>JGI24022J15233_10010688_pt1 | contig 10422 bp, 8 predicted proteins | sample Ectturendosymbi2_FD_15233 | JGI IMG/M metagenome (IMG submission 15233)
CCCCCCCCCGGAAAAATCCTTTCGACGCTCATGCTAATACTGGAAGACCTCTTGAAGCTAAATCTAGCTAAAAAACAGAGATTGCTGAATCTTTGTCTTGTGTTATATAATTTTTTATGTGATAGCTGGTGTTGCATGTTATATAATACGAGTTCCGACTGGTATCTTTGAAAAAAGTTATTCAAACCAGAGACCCGACACTTGTGATGTTGATGCATCAACTACAAGAAGCTTAATTTCTCGAACTGGCAGATTTTCGTTATGGTTGGAGAGAATGTGGAGTGAAACAAGTATGTTGCTTCTAATTTAGATATAATATAGAAGTATAACATCTATAGGGGGCAACGTGGAAACAAAACATAAAATAAGTATTTTAATGGTAAAAACGGCATAGCGAAAGTACAAGCGTTTCGCAAAAATTGGTTGAGGAATTCAAGCGCAAATGTTGAGTTGAGCTGATTCCATTTAGCGATAATTGGCATGGCAACAAGAAAAAACAAATTAATGCAAGGACGCCAGAGCATCGAAGGAACCGGAAGGTTCTTGATTCGATAGGTTTAATATGCTTTGTCGCTGTCCAATTTAAACTCGTGGTGTTGCATATGTGTGGGAAAGAGCTGTATGCGATTTCACAAACTGTCAATATGCTCACCACCTGTGGGACATTGCGCATCAAGCTTCTATCTCAGGCTTCCCACAAATACTTCCCGAACATTCTTTTTTATCTCTTCTGATACTGGTAGTCTTCTGTTGCAACCTCTCCGGTGGCATTGCGATTGTGTGATTCACCACGAACGGGGTGTGCGCGAAGAACAAAAATATATATGCATGGCGCGAGCAAGCAATAATAAGATAGATTGCGAGCATGATCTCTATTGTTGCTTGCTGCCACAGTGCGAAGCTTTGCGCACATGCCGCTCGGGATTTCCGATAGCAACACTTCCAGATATTTTGGCCCTACACAGACAATCTTCCTCTTTGAACTTTTAGTGCAATTTCCCAAATTGTAATGCAGAGCAGGTGCGTTTTCATGGTATTCTCTCACAAATGCGCGTTGTACTCTTAGTACAATTTCATTCGCCTGTGTTCGAGCATACTCTAACACGCAAAACGTGTTTTCCATTGAAGTGAAGGTTATCTCCAATAACTGACGAGATAAACGCAAGAGATTTGAAACATAAAATTTTGGGTTTTTTTCTACACAGGCTATTAAAATTTTACATAATTTGAAAAAAAGAGCCAAGTAAATAGACTATACAATGATAACAAATTTTTTGAATCACTCTATCACTCTGTAGATTTGTCCAAACAAGGTGAAGAAGATGACTCCCCTGGGAAAGCGAATTTCACAAAATATCTTTTTTGTATGAAGTATCCGATTTTATTTTTGATGATCTGACAGTTCGTTTCAACGCTACACAGAACATTTCTGACAAGTTCAGCATGCTTCAGAATTATCTATCGTAGTTATTTTTGCGGATGAGTTGTAAAACCAGAGCTATTTGCAAATGACTATAAGTTTACTGCTGATATAGTCAGTGAATTTTTTTCAAGAGATGAACCATTTGCCGACTGTTCACCGAACAAATTTAGAAGCATTTTGACTGAGCCCGATGCAGCTTCTCATTTGATTGATTTTAAACAAAAATTGAAAACTCTACTTTCTCATCGGTTCGCGTCTTCTGCGACAATTCATGCCACGCAGGGTTGCTTCTACACTTCGTTCTTTTAATGAACGAAATTATGTAAAAATTATGTAAGAACTGACGCATTACAACTGGAACAACCAGTAGAACTTGTCTTGAGGCTGGTCGCCCTGAGAAATGTTGAATTTGATGCTTTAATCAAACGTTTCGCAAAAAAGCATAGAAGCGCACTTCTGTTTATCATAAACGAACATTAAATGACATATATTCAGCTGTTAAAGCTGCTTCTCTTTTGGAATTTCACCGATGTACTTAGTTATGCATATCGGTGGTTTCTTTTTGTAATTGTTTTTTAATTATATGTTACGAAAAATATCTTCAGTATCATTAAAATCAACACTCATGTAAATTGCACGAGAAACGAGCATGCGTGTATAGTGTCTCGCATCACTTATTCAACCCTGAGGCAAAATTTTTTTTCGGAGGTTGTACAAACAATGCACCTGAGGTCCTGACGTATTACATTTGTGTTCCAGGTTCACTGTGTAGCATTATTCTTTTGTGCTATACCTTTTATCCTTTCACAACGTAGTTGCTGTGCTTTTAAATAAAGCCTGGTAGATTACAGATGCATGGTTGCAGGTTTCGGTTGAGACAAAACGCAGCAATAAAATCTCTTATATAACAATTATATAACAATTACATCTATTTTACCTCTTGCCCAAAAACAGTCTTTGGTGTTCGGATACTTTTGGTTTTCAAGCAAGGAATTTCATCTTTAATTCGTTTCCAGAGAGGTGTGGATTCTGAAAATGATTAATCTCTTACACGACTTCTTATTTCTCCGTGCCTCTTGCATTGTTTTGTGCTAGCAACAGGGCTGGCTGAGCAGTTGACCCATTTGGTCTTTCGCCAACCGTTTGTGATTCAAATCTGTTGGAACACATCAATTTGCAAATGGGAAGTTTTCATGTTTCTTCATCAGCATGCAGTTAATTTATGCTCTTTGATGTTATTCTTTTCACTCTTTTCGAATTTGTGTTATTTCGTTATTTGAGTCACAAAAATACATGAATAAACCATCACCTAAGTCAGGTCTTCTCAAACTATGGGTCGCGACCCCAAACGAGATCGCGAAGCAAATGGCTTAGCAAATCAGATACACAAGTTTTCTTAAACTTTGCAAGAAAACTAGAAGTAGGTCTGTAGTGAACTTATTTCTACCATATTTTTAGGGGAAATGCAGTGCTTCATGCTGACAGTTGTTTACTAGGATGTCTGAGCTATCAAATGATAATGATCAACAAAGCACAACAGATAATGTATTTGTTACGTCATGATGTTTTTAACGTACTGACCAGTTGACCTTGTTGCGTTCATTCCGACACGAAGACGTACATGTGTTTAGAACTCTAGGTCTATGGGGCTAGGCTAACTGCTTTCAGAACACACTGAGTAGTTTTACACTAAAGTTAAAGCTTTAAATACAATTTCAGAAGTACTTTGGATTTTGATTGAGGAAAAGTTGGATCCGCAAACCACACACAATTGATATTTCAGAAGGCGACACACCTGCCATACCCAGGATGAGTTTGCGAGGTTTAAACCAAAAAAGTTTGCAGCTGGAATTTTCAAAACAGAGTTTATGTCATGTTTGGATAAGAACAAGAAATGAATGCCCAGTCATTTCTGATCAAGCCGTTCATAACCTCTTAGCCTTCTGCACAACATTTTTGTGTGAAGCGGCATTCTCAAAATTGATAATCACCAAGTCCAAAAACCAATCTTTTTTGAAAAATATTGAGAATGTCCTTCATCTTGCGTTGTCTTGTATCAATCTGCGAATGGATAATCTTTGTAAAAATCATCAAGTGCGTATATCACATTAGTTGTGTTGCTTGATAACCTCCACAAACTAAATTGTGTTTTGTTGTTTTTTTCGCCTTCGACTGTTTCCATTACGTGGTAGTTTTTTTACTGTATAGTTACTTTCGTCGATTGTGTGCATTTGTATGATTTCGCCATTGACAAAATGTCTCTTGAGATTTGTAATTGGACGCTCACACGTATCATTAACATCGAGGCTATTCATGAAGGGTCGCATGAAAAAAACTGTTTTAAAATGGGCTGCAGAACAAAAAAGTTCGAGAAGCCCTGATCTAACCAATAAACCATTACCAAACCAATTACTGCACTGTACGACTGCAGTCTTCCCTACTTTCAGCTTGGCTATAACACTTTCACTTCAAGGAGGTGGAATAAGGATGTTTGAAGACATTGACAAGATTCTCAAATCATCTAATTTTCGTTGTTTGCCAACAATTACTCACCGATCTCTTCGTTTTCATCATGGACAAAGTAGATCACTTCAGGGCGTTGTATACTTGCTGCAGCCCTTATTGCAAGATACTGGTAGAAGAAATTCATTTTAAAAGTTTCACCGACCCAAACAAAAATAAATTTATTCGGTACTGGATAATTTTTTTGGTATAAAGCATCTGATTTAATTCCACATTTTATTTCTGTAAAGGGTAATTTTTCGCAGATGACGTAACCCTTATTCGCGTCGGGTTTCCTGCAACCCCCCCTCCTCCGACCCCCAATGATCAACGTCTCATGGTCAAGTCGATCATTCTGAAATAATGAAAAAAGAGAATGCGTAAAAACTTTTAAAGCCGATAACTTAACACTGGCTGCATTAAACGCAATTCAAATACAGTATTTTCTTCAACAAATCAGAAAAATTGTGTTTTTAGCAGCAAGGAATTCATTACAAATTTTCACTTGAATGCTCAAATATATAGAACCATCACTGAAAAAGATTTTTCACATTTGTACACCGCAACGTATTGTAGAAATGCCCTTTGCTGAGACATTAAAAGGATGCTAATTTAAAATGTCAGCACGAATTGCGTATTCTAGTTCGTATTTTTGGTTTTAGCCCAAGCAAATAAAACGCAAAAATCGCATTGCTATGGCAAATCTTGCAAATTATATGTATACTACAAATTACATGGATGGAAAGCACCGAAAAATAACTGACGGTTGATCCAATGCGTTAAAACTTTTTCTAGTATCAAATAAAAACAGTGCATCTCCGGAATATTGCGTCACTATTACATTTTGCTCCCGTTGGTCATTACAAAGTTTGGTTTGCTTGTGGAAATAGGTTCTATGACTATTGAGACCGATTAATTTGAGACCATTCATTTGAGAACATTCACTGGAGGCCACGACCTTTGTGACAACATTCATTTCAGAACTATTCATTTGAAACAACCTCATTTAAGACCACGATCATCTGAGACCACGTTCTTTTGAGACCTGTTCATTTGGGACCACATTCATTTGAGACCACTTCATTTTACATCACGTTTAAAGTGAAGCTGTTTTGATTTACTGTTAACCACATTTTTATGATCTTCCTTCCACTTCTTTGCGGAAGACCTGAGATGTTGCAAGGTGACTTTTCATTTAAAGTTTTGCAAGGTTACGCCCTTCCGCGTCCAAAGTGGCTCACGCTGGGTTGTAAATGCACTCGCACTTTAAAACACCGCAGAGACCAGGAAACGTTTTGTACCTTGGGTTTGGAAGTGAGCGTTGCACCTCTGAAATGTCGTTTTGTTAGACTAAGTCAAAGCTTATTATGTTTTGCGTTCCTGCCCGTTTCCTTTATCGAGGCGGCACAATAGTTTCAGTTTTTAACCGAGAAATTAAAGACGAGTAAAGAAACAATTGTCTCTTTGCGTTGTTCGAAAGAATCGCAGGAAAAAGCGAGTCTCACATGAAGGTGGTCTCAAACGAACGAATCGCAAATCAGCAGGTCTCAAACGAACGTAGTCTCAATTATCTGCACGCCGTGTAAATCACTAAGGATGTGTAGTATGGAGTTACTTGTAGGCACTTCGGACAAAACCAAAACCATTTAGTTGTTACTGATTAGTAAAAACGCAGGTGCGTACGTATAGAATAATACAATTCCAAAGCCTTGAATTTATTTTGCTTTTCTGTTTGCATGCTTCCCGGTGAAGCCAAGTTTCTACAGATGAGACCAACAGCATCTATCCTAGAGAGCGATCTTCTTCGGAAGTGTGAATATTTGTANGTTATGACCTTCAGTTGCGGCAGATACGGGCGACGCTCCGCCCAGTAATAACGGTTACGGGATTACGACGTCAAACAACGAGTTCTAGGAATGCCAATTTCGTTTCAAACGAGATTTGTTATATAACAAGAATTGAGAGATAAAGCAAGTAAATCACTCGATAGTCAATATATCTGATAAAAACTGACATAACTTTCAATGAAAACGTCAAAAAAGCATTTTCAACAAGAAACTGTTTAAACTTTCCGTGCCTCGTCACTCAAAGATTAAATGGAACCAAATACACCCCTTCTTGCTGTTACAAGCATCAACATCTTATGTCATCAATGCTACACAACGCTATGACTCTATGAAGGATGAGAAAAATAAATGATTAAAGTGAAAACGTGAAGTGCAGAAAATTCCTTCAAATTTTCTTTGAAACTTGTCAAATGAATTGAAAACATTCACAGCAAAAATCTCACACCTTCGTGGTTTTACTTCAGAAAAATTCCGATGTAGAAGTAGTGATGTTTTTTGCGAGGCATTTTGCTCTTTTTCTGGAAGTTGAAAGCGATGTCGTTTTCAAATATAAAAAAGTTTGAAAAATTAGTTTGATTCAGTGGCAATTTTCCTATCCACAACGCCGCGAGCAGTTTGATCACAGTTTTGAGCGACAGCACAGACTGACCTCTGCAATCTTTGCTCTCAATTCACTCACGGTGACCTTTTTCGTGATATTTCGTGAACGTTGCTCCAATAACTCTGCCCTCGAAATTTCGTCCGCTTTTGTGACATCTCTTTTCATGATAGTTCTCCTTAAAATATTCACGCAAAACAACAAATAAACAACAAACAGACCTGTGGCCAAAGTGGACCTGAGCCATCGAGCCATCTCAGCAAACATATCTTCGCAACGACCCTGGCTCGCCTGGCCATGGTAGATTTTTTTTATCAAACGAGTTCTTCCCATCAACAAAAATATTGGGTCGGTCGGTTATGAGTCACGTGCTTTGGAACGTCATACAGTCACCGGATGTTGATTGGTTGTTGGTTGCTTCCGTTCGCTTCAGCTTAGCTGGTAGAGCGAACTTATCTTGTCGCTGTGTTTTTATAACGCTTCAGTTTGTAATGCAGCAACACACTTTGTGTTCAGTTTGTACTGCAGCAATACACTTTGTGTTCAGTTTGCACTGCGGCAACACACTTTGTGTGTTTTTATAATGCAATACTAAAACCATGATATCCGTGAGTTTACACAAAATGCATGAATTGTATTGCTACCGCAGTTTTGTCTTGTCCACGATCAACTAAATACTTTATCTGTTGAAGAAGGGTTTCAGAGCGACCTCAAGGAAATATCATCAACTAAACTACATGGTCTCAGCTGGACAGCCCACAGTGCATAGTTTCGAGTAAAGTGGTTTCAGTTGTTAGGAAGACATTTCTTTGCGTTGAAAGCATGACCGCCTTCGTCTAGCAGAGAACCTTTACGTCTTTTGCTTGAGCAAAAAGTAATTCATATCCATTGAAGCTTTTCAGTTACAACAAAAGTGAATTATAATAAACTATACTATTTTCAAAGACGCACTTAGACCGGTTTCGACATTATCTCTTACCTCTGTGCGGCAGCATATCAGTCATTACATCACTTTCATCCGTTATTACATCACTTTTAATCTAGTTTCTCTTTGTGCCACTCAGACGCTCGCTAATGGTTTGCCAGACACCAACAAAAAGAATAACTTGTTGACGGACAGCAGGCACTTGTAGCGATGTTGACGATATAAAATCAAAGGGATGCATTTTCAGTGTTTTCCTTCAACATTTTGTATCTTTGCCGGTCCCATGAAACAGCTGGCTTTTTCAACGTGAATATAGGAATAAAACTAATATTTTAACATTTTGGAGTTCAAACATCATTGAGCAATACTCTGCCTTTGCAGACAAATGTCAACGCTCTTCAGGTAATTAACTAGCGATGCAACGCATCTAATGACAAACTGCTGGAGGGGATGGCGGTACTGCTTTGAAGAAATGAACNGTTTAAAGCGAAACAACTCCAGTTCATACGGAATTTCCCATAAAAACGCATGACCAACAAGGTCGGCGATCACGCATGAAGCACCTGACAACGAATTCCACGCATAGAAAACATTCGGCCAATCACAACTGCACCTTAGATTCTAAACCAAATATCAAGTGCTTATGTGCCAGTCGCGTAATCTTTAAGAGGAAGAGTTCAGTATTGCACACCACTGTTTTTTTTCGAAATGCGTTTTTTGCTGCTGCTTCATCATTATTCGTTTCTGTCATCAGCCACGGAACTGATTTGATGCCAACACTTTTAACATCTTTCGTAGATAATTTATCTTTCCATTTAGTAAATCTGTACAAAAACTTCCTCGCCGGCGAGTAAAAATAAGTCTTGTAAAGTAATCAGAGTCCGACCTGCGCATAGTCTCAAAGTTTTTCAACTTTCATCTGATGTTAATTGCCAGTTGCCACCCTATCCTACAGCAAATAATTTGAAATCAGTTACAACGAAGAGTCAGCAGCTAAATCTAACGTAATTCGCAAGATGCTTTATTTTGTAAGTGCTGAGAGCACTGACACTGCCATTACTTATAGATAGCTCGCAATCTCTGTTTTCTCGATAAAGCGCATGTGGCTAAGGATGAAACTAAATTGATTTTTTTCCCATTAGGACTTCAAATTCCGCAGAAAGGTTATTTTGTTTTCTTAAAATCCGTGATTTGTACAAATTAAATTACGTGTAGTGTTAAGCTATCTTTACATGCAGTTGAGTGCAGTGGCGATTCTACGGGGGCCAGGATGGGCCATGACCTATGGGGGCCAGGGTGGGCCATGACCTATGGGGGCCAGGGTGGGCCATGACCTACCATATTTTTTGTTGGCTTCCTGTTTCCACCCCTCCCCAATTTTTCTTACCGTTTAAGTTGGTTTTGCTGGAATGGAATATACAGTAGATAACTTTCGGCCAGCAATATTTTAAACGATAATTTAGAAACCCTCTAGCCTGCTTTCAATACTTCCCAAATGCACGATAAGCTGTGTTGTTGTTTTTGACGTCCGGGCAACTAGAGTTGTTTATGACGTCACACACCAATAGTTGCTCCGATCTTGTGTGAAATTCAGTCAGACCGCGGTCGTGGTGTTGAAAAATTCATTTCGAAACTAAGAAACAGTTACAGAAGTGGAAAGATTGATCTTTCGTGCATTTCAGTGTGAGATGGAACTGGATTATATCAATGTCAGCAGATTGTTGCTGGTCCCAGCAGCAAAAGGTTTTTGAAAACATTGGTTTCAGTTAATTTATCCAAATTTATCCTGACTGCAGTATTGCGTTCTGCTGCCTCGTGTATACGACTTCCAAACATCTTACGTAAGTGGTTCGTGGCTACAGTTTTAACTGCACCCACACACGTCCTGGAACCTCATAGAATTTTGTACGGATTTTCTGTAATGATTCAGAAGCAATTCTTTCGCGTATTTCAGCTCTTTGGTCCTGAGGTCAAACATTTATATGAGAAAAACACTTGAAAGAATTCTCAAATCATATTCATTTAGTGAAATGATTTAAAAAAAACATAAAACAACTTTGGCAAACAATTTCCTTCGGAAGGAGTCGAAACTACCTACATCGCTCGAAAATTTTTTTTCATTTATAGCAGGGGCTCCCAACCTTTTTACGATCTCGCACCACTTGGGCATCCCGTATTGTCAACGCTTACCACTTTTACCAGAACAACTAATTTTATCGAATCTTAGTTTTTCAGAATAATAATATACATTAAAATAGCAATAAAAGGCCACAACTAAATTTAATGAGATTTTTGTTTACCTTCCACCAATTGATCGATGCGTAGCGTAAATTTGCAAACAGCGCATCGAAAGTCATAATGTTACGATAAAATAAGAATAGCAGCTACAGGAAAATTTATTTATTTAGAAACAAAGCCCAATATGTAAGCTAGAAAGCTGTGAACACATGTTTTTGAGAAAATATGGAAGTTACTCGCGTACCACCTGGAAGACATTCGCGTACCACTAGTGGTACGCGTACCACAGGTTGGGAACCCCTGATTTAGAGCTACCGCTTGATTGTTGCTGGTTGATGTAACTCTTCCCGTCACCAGCGCTTCATGCGGGAGAAATTTTCCAAAATGAAATTAGTGAAAACATTTGTAGAAATTCCATGACCAGTGAAAGGTTGGGTAACATTGATCTACTTTCAATTGAAAGGTACGAGCTGAAAATAGATTAACATGATTTCGTTGATGAATCTGACAGCCGACATGATATTCGAAGGATTGAGTTACATTGAGGTGAAGATGATATAAAATTCTAACGTAGACTGTGCAGGGATCTGTGCGAGAATTATATTGCTCGCTGTCTATTTGCATGAATCTTTTTAGGTTTAGAGTTTGTGCGTGTTTTTCTTATGACAAGACAGTCATAAATCAACGCAGGGTTGAAAAGTCAGCTTTTAAGAATCAGTCAGAGGAAAATTCGGTGTGAATAACAAAATGAACGGCCTTGTTGGGAATATTCTACAAACTAAGTTTTACGCCTGCTGTTACATCTTGCTGTCAGGTACACGCCCATGGGCGTCGGAATTTTTTTTCAGGGGGGGGCAGTAGGGGATTTTCCCAAAATTTATTCCAGGGG
>JGI24022J15233_10010689_pt1 | contig 10422 bp, 6 predicted proteins | sample Ectturendosymbi2_FD_15233 | JGI IMG/M metagenome (IMG submission 15233)
CATTTCTCAACTTTTTCTGAGTGTTAGCTAGTGGAACCCCTTCAGTTAAGTTATTACCCCCTGGCTAAATGGCAACGAAGTAGAAGCGTTCAAAGTACTGTAACTGCAGCTCAGCGAATGGCAAAAACCGATGGCAACGAAGTAGAAGCGTTCAAAGTACTGTAACTGCAGCTCAGCGAATGTAACTTGTAGAGAATCGAGACGTTATCGAGTCTCCATATAAGTGAAACAATGCGGTTCGGTTGGCACGGCAAAGCTGACCATAAAACAAATTAAGAGAGTTCAATGCGGACGGCGCGAAATAGAAGCGTCAAACATATGAGGTTCTGGCACCTGACAGTAGAATACATTTGCCAGGATATTGTATTGACAAAATTAAGAGGTTTCAGTGTGTGCTGAGAAATACAAGAGGTATCAATGAGCAGACGGCAAATAAAAGAAGTTTCGGTGTGCAGCGTGTCGTACCTTCTAAATATCAGAGGTGCCGTACGGGTAACGCCGAATGTAAGACATTTTCGAGTGTAGCATGTCGAAACAGATAAATGTGAGCGTAAGTTCGGAAGTAACACCAAAAATAAAAGATTTTACAATGCAGCATGTTAAAACTACCAAATACCGGCAAAATGTAGCTGAGACAGTGGCGCAGCGAGGCTAGGTGCCGCCCGGCGCCGACCATAAAAGTGGCACCCTTTCCACCCCTCAAATTTGCTTACAAAAATTTTAAATGAAAGTTCATGTTTCGTGCTTATTTAAAGATATGAAGCACCTTCAAAATCGCAATCAAATACTAACAAACTGAAAAGTGTCTTGGTTTTGATTATCGATGATGATTCTTGCTTTTTTTGCTTGTCGCCACCTTTCTCATCATTAATTTTTCTATCTTTTGCTTTCTTTGCATTGGCATATACGAACCTCACATGTTTCGTCAAACTTCCTTCCCTATTGGTTGTTAAATCTCCGGTAAGCTCACGGCATGACATTTTAATAGTTTACTCATTTCAGGGGATAAAACGGAAAAATTAAGGGATGTGATGGCGGCATACCTATTTTACAAATGTAAACATTCATGTATGTTAAAATTTCGTGTAGTATCCCCGTCTTTACCTAGAAATAGTATATATACTGCGTATAGCAGGCTATATAATCAATCTGATAATATGATCTCAGTGATGTAACGAACGTTTCATTGTTAAATTCACGTTTCAGTTGTGGTTTAATCCTGTTAGAATATATAGCAGACTTCAAACGTTAACTCTGTGGGCACTTGCGCGGAGCCCTCTATAGGTGCAGGGACCCATTTTGAACAGGTTTGAAACAGGCTATGGTTGAGAAGCGCTTGCTTCATCGTGACCTGCGCACTTGGTCTAGCTGTTGTGTTGGACCTCTTCCAGTTACACGTGCATAGTGTTATTCCTTGCCTTTGTTCGTTACCTACAGAATCATCAACAGAAGGTCTTCAATTGGAGACTGCGTTTGTGCAGGGGACTGGCATTCTAAAATTTGGCAAAAATCCACTGATTTATAGTGTTTCATATTTCAATTTTGGGGGATTTGTGGCTTTTTGGAGGGACTAAGCCCACCAAAGCCCCTGTGGCGACGTGACTGGTTACCAACAGACGTCTATTTCGAAAACTGTATCACCAAACCATGCCAGCTGTGACATATAGGCCTTTTGGATGCTCAACAGTGATTACAGCGTCTTATGTTCGACGGTTATTGCGATGAACAACTTCATTCAGTGCAACTATTGCCAAGCTGCAGTGGCGTAGCCAGCCCAAAAATTTTGGGGGTCCAAAACGTTTGATTTTCGGCGATTAACACTATTTGATTTAGAAAAACGCCTCTCAAAGCACAAAATGACTATATTTTCTAAAAATGTGGGTGGGAATGGCCCCTTTGTCCCCCCTGGCTACGTTCATGCCAAGCTGTACAACCATTTCGACTAACGTTTTTTTTAATAAAAGCGTTAACAACAATCANATCTGAACATATCATTTACCCTTGCGTTAGGTTTTCAGACTAAGCTTCTTGCCTCAAATTCATCAAAATGAGAGCAACACCTTTTTTAAGCTTTTCTTGTTGAAATAACCTTTTCTATGACTGCTAATGTTTAAAGTGTACCGTTGAACAAAGGCGACTTCACGAAAACCACGTTGCCTATCGTCTGGCTCCTATTCACTCTACTTGCAGTTGAAACCTAATATCTGAGCTCAGAGTTACCCAGGAAAATGCACCAAGTGCGCTACCCCGCTTCAAGAACGTCATTTTCCGACACCATTACGTCATGCAGAAAACAGCAGTTGTATTGAAACTGAGAAAATTTATCTTTGCAAAGTTCTTCACTTCAATTGCCAAAACTTGTTGACAGGTCCACCTAATGACTGGACTACAGCCTGTGGCAGTCATTGAAAATATCTCATTGAACATTAAAAATAGCATGAGATGTGCCAAGAAATTTCTTTTTATAATTTTGGCGACGGCAATTAGCGGCATGCCAGCACCTGAAATATGCTTCTTACCGGGGCAGTTTAGGCTAACGATCTTGCCCAAGAAGCACCACGGCGAGTCACTCGCTGTCTGTGAATCGGTCACACAACCTTTCAGTTGAGAGGCAGACACTCTACCACTGGTCTATCGCCGCCCCAGCGAAATCTTCGTCGCCAATGCTTAGGTGTCAGGAGAATGTTATGTGCAGTTGGTGCGTTACTGAGAAACCAACGATACGGAGAAAAAGGATGATGCTAGCCTTGACTATTTACCGTGATTTCATGCGAAAATTGTTTTTTCAGATTTTGAGAGGAGGGGCAATATAAACCGAAATCAACTGGAGACCTAACGTTTTTAGTCTGCGGTCGAATGTCATTAGCTCTTCCCTTTGTGCAAAGGACTTTTGACTGAGATGGCTGAAATGTCTTTGTCTTGCGAAGAAGGTGTAGAGACTGGGGCACAATCGGCCCCCAAGTAAGCATACCCGTAAATAGGGGGGGCAGGAAAATTTTTCGCCCCTTTTGGAAAAATTTTTGAATGTAGTTTAAAACTATTGGAGATGGTTTAATAAAATTTGGGCCCCTCTCAGGAAACTCTTCGCCCCTCAATCATTTTATCAATTCACTCACTCCAAAGCCACGGGTCGTGTTCTTTTAGGCTAGCCTGCCAGTCTAAAGCTCCTAAACATGAAAATTGAAAAGCGGTAGAAAATGTATTTAAAATAATAACGAAAACTGGAACTTTTAAACTCCTTTCAAAAATTAATTTTTGGTCAGCGAAGTGCCGCCTCCCTGAAAGTTCCGCCCGGGGTCCGCCACCCCAGGCCCCCCCTTGCTACGCTACTGAGCTGAGAGGAAACTCCAAAATTAAGAGGTTTTGGAATGTGGCATGTTAAAATGGACAGTTATAAGAGGAAACTCGGAAGAAACTCCAAAATATAAGAAGCTTTCAAATGTATCCGATTTTTGCCATCCAAATTGCTGATTACTGCAGTAGCAGATTAAAAATTTGCTAGTCTTATGCCACATTTTGATAAATGGCTCGAAATACCACATTTTTTGAGATCAGCGAGAAGGCAAGAAGACCGTGCGATGTATAGCAGCAAAACTGAACTACGAAAATATTCCAAACCGACACGTTTTTCGACAGAATTGTTATTAATATAAATAGCTCACTCTTTCCCACGGACATGACAACTATATTACAGCATTGCGCGTTTATCCAACTACAACATCGTAACAGATTTATGTGAAGAACACCTGATATAAATCAAATGACTTTTAATGCAATTAAGTGACATGTTGTTGACCAGCCGTTGATCCAACATCTAACATCGCTCATTAGGTGAAAAATGACTGTGTTGTAAATGTATTTATCATGCATCTTCCTGGCACGAACCTTCCCAGTTTATCGATGGTTTGGAGCAGGAAACAAAACGCTATAGCACACCAAACCGCCACTTTGCACAATGTAGAGTGCAAAGTTGCATTCTGCAAAAGAACGCGCTGCATACTTCTGTAAAAGATCGTGCTACGTGTGCTACATACTCAGAGATATCTAGAAACTCCTAGATATCCCTGTACATACTACATTACTCAAACCTCTTATATTTGACGGTTGCTCTCAACTACCTCTTGTATTGGCAGTTTTGGCATGATACATTGCAAAACCGCTTGTATGCTGCGTTTCCTGTCAGCTGCGTCTTTTATTTGCTGTCTCCTCACTGACACCTCTTATACTTCTCAATACACACTGAAACCTCTTATTGTTGTCATTGCAGTATCCTGGCAAATGTACTTCACTGCCGCGTACTAGAACCTCTTATATTTGGCGGCGTCAGAATGTTAATGAATGATTACCATTTGAGCATACGTTTTTCCCACCAAATGCTTTTGCGTAGGACGTTTTTGATTGTAAAAATTTGAATGTAACACTGCTTGTTGGGGATTTCTGCTCTTAACTGCACACAATTCATATAGGCACCTGGTTGACCCCGCTCAGGTAAGTCTTGAAATCTGACGATATGGATGACAACTACCAAAATTCCCATTAACGTTTTAGGAGCATAGGCGCATTTTTCAACAACTCTGCAATTGTTTTCAAGCTCATCTGACATGAAAAAACAAACTTGTATTTCGAAATATATGCTTTTTTTCAAAAACAAACATATTTTCCGTGGGAGGCCCACAATGTGAGTCCTGGCAAAATGATAAATTCCTTTTACAGGTGCAACCGAGGTTAACTATGAGCCACCCGCGTCGACACAGCTTGTCTTATCAGCGAATCTCTCTTGGGACGCAGTTACGAAGCTTGCTCGTCCATCAAAATGCATGACTTGTTTATACAAAAATGGCATTGGAGACCAGCTGTTGTACAACAGCACAGCTTTTGTTATCACACGTTTGGAATCCACTGCCATCTTGGCAGTATCCTCTCTCCTTACTCAAAAATTACAAAACGTACGCATATTTCGACAGGACTGCTCGACAGAACGCTTCAAAAAATCAGCTACTGAGCTACTGAGGGAATCAGGTTAAAAAGTGTGTTTTAGGTCTTTTTTAATTCGTTTGAAAACTGACAGGCACATTTTCCAACCGTTACCTGAGCAGGCACAGAAAGCTGCTCATGCAGATAAGCGAATTTCCTCTGGCTGTGAACAGGCCCGTAACCAGGGGGGGCGAAGCCCCTCCCGCAAAATTTTTCTCCCCCATGGAAAAATGTGTTGGACATAGTTTAAAACTATTGGAAATGTGTTGGACATAGTTNAAAACTATTGGAAATGTGTTGGACATAGTTTAAAACTATTGGAAATGTGTTGGGCATAGTTTAAAACTATTGGAAATGTGTTGGACATAGTTTAAAACCATAGAAAATGTGTTGGAGATAGTTTAAAACCGAGTTTAAAACATTTGGGTCCCTTTCAGAAAATTATTCGCCCCACCTGGTGTCCCAACCTGGTTACGGGCCTGGGTGTGAGTGACGTAAAGAGCTTGTAAAACCTCTCAAAATTAATAAAGATATTTTTACGATAGCTATCGGAAAATACTTAACGATCATTTATGACGATATGGGGTTGCATGATTTATGGTTTTAGGTTGGACAAGATACAACCCATCATCGCCTTGCCTGTGCTCTGTATGACAAGGAGACCAAGCAACGCTGGTTGTCATTTTGGAACTATGTTGAAAACTGTGTATATGTAAACTAGTGCAGTAGTTTTCACTATAACGCTGGTGGTACCCAAAGGAATTTTTTTTCGAAATCACATCTCCGCCTACTAGATCCGCCGTCTCATAAGCCTATGAGTTTGAGCAGAAATATAAGAACACCATCAGCTATTTGTTTTATGTCCATAAAGTTCGTATTTGGCTTCAGCCAATTATGTCGTAAGCTAAGAGAGGTTTTGATTTCATTTTAGTTCAGGCATGTGCAGCCTTTTTCACTGGCGGGCCACATCCGAATTTCGGAATGTTATCGCGGGCCTCTTCAGTTTTTTTTGGATGAAACTTCATTCATCCTTTAAAAAATTAGTTTAAGTGGTCACTCAACAGATATGGAGTATGTGGTGCAATTTCGTCTGTTTCAAACTGCCAACTACATGCCGGCGACAGGCTTGTTGAAATTCTGTGAATTAGATGAGATATATGCAAAATTACTGACAGTCTCAATGGCGACATTTCACGACAACATACAAGCGCTGTACGGCATTCTTAGTATGTTCTTACAACTACCAATCCACCACAAAACAGCATCACTATTCGTGCAAAATTATTGTATACATTGGAAGCAGCCAAAGAAGCAAAAGTTGACACTCTGATCTTCACAACACATGCACATTGTTCAAGTTGAAGTGTAATTTGCTAACTGGCAAACTTCCCGACATCAGAGCATTATTTAAAATTTCTCTGTTCCTTTCTCTGCTGTTCCTTCACTAAAGTTGAAGCTCAATTAAATCCAAGCTGAGTGTCGTTTTTGTGAAGGGAAATAATTTTCTGTTGCCCGCGCAATGACATTTTCCACTGGTGGGCTTTATCCACCCGCAACTGACCTAAAATTCCCTCGTATTGTTCTGAATGCCTGGAGTTGTAGTTCCGCTTGATATCAAATTCTTTCAGACAAGCAATGTTATTTCGACAAATCAAGCAAAGACCCCTTTCATTTTGTTGAACGACAAAATACTTCACAAACCACTCGCCATTAAACATCCGCCCTTCATGAAGATTTTTTCGTTTTTTTGAACACGACATGCTTCGCATAAAATTGCCAATCGTTTAGACTAAATTACAGTTTAAATTGTTGCTTTTTTGAACTGCAAAACAAATACTATTATTGTCATCGATTGCCAACCTTTTCAACATCCTCTTTCCCTTGTCCTGCTACGAATTTTTCTCTTTCTGCCTGCATTCCCAATCCCAACACTTGCACAGCCACAAAAAACATCACCATCACAAACCGAGTTAATGATGACAGGCGAATCAACTGAAATCCTTTCTAGCCACACTTTTCAAGCTAAAATCAAATCTAATAGCTCTCAGTTCGCATGAACAACTACCTGCCAAGCAGGAACGCCTGAACGTTGGTAGAGCAGGGGGGCAGAAAAAAACTTCAGGGCAATGGAAACTTATGAAAAACAAAAAAATGGTTATCAATTATCAGGCCCGTAACTAGGAGGAGCGCAGGTGGCTTAGCCTCCCTTGAAGAAAATTTTGCCCCCAACTGGAAAAATGTGTTGGATATACTTTAAAAAATGTGGGCCCCTCTCAGTAAACTCTTGACCTCCCCTGGTGTCCCAATCTGGTTTGGGACCTGCCAATTATGCTTGCTACACTTCAACAATAATGTAGACCTAAAAAATAATAAAACAAACTATAGACAACTTGTTTCAATTCGATCTTGATAAATCATAAAACTACCTATGAAAAGACACCTTTGGCCNAATTGCCCCTCGTTTGAAAGGTCAGGGATTCAATGCCACTGCTCTCCGACGTCCCTGCTTGCCGCTCTCAGCAATCACAGCCTCGCTACATTACTTGCCAAGATGTCTGCGTTCAAGAGTCACATGTGACAGAACGCCTAATATCGTAACTAGAAGGGAACATTTGAAGATTTGTTGCCATGTTATTATTACACGATAAAGAACAACAGTAAAACAACCCGCTCGCAAGTTTGGCAGCTTGCCCTTGCAGGCAGTAGCGTAGCCAGACCAAAAATTTCATTTTAGGCGAATAACACTTTTTCGTTTGTGATGCCGCCTTTCAAAGCATAAAGGATATATGTTCTAAAAATTTGTGGGGGGACATGCCCCCCAGGTTAAGTCTATGCCTGCAGGCAAAGGAGTGGACATGAGTGAACTGCGAGCTCAGCACTGCATCACACCAGAACAGTGAACCTGGCTCTTGTGCAGTGTGAGTGTCGTACCGGCAAATAAACTGTCATTGCAAGAAATAAATCAATTAATCGAAACTGAGCTGCTGACATCAAATTTTCTAGAAAGCTTTAGTTCTTAGTTCCAATTTCCAGAGAGGAACAAATGCCCGTTTTGACACCGGGGCAGATCCAGCCAATAAGGTTAGGGGGGCGATTTCAGTAATATTTGTAGTCAGGTCTCATACGGGTTCACTACTTCAAGAGAGAAGTATACTTCACAACACTTCTATGACAAAACAATGGGTGACATAATAGCCTTGTATTGCGAATGCTGTTTTCCGAATTGTACACAATCATGGTAAATGAGATTAATTGTAGGTTTTCGAGGGGCGATCGCCTCAATCGCCCCTCCTGGATTTGCCCCTGGCTTTGACGTACCACGAGTTCAAAACTGTTTGCTTGAGTTCAGTGAAAAAGCACGCCCATAGCCATAATAGTCATTCTTTACGCATTTACATGTGTAGCGAGAATGTTGACCTCAAAACTAATAACAGAAATTATAGAAAACCATCCTGTGTGCACGAATAGCTGCAATAAATTTGTTTCAAATTGATCTTGATAAATCACGAAATTACTTATGACACTGGTATGTAAGGCACCTGTGCCCCCGTTACCCCCCTTTCAAAGGGCAGTGCCCCCGTATTACACTCCCGTTATGGCGTCCCTGCTGCCAAGTCTTGACGAATTGTTCGAACAATTTTACACAGCAAAGCCTCTGCAAGCATCGCATTTGAATCACCAAGAAAAATTTCACATCACACAGAGCTGAATCTGGGCTGTAGTGTAGCACTTACAAATGGCGCGAATATTTATATTCACGTCGTGGTCTATGATTCCCAGGTAATGAAAAATGTTACAGTTCTTTGTTCGCGAACTTCAAGGGCGGCAAACCTCTGATCAAGTGCAAAAGCTTGTGGTAAATGATTGTGAAATGAGTAGCACGAAAAAATTGAGGAATATAATTTATTTGAAATGCCATTTCAAGATCATAAACAAAGCCACGCGAGCCGCAGTGCGTCCCGCGGGTTGCACATGTCTGTTTTAGTTGAATGCTCCTTACCGGCGTTTTTTGAGACTTCTAATTCAATTTCTGTTTTCATAAGTTTTGATTGATTCAGCTGAAAAATTGTAAATACGTTTAAGTCACTTCTATTTCAGGTTACTTCTGTTGAAGATCAAACTCTGCCTGTTGGTAAACCTGGCCCAAGGCACTCCGGCAGTAAGAAACAAGCTTTAGATTCAAACTTCACGCAGAACATCTACTTCTTTTCTCTCACCAGATTGGAATAATGGGACATCACGCACGGCATCGGCCTTACAGCTTTCAGTAAATTGATACGCATCGTTGAAAAAAATTACTGGGTTTTATCATAGTTGAACTACACCAGGGGTCACTAACGTGGTGCCCGCGGGCATCAGGTCGCCCGCACGGAACATGTGGGTCGCACGCAGGTTTGTTCTGAAATTAACATAAACATGATCGGTGTCTTCACAAAGATAAATATCTTTAAAAATTTCATTGGGATAATTGTATTCAATTATAATTGAAGACAAACTGAGCAAATTTTTATTTCAGAAGTGTGTGTATCAAATTGGTAGCCCTTCGCATGAATATGTACCAAGAAGTAGCTCTCATTTTCAAAGAGGTTGGTGACCCCTGAACTACGCCATTCCATCATGGACATTGATCTGAATCCAGGCGCCCAACCCTTCCCGGCCTGGAAGAGAAAAAATCCATTCCAACAGATTTTCTGCCGAGTCTATCTTTGACAAATTTTGAACAACATACACCAAGCAGCAAGTGATAGGACGGTAAATTTTATGAAAATGTCGAACCATTATTTCCGTGTTACGTAAGTCCTGAGGATTCAAATGTACAACTGTTTAAAAACAAGTTTGCTGTTTGTTTTATTTCATGAAGCGAACCAGAAAAAGGCAAAGGCGCAACAAACACGCAGGAATCGTTTATTTAGAAAGATCGAGGCGTTCGTGTTTAACCTTCACTCCAGAGCACAGAGTGCCTGATGAATGGATATTTGAATTTTTTTGGAGTTTCAATTTGTTTATCTTTTCTGGCAAGTCTCGCCTTTCAAACACGTGGATGGCCAAACTCTATGAAAATTTTTTGAACTCTGTCACTTCCACACCATCAAATAGACAGGAGGCTCAACATGTGGGTAAGCACCATTACTGCGACCGAAATCACCCTTGTTTCCAAGACTGTGAAACCCGGGAGGGCAGCAGGCTGTGATGAAATTCGACCTGAAATGTTTACTCCTTGAACGGAAGAAACATCTGGATAACTCGTGCGTGACATGTGCCCTGTCGGCTTGAATGAGTGAAACGCACGCGGAGAGTTTTCATTTTGAAATTGTATTTGTTGCTGTTGTCACGTAATAAATAAAGGCGTCACATCCAACACCCACTCGAACGTCATTATGACGCGCACACAATGATGACGTACATAAGCACAAAGAGCAATCATCCGGGTAGAAGGTCAAAGCCGCG
>JGI24022J15233_10010690_pt1 | contig 10422 bp, 5 predicted proteins | sample Ectturendosymbi2_FD_15233 | JGI IMG/M metagenome (IMG submission 15233)
ATAGTGGCTGATGGCCATGTAGTTTTGATCCGTTTGTTGCAATTGCAAACCCGTAGACAGCTCACGCCGGCCACGAAAAGATAAAATTGGCATGGTTAGCAAAACGTGCAATCAGCGGCGTAAGGAGGTTAGATGGCGCCCGGGACAAGAAGGAAGTGTTGCGCCCCCATATTTAAACATAAGGTTTTTTGGAAGCAAATGTACTGAAATGAGGAAAGTACCTGTGATATTGTAGAGACTTTTCGGCGCCACCATAGTGATTCAGCGCCCGGGGAATCATTCCCCCTTGCCCCAACAGTGTTAACCACTAGCGCGTAGCATTCGTTAGGGCAGTGGCCCCCAATCCCCGGGCTACGGACCGTTACCGGGCTGCAAAATTACAAAATGTATACTGATGGTGACACCACTCGCTTTCTCAGTATGTGATTGGTCGATTCTTTCCTCGGAAGCACTGTTGTGTGCATAGAACGAGAGCGTTGCAATGTAAAGCGAGTGCGTTGGTGATGGACCGGAGGTGCGGGCCAGAATTGTAAGTCGGACTGAATTTTTAACGTCCGGCCGGGTTGTCGGGCTGGGCTTGGGTTTTAATTTGTCAAAATTTTTTGGGCCGATTTCCGTACCGCATGCATTTTTTTGAAACGACGGGTACCTCTTTCGCCAGTGACTGTTGAAGCAATTAAGTTGAATAAATCTTCAATAAAATGATTAATTGTGATTTATTTGTCTATGTTTAAAGTCTAGCACCTTGCCTGTGGGAGTGAAGACGTTACACAATACAATTAGTTAGTCTTGTTTACTTTGATACACCACCAATATCCCGCTGTTGCGCATTTCTTGACTCACTCGGTAAATTTTGCTTTCGGGCCTATATCGGACTTCAAAAAGAATTGTCGGGCTAGGACCGGTTCGAGCTTCAGAATAAGGCCCGTTTACATCTCTGCTGTAAACTTTACTGCAGCAGCCTTATCTGATGGTTCAAACTGGTGGACCTACCTTCATTTCAACTGTTTAAAAATTACATCCATCAGAGGTTACTCCCGGGCCGCGGTAAAATGTCAAGCGTTGACTGGTCTGCAGTTCCAAAAAGGTTGGGGACCACTAGCTTTGGGTATATCTTTTAAACAGTTATTGTAGATATAGAGAGCAACCAAGCACTGTTTTCTTAAAATTCCAGCTTTTGAAAGTGTAGCTTAGGCATTGAACGCTTTTGCTTTCAAAGAGGCGCATCAAGCGCCCCGGAGCAGCTGTGAATAGTACCCTCTTATCATCAGAATTATTTTACTCTGTTGCGAAAATTTTGTTGCCCTGTCAGTGCCTTCAATGCTTATGCGTATTGTTTCCTATACCTGGAAAAACATTTGCAAAAATCTGTAAAAAAGGCTACAAACCACAGGTTTTCATTTGATAACTGAGGTGGCAAAATAGTGTCATGACCGCGGAATAGTATTTTAGAACCATGTTGATCCAGGAGCTAAAGGAGCTGCTTTAACTCAGTCCTTATGGATGTGAAGGTAAACAAGGCATGCATTTTGAAACTTAAAGATCACCCATCCGCTCTTTGACTGTGTCGTAACAAGCATGGGCAAGCAGCGCATGAAACGTCTTACTGCAGACCAGCGTTTTCAAACATTTTTGTTCATGCCCTGCATATTGCAGTCAACTTCAAAGTAAGCATATTTGTTCTAGCACAAGCAAATTTCATTACCTACAAAGTAAACGTCTCTTTGTTTAGAGAACAAAATTACAACATTTTTGACAATTGTCCTGATACGAACGTTTTTGACAATTGTCCAACTCCAGCAATATTGTAGCAGAGATCATGGTAGTTTCATTGAGCAAACAAACAATTGATTAAAGCATGAAACGTCACTTATTGTCGAGTAGTAACTTCCGAGGAAAATGTTTTTCTTGCGTAGGTTTGGGACACACTAAGCGAGTTTGTTGGCCGGAAAAAGTCCATAAAAGGGAGAACAAAAATTGGCAATGTACTACTGGTAGCAGTTTTTGAAAGAAGAGAGGGAGATTTTCTGAAATTCGAATGCCGCACGGTATACACAACTTGCCTCTCACCCAAAAACTGTTTCCTCAAACGCAATGACACAAGCTTTATTGTTGCCTGCCACAACCAATGCATGCCAAAATCGATGTGTACCAAAGACAAACAAACTTTCAAGGTCATAAACTTGGTATTAGTGGAAACTAAAATATAAAATATCCTGTGACCTTTGCACAATTAAATATGACTTTGTTTGCACGTGCGCTTCTTTCCCGTGCAGTGTGCAAATAGTGTGGATCGACACGGGTTCAGCAACTGAAATAGTCCCAGAACCTTCCTTGCCTGAAACCATGCTTCGCCACTCAAACCTAATAGCAGGCCTGTACAACTCAGAAAGCCCAAAGGGCCAAATTATCAACACAAATTCGCCGCCGGCCGCAGAAGTCTATTTCATTTCGATGTAGAGATTTCGTTGTGGCATGGAAGAAATTCTGGAACGACAATTACTTATTCGAGGTTACACTTTTGTAAAATTTTCAACAATTGAGAAAGTTATCGCGGGCCGCATGCGGCCCTCGGCCCGTGTGTTGCGCAGGCCTGCTATTAGGGTGATAAGGTGACAATTAAACGCACTAGCTTTTCTGTAAGCTTTCGAGAAATCATCCGAATAACCTCTGTTTTCATCTTTTTTTCAATTAGTCAAGCTTACCCATATGTTTATTCAAGTAACTTCACCACTCCACAGGTGAAACAAGCAAGGAATCTATCGCAAAATTTGTAATAGGAAATCGATTTCACGTAACACTACGCATGTCAGTCCATACATCTGCAAGCATTTCTAACAGGTGAAACGTTGAAAGGTTAAAACAAGGGGAGAGAAAGCACGCAACCCCAAGAATGTACATTAGTTAATAAATCACACAACACCAAGTACGACAATTAAAACTCGAAATCACGTCTTACACAACTAAATGCATTCACCAGAGCTTCAAAACTTACTGCAAAAGTAGCATGAACTAATTAAATCACAACACAAGCTGCGATAAATAACACTATAAAACTCGACGTTTTCAGATAAATACATTTGAATTCCAAAATTCAAATGAGTTCAATGGAATTTTTAGCAGGAGCGGATCCAGCCAGTAAGTTTAGGATGGGGGCGATTTCAGTAATATTTGGAAGTCAAGTCTCACAACGGATTTGCTGCTGAAACAGAGATGACCTATACTACATAACACTGCTGTGACCAAACATTGGACAGTAAAATGGCCTTGTATTTCGAATGTTTCCCGAGTTGTCCATAAACATGGTGAAAAAAGTTGCTTTCGTAAGTTTCCGGGTTTGAAGCTTGCCTACACGGATTTCAAAATTTCTATGAAATTCAAAATTGTCACTTTCATTTTTTGTAGTGAAATAGAAAAATATATTTTTTGTGATAAAAGTTAGTTTTTTTCTAAATTAGCCTATACCTATATTATAGTCTTTCACAGCTAAGAATCAAACACTAAGATCTTAACAATCGCCTACCAGCTATCATCAGTTCTGCGAAGCAGGGCTATGAAGCAGGAATCGGAACTTAAAATTTCAGGCTCCAGCTCCAGGCATCCAAACCCTGAGCTGCGGCTCCGGCTCCAGAACAATTTGATGGAAAACTAAAAACCATTGTATTGTTTGTACAACTCGCTTGCCCCACAAACTACGTCTGCAGAATCGGAACCCAAATTTCAGACTCCATCACCTTCACAGCCCTGCTGCGAAGTGAATGAAAAGTCATACTGTACAGTCAGGGCCTTTGCGAGAAATTTTATCTGGGGGTACGAAGACCGATAGCGGCTCCCTAGCTTCTGGGTTTCTTGTAAAAACTTGTATAGCTTGCACCTGCAGTAATTAGAACAGATAAAACAACTACCATTCCAAGATTTAAAAATATATTAATTGTGATACTGGCAATTCGCTTGTACACTAGTAATTTTGGGCTTACTACAAAAAACTTAGCGTGTGTACTTTCATCCTCCCGTGCCCCAGTACCTCTCGGGCCCAGATACGATGTACCTCTCGTACACGCCTCTAGTAGGCCATTTATAACGATTTTCCTGCATCCTTGACAATGCTTGCTTTGCCAACAATCTTTCTCGACGATGCTTGTCGTCAACGTCTTTTTTAGTGAGTTTCATTTTGTTTTAATAGGACTAACAAGTGAAAGGATTTCTTTAGTGATGCAAAAGAGTGTGGAAAAACCGCAAGTTTGGCCATAAAATGAGAAAGTATTCCAAAATTCGACTCATCTAAGCCGTTTCTGATATTATTCAGAGAGCATCAGAAATCAGGAATANATTTTAATGGACAAGAAGAAATTTTTAAACTGCCGAAGTAGTCTTTTTTTATCGTCCAAAAATCCAGCTGATCTTCAGGTAGAAGATAGTNGAAATGTTTGGTCGCATTTATTATTAGGCTCTAACAGGGTTGGCCAAACTGGGGCTCGCGAGCCGCATGCGGCTCTTCGAACCTTTACACGTGGCTCTTTGAGCTTTTCCAAAAGTAGATACTTGTTTTGTATTTTTTATTTCTGTTGCAAAGTGTAAAAATACTGTAAAATGTGGCAGCTAGCGTACCGTACAGTATTACTTTTGCAAGTCATTCAAAAAAGAATTATGATGTCACAGAAACGTAAATTGCAAATAAATTCGTGTTTTTAGATTTTTATGTTGCGGCTCTTTGTAACTTGGCTTTTGCGATTTGCGGCTCATACACAGAGCAGGTTTGCCCACCCCTGGGCTATAATATTTTGTGAGATCTTCAACTGCAGCGGTATCTAAAATACCTAAGCAGGCAAGTGGCATAGACGCCTTCCTCTAATGGAAATCTTTTTTGGTTTGCATACACAGGGCAAACAAGAAATGTAAACACTCGGTTTTAAACCTAGTTTCATCAATTTCTTCAATTGGGGTCTGAGACAGTAACTTGCTACATTTCCCACCCAAATACAAAAAACTGCTGTGAACCCTGCGAAGTTCTTGGTAATGTCATATACAGCCATAATCTCCATTGTACCGTTCAATAAATTTGGAAAGCAGCCAAGCAGAACTGGTTATATTTTGTTTGCATTTGAGTGAGAAACATGAGAAACAAGTGCTACTTGTTAATACTTATGGTGCAACAATCTATTTCCAAAGCTATGAAACGCTTCCTACAGTGCATCGCGAATAGGTAGCCAGCATAACCCACTGCCGACTGAGATAACGGACTCACTTAATTCAACTGATTTTCTTCAATACAATCTGTTCTCCTGCACTTTTTCTCAAAAAAGTAGTTTACACTTTGTGCGACCATCATTGTGCTTGCTCTTGTGAGCTGCCTTGGAACAAATCCGGAGCACAACAACAGCATGTTTATTCGTTTCAGTTACACTGTTTCCTGCTTAAATTTTGGATGACAGCGAAGGAATGACGAACGCACTTGTTAAAACACTATGTAGTTCATCTTTCACGTTTGTTATCTGCATTGCTCTCACAAGTAATCCAACAGCTCTTTGCTGCTTTGCTGACTAAATCGGAGCAAGTATAGCAGAAATCATCGCCACTGCATGTTAAAGCAATGCCTTTTGCTTCGGATATCTAAAAATTTGTAATTGATGTATGGTGTTGCACTCATGATTGCTATTTTCAATGATACGGCCGATCGTTTATTTTTACAGTGAATAGACTTCATGTCCAACCACACAAATTTGCAAACTCAAATCTTTACAAAACTGTCTTTCCGCATATTGTTGCTTTTAAGTATTTTCTACTTTACCATGAACAAACCGGTGAGTTAACCAGCGCAGACTACTAGCAAAAACCACATTTTTCTATTGCAGTGGTGCAGTTGCACAGCCCGTCAGTACCAAAACAGTCGCTGAAAATTTTTCGCTTGGTTAAGATAGACTTGAAAAAAGAGATTCTCAAGAAAAGTTTAAAATACTTGTGCGAGCGATAGACGCAGTAACGCATTTTTCGTTGCATTTACTTCATTATTCACGACAGGCAGACTGTTTCTAAACAATAAAAACAAATGCTCTCTGTATATTTCTGAAAGTATTTTCAAACTTGCAATTGAATAAAAAAAACTTAGCATATACGCAGCATGTTCAAGTGAACCTCTCTTATTTCAAACTTTTGAATAAAGTGTATTGTCTAAAGTTTGTTGCAGATCAGCAGCACATTGTGCCACTGACTGTCAACCTGGTCAGATGTGATTTCGTTCAGCTGACTGCATAGCGGCTTTGCCCTCTGGATTCTCGGCTGTTTGAGGTTATTCAGTCAGGCGTTCTGTAGGCTGTCAATGATTCACTCTCAGTTTGTGTGCTTAACTGAGTTATCACTGACTGTTTTATTTGAACTTGTTCTTCATAAAAGAATGGACAAAAGCAATGACAAAGTACAATGCTGGCCAGGCGCCCGAGTTCTACTTTGGAAACTCTGGCGGTACCTGAACAGACTTCGGACAGGCGTGGCCAGAAGGAAATCGGCCCTCCTGAAATAGGGCTTACTGAAAGGGACTGCCTTGTGCAAGTGTGGCGCTGCGCCAGATACAGTTGACCACTTCTTAAAATTTCCCAAGTTTGCAGTAGGTTATGCACACAGCCAAATACACTACATTCAACCCGCGCTGCAAAAACTGTCATATTAACTTACACTTCAAACTAAAACCGTAGCTACACATGCAGCGAAATATTAAATCTAGCGCTATGTTTGTTGGAAGCATTGAGCGCATTTTTACGCAGCTTTACCGGCAGCGGTAACCTATACTTGCAAGTCCCAACCACTACAGATCTGTCCTTGATGCTGATATTTTTCGCAACTACTGCAGGTTAAAAATAACCTGAGTTAAATCTTTCCTAGCATACTGGTAGTTTACCGCAAGCAAATCATCTACAATCAGCGCAAAACAGTGGGCAATGAAATTACTACAAAAGGAAGAGATCCCGCGCATTTTACTTTGGCGACCACTCACGCCAAAGTAACGAACAGCGGTAAAGCAGTAATGCAGTAGCTCGCTGCCGCGTCGGTTACTTGTTTTCAAAAAATAACGGCTCTACCGCTACCGATACTGGAAAATTAGCTGGTTACAATAGTTCGCTGCTGGCCACTTTGCATAAGTGTCCGTGGACATCAAGTTATTCGATTTGATGCCTTGATTAGAAACAATTTGTATGTGATTGCGTCACGCTGTGCATCTTTACGCAAATTTCATCTGCTCACTTCAATTTTCTGATTAATTTTACAAATCTTCATTGTTCATTTACTGCAGTGGTTTTCAACCTATGGTCGCGAGCCCGTGGGGGTCGTTTGCCTTTTTTCTGTGGCCGCGAGAGCTTCTGATAACAATATTCATAATTTCATGTTTCGTATTTTGAACCACTTTTTGCTGCAACCAAAACAATTGGGTAACCCGGCAAAACTGATAACCTACTTTATCATTTAAAATTGTTTTAAAAGTGATCATGAGCATTACAGACTTTTGAGTGTGATTATGACCATTACCATGGGCGTCCGCAAGGGGGGAAAACGGGCATTCACTCCCCAGAAATTAAGATTAAGAACCAAAAATATCTGGAAATCCTGAAATCGGCAGCTTATTACCCGAATAATTGATTTAATTTTTGCTAGGACAGTTTATTTGCCGGTATGACGCTCACACTGCACGAGCGTCAGGTTCACAGTTACGGTGTCGTGCAGTGATGAGCTTGCAGTTCACTCATGTGCCCTCCTTTGCCTGCAGTGGCAGGTACAAAAGTTGCGAACGGATTGTTCTACTGTTGTTCTTTATTACGTAGCAATGACATGGCAACAAATCTTCAAAGGTTCACTTCGTGTTACGGTAGCAGGCGTTTTCCTTGCATGTTACTGTTGAACGCAGACTTCTTGTCAAGAAATGCAATGAGACAGTGACCGCTGATAGCGGTAAGCCAAGTACATTTATACTGCACTGTGTTAAAGAAGCATGAGTGAATCTGTAGCAATGCTTCCACAGTTTGAAAAATCCATTGTTAATGCGATGTCACCAGTGGCGTAAATAGAGGTATGAGCCAGGGGGTAAAACNTANNTAGNGGCTATGAGCCAGGGGGTAAAACTTAGCTGAAGGGAGCCCACTGGCGACTGTAAAGGGCCCACTAGACAACACTCAGAAAATATGTAAGAACTGATAGCGAATCCCGATGTAAAATCACCGGAAAATACTCCGAAAAACTTCCGAAAAACGCAAAAAAGCAGCAACGTACTGAAAACCAAAATAATATTAATACCGACATATAAGTTAAGCAGGGGACCGTTTTTCTAATATAGCTTGCCAGGGGAGCGGGGGCTGTTCGCACCCCTGCCCTCCGTCAGCAACGCCACTGACTGTGACCAATGTGCCTGAGTACCAAACTACACTTATGCAGGCTTCTTTTCACGCAGTATAAAAATACGTGACTTGTTAGAATACGTCTATGCAGGTTAGTGTGACTACGTTTTAATTGTTAAGGTTTAGTTCTGACGTCTGAGTAAATAGTGAGCTTTATTTGCTGTGGCAAGTTTTCCTAATTAACTGCTCAATTTTGTAAAGCCTGCGTGCCGTGTTCTAGTTTTATTAAGTTGTCCGTAGTCATGTCAAAATACAGGACTAATTATCTGGTTTACGTGTGATGAGCGTTCACTGTAAAAAATTAGCAAAGGTAAGCATGGTTTTATTGACCGTATTGCACGAGATCCCAGACGTTTGTAGCTCTTGTTTCAAAATGAAGCGGAAAAGTCTTGATTGCAGATCTCGCAACCAGGGGGAGAGCAACCGGGCATTTTCCCCTTCCCGAAATTTTCAAAAGCATTTTCGATTGTTAGGTGGAGCATCAAGCTGCAATCATTTCCACCCCCCCACGAAAGTATCAGCTTGGTGCGGCCCTAGTTGCTAGGTAAAATAAAGTCATAATTTGTTGTATAGTTGAAGAGCATGGCAATGCTTCTTTCTCCAAAAGTTAACAGTGCTTATGCTTACTTGATGAGAAGTATCCTTCTTTGACAATCTGCAGATAGCCTGCTGTAGGGATCTTCAAACTACGGCCCGCGGGCCAAATCCGGTCCGCAAAGCCATTTCATCTGGCTCGCGAAGACATTTTCTCAATAATGAGAAAATAAAATATTCACGAAAAACATGTTGATTTGGTAGAATGTAGCTTATCTCGAACACGTACATTACTTGTGACTATGATCTCCGCAGGGACGCCGGAACGAGGGTGCATTAAGGGGACAGTGCCCCACTGTCCTTTGAAAGGGGGGGGGCAACGGGGGCACAAGTGCCCTTACACACCAGTATCATAAGTAATTTCATGATTTATCAAGATCAATTTGAAACAAGTTTATTTCAGCTATTAGCGAACACCTAAAATTCAGGAGGGTTTTCTATAATTTCTGTTATTAGTTTTGAGGTCAACATTCTTGTTGAACATGTAAATGCAAAACGAATGACTATTATGGCTATGGGTGTGCTTTTACACTGAACTCAAGCAAACAGTTTTGAACTCGTGGTACGTCAAAACCATGGGTGTCCAGGGGCGAATCCAGGAGGGGCGATTGAGGCGATCGCTCTCAATAAACCTACGAAATAACCGATTTGCCATGATTGTGTACAATTCCGAAAACAGCATTTGCAATACAAGGCCATTTTGTCATCCATTGTTTTGTCACAGAAGTGTTGTGAAGTACACTTCATCTCTCTTAAAGTAGTGAACCCGTAATGAGACGTGGCTAACAAATATAACTGCAATCGCCCCCTTAAGCTCATTGGCTGGATCTGCCCCCACCAAATTTTTGGCCTGGCTACGCTACTTGTTGCAGGGGCAAGTTGCCAAACTTGCGAGTGGATTTTTTTACTGTTGGTTTTTATCATGTAATATTAACACGGCAACAAATCTTCAAATGTTCACTTCAAGTTACAATATTAGGCGTTTTGTTGCATGTTGCTCTTGAACGCACACATCTTGGCAGGTAAAGAATTGAAACAGTGACTGCTGATAGCTACAAGCAGGGACGTCGGAGAGCGGTGGCACTGAATCCCTGACCTTTCAAACGAGGGACAACAGGGGCAAAGGTGTCTTTTCATAAGTTATTTTATGATTTACCAAGATCGAATTGAAACAAGTTGTCTCTAATTTGTTTTATTATTTTTGAAGTCAACATTATTGGTGTGACTGTAGCAAGCATAACTGGCAGGCCCTAACCAGATTGGGACACCAGGGGAGGCGAAGAGTTTACTGAGAGGGACCCAAATTTTTTAAACTATGTCCAACACATTTTTCCAGGGAGGGGCAAAATTTTTTTCAGGGGAGACTAAGCCCCTTGCGCCCCTCCTAGTCACGGGCTTGATAATTGGTAACGATGTTTTTTGTTTTTCATAAGTTTCCACTGCCCTC
>JGI24022J15233_10010697_pt1 | contig 10419 bp, 10 predicted proteins | sample Ectturendosymbi2_FD_15233 | JGI IMG/M metagenome (IMG submission 15233)
CTTATCTGTTGAAATGCTGTAGGGGTACATGCTCATTTGTCGGAATGCTGAAGGGGTACATGGTAAGAAAAAGGTTGGGAACCCCTGCAAAGTAGAACAACGAATCGACAGTCGGACTTTAGTCATCGTCAACGCCAGTTAATCAATTTCGAAGGCACGGAACAAATGTCCGTATTGTCGATTTACTTGCTACAAAACAGCACCTTCCAACCCACTATTACCTGTTCTTCCTGAGATTATGGCAGGAGAATCGCTTTACACTGAACTGTAACTGCTAGCTACATCAGAACGACGATCGGATTGCAGTTTTAATGAAGCCCTTGAGTTAGCTATTGCTACACACCATCCCAATTGAAGCAAATCGACATCGACCTGACTGGCGATAACGAGAACTGATCGAGCTGTTGAACGCCACGCGCAAAGGATTGTGAAGTGGCCAAGCAAAAATTTACAACGAACATGTTTAGTGACCTAATCCTTCAGGAGAGGCAGACTATGCAGAACAAATCCTGTCAAGCAGAAAGAAACACCTTCGAACCACTGAACAGCGACACACGTGCAAGGTTTGTTAATGAGAAGAATGCTGAGCACTCGAATGACAACATCAATGTTTTCGTCAACAAAAAGGCGGGAATGTTTCATGGACTTAACGCATACGTTTTTGTTTTCGGAAACGAGAAATGTGTTTCGCGCTCTTTCCAAGCAAACCAGCCTGAAAGTGTCTGCTTCAAAACAGAATGAAGACGACAAGAAAAGTAGATTTTAGAGATTATTTCAGAGCTGTGGCGCACATAAGAGTCCCGACTTGCGGCAAAAGTTACGCGCAACGAATTATGTGGTTTCTCGAAGTGGTCCACTTTGCTTCGCTAGTTAAAAATTCTAGTAGTCTTACAGTAAAAATGCGTCTTATGTGAATCACCAGTCTACAGTTGCGCTTGCTTGAACCCCAAAGGCACTGCTGATGGATCTCCAAAAACATGTTGTGCAAGTTGCTTCGCGTGAATTTAGCCATTAAAGCGCTGTTGGAGGCATTGGCTATCAACACGACACGCAATTCAATGCCATATGCAGCTACATGACCTTTCCCGCATCGGTTCGACTTCGGTTTTACAGTTCATCGTAAGTTTTCCAAATCTGTTGTTTCGTGCCTCGAATTCGCTAAAAGTGCTGATCGCATTGTCAAAGAACAGGTGAGAGAAACGCTTTTTTGCGTGACTCTACCCTAGGCTCGAGCAACAACGAGATCAGACAAAAAAGGGCGAAATCTTGTGTCCCTCACTTACGTACGTTTCCATGATAGGACAAAAATAGATAAAATAAACTATGATAAGACAAAACACTGGAAAGTTTAGTCTGAATCGAAACACTGGTCCGGTGAGTGGCAAAGCCATGTACGCCCACCTCACAATTACCTGTACAGTATCTATTCTATAAAAAGCCCTATGATACCAATACCAGAAAAAACACTTACAATGCAAAGATTAATAAAGCGACAAGAACCTGTTTCAAGAAGTTCAGAAATGTTTCCCAACAGTTGGTCGAAGCAAATACAATTTTTTGTAGACAGGTGGCTGGCGAACAAGTGCAAGTTGTCTCCGATGCTCACACAGTGGCAAACGACATTTACCATCACATGCGGGGAGAGGCGCTGAAAGCACCTACAGATTTTATCGAGGAGAAAGTGTCGGTTGTGAAATTATGAAAGCGGCAGGGCTGCAGCTGGAAACACACAAGAGCGCCCTGTGACGCTTTATAGGAAGCAGAAGGGGCGCCGCGATTTACGAGAAAGGGCCGGAAGGTTTGCAATGTCACAAACTGCAATAGACTAGCAGCGACAGGCGACCGGAGCAGAAGCACAATTTGTTTCTTCGCGGAAACGTGGCGCTTTCTTCGAGCAACGGCCCTTTCCCACGAGTTGCACGTCCGCAAAAGCAGGAACAAGAAACGATGTTTACCAACATGTCCGCTCCCACGTTAGTAGTGCGCCGACCACCACCACATTTGATTACGATACTAAAACGCACGCCCGACAGTAACCTGCTCGCGTACAAGGTTCGTTTTTTTTCTTTCGTTCCTTTCAAGTCAGTTTCCGACAAAACGCTACAATCAGCAGTCCCCGGGTTTGCAAAGACAACTTCAAAATGTTTTTATCCACGTCAAGAGTGGAGTGTAAGGTTTGGTTTGCTGAACGTTAGCAGAACAGAAGGCTCTCGACGACAGTCTTGCCCACGAAAGACCCTCGAGCGCGGAATATATGCCTCTGTTCTGTTTCGAGGACTTTCGCCGCTATATTTAAAAGCATTCCGTGTCGCAAAATGCGTCAGAAGCGGTAGAGGAGAAGATCAATTTCGCCATAAATCTGAACGCACGGAGTGAATGCTCTTTTATGACATCTTGTCACACACGCAGCTGTACCGCAAACAAGACGGCTGCACTCCAAATGAGTAATGCTCAACTCGTATCCAGCAATAGTAACTGCGCCTTTTGCTCTGTACAACCACATGAACATGAAACTTCACCTTTTTTTAACATTTTGAGATAGAGCAGATACTTTCTCCTGTAACAGACGAATGTTTTGTAAGGGATTCCAGCACTCGTTGCACTGAACAAGCTTTGACAATTTTTTTGTATAATGCCCTGCCATATTTGACCAAGTTTAAAAGGTGAAGAAAGTTGTTAAGTTGGGTACGCTCCCAAACCGCGTTGTATAATTGTTCGCAGCAAACGCACTCAGTAGCAGGTCTGGCAATGATGTATAACCCAAAACTTAATAAAGAAAAAAAACATTTTTTAACAATAGACGAAGTAGGGCGAAACAACTATAAAAATGAACGAGTATGACAAGCGTTCTCATCTGCAGACGCAATGGTACCAGTTCGGCAAACACGACGAACGCAGCGCGATTAAATAGCGTCAGATCAAAGAAAACCAATTATCGCGAACTCATTACGTCTTTTTCCAAACCCTTTCGCGCAACCCCTATTATTGTTCAAACCCACAGCCACCGGATGCGCTCTTGCCTGAGGCAGAGCAAAAGGATTTAGAAGTGAACGGAACGTTTTCATGAGCTTCGCCGAAGCAAGGTATGCAAATGAAAGAAACTGCTTGTGCAACTAACACTTAGTTTTGCTCATAAAACCTGTTGCGCTTGCAAAGTCATCAACCGTCGTGGCAATTGATACATAGAATAATACCGAAATCATCCTGTTCTTTCAACCCAGCATTTTAAAAAGTTTTTTGAAAAACAAGAATCGCAAGAATAAATGCTTCTAGGTGTTCACATATGATTAAGTATAACTACAAGCAACTGCTAAACTAACACAAACATTTTCTCTTGCACTTCGTTTACTAAATTTGAAAAAGCCATACATGTAAAAATAACATTTCTTTTGCAGTTCGTAAATGTAGGGCCTACATTATGAGGCCTATGTGCGCAGGTGACCAGCAAGAGCTGCATACAATGGAGGCTCAGCGTTTAGATACAGACACAGCATTAAAAGCTGGAAAAAATCAAGTCTTTCAACAGGAGACAACGTTGGTTTCATGCCACAGCATCCCACGCAAATTCAATTACGTCGACTCGAGCATATAAGACAGGCGGTTTGATCAGCATCAAGATTTTCAACACGCTCCTGACAACACGTTGTTCGAACAAACACTAAACACCAACCATTCTCCCAACATCATGTCGCGTGGCATAAGTACCGTTACAATAAACGCAGCAGGGATTTTTGCAAGTTCAGACGGTTTTGTGTGATAGCAACACATCGCAACAGCGCGCGAACGACTTAGAGCAGTCGCATGCCACGTCTCGCAAACAGCTGAACGATGAACAGCCAAAACTATGCACACGAGCCACACCAGCCCGCTGCAGTAACTGTAAGCGCAGATCTCCGATCGACGTGTGCAGTGCGATTGCATCGCGCCACTCAGGACGCCTTGTCCGTGTAATCGCTTGTCGCGAAACTGCGGAGGTGTCGAGTCACCGAATATCATGACAATCAGTAGTCTAATCTTAACAAGATCATGGATACTCTTCAGATATCAATTTGCCTACAACATGATCAAAAGTAACCATTTGCTTAACCAGAGCTTCTCAATACGCCATATCATACAGTCTTGGGTTTAAAGGTGGGCCCAACCTTCTAAACTTGGATTTTATTAGTTTTCCAACAACTCCCGCTTTTCAGATGCTCTAAGTCAGTGGTTTTCAACCTTTTTCGTGCAGCGTCCCATTTTGCAACCCAATTTAACTTAACGACCACCTTCAAAAAATTGTCAGTCAGGCATATGAAATGCAGTGGTGTTTGCATGTTTGCACAATAGAAAATCACAATGACTAAAAATAACGTACGATATCACTATGTTGAACAAAGACTCATTTATTAAATTGATGGATATGGCACCATCATTGAGAGAGACCAGTGCCATATACAAATCACTCCACAGCACAACTCATTCAAAACTACAATAACTCCCAAGTTAGCTACCGCAATCAGAAATCTAATTTATAAACACATTCTTACGTCACAAAGTTATTCGTGCGTTGCCACACGCAACAGCACTGTAATGGTCATAATCACACTCAAAACTTTGAAATGGTCATAATCACGCTTGAAACAATTTTAAATGAAAAAGTAGGCTATCGTTTCTGCCAGGTGATCCTATTATTTTGGCTACAACAAAAGGTGGTTCTATGTACGGAATAAGAAAATATAGAAGAGATTACGAGTATTTTTATCAGACGCTCCCGCGACTCGCAGAAACATAGCAAAAGGTTGAGAACCACTGCTCTAAGTTCTTCCGACGTTAAATCCGTCTGCCAAAAGTTGTCCACATTTTTCCTTTTTCCTCTGTTGCCTTTATTTTATCATTTTTGGTAATTAACTGCCACGAGACATTAAGAGAAAATCGTCTTTGACGACACCAGTATTTTTTTAAAGATTTGACCTTGCTGACCGCAAAGACATTTTGAGAGATCGCAGCTATTTCATCTGGATACCGAGATGTCATAAAGCAAGGTTTTAATGTATTTTGATGGTGGTGGTAAAGTGAGTTTCTACTGTATTTTGAGAGACCGTTGGACAAACTTCAAACCGTTTCGATCTCTCAGAACACCATAAAAAGCACTGGCAGGGGCTACATATCAAAGCACCAATGCTTTGACATATTTCGTACAAATGATTGGTTTGAGGGCCCACTAGTATGCAATGGTTTCCATGCTACCCACACTGCACCGCAGACTACTTCGAATGATGGATTAAGCCTTTCTTGCTGCAAATGTTTAAAATACGAAAAAGTTTGGATTTATTTTTAAACTTTCGAGCATAGCACTCATGTTTCATAAACGAGATTCGTTTTTAGATTCAATCGCCGGAAATTGGTTCCAGATTTGGATTACACGGGGATGCGAAGAACGACTCTTGGGCTGCATTTGATGGCCTTAGCGAAGCGTGATTGGGCATTGCTTGTGTTTACATCAAGAAAGGTTTTTCGGAAAAAAAATGGACAGACAAACAAAACCTATCACTCAGTTACGGCCAGGGGAGGCTCAGTCAAAACAACGCGACCTCAGTGATATAGAATTGTACAACGTGAACAACGCGCGTACAAATGAACAAACCTCAGATATGGAAAAAAACTTATCCCGGTGCAACATTGTGTTACCGTCAATAGCGGCAGAAACCGAGGCACGCTCGATCCTTCACGTCAAACAGCCGGCCTCAGCCACGGCGATCCGATCAATAGTGTCAATTAACTTGGTTCGCAAACCTGGCGTTCGCTTCGCTAACGACACAGTTGTCTTGCGTGCAGCCCGCTGCCACGACCGGCGACTGTACTGTTATTTTAGCGCGACCTTGCTCTGAAACATGCACATGGTCCGGCTATATAGCGTACACTTACAATTTTTTATCGCTGCACGATGTACTTTAAAAGACAGAGATACGCCTGGTCGTTTTGAATTTTTCACAAAAGAGACCGCATCTCCGCTTACAGTTTACGCAATTCTAACTATGTGAATGTAAGTCTTGGTGCATACGTCAAAAAAAAAACAGAAAAGCGCAAACGACACACGCACAAATTCACAATTAAAAGCTCTAGCTTTACTGCAAGCTCTCGAGGAATCAGATCACTGGGTTCTTTTTCAATGACTTTGCAATGGTTTGGACTTGTACATATGTGTCCAAGTAATTGCTCTCCACAAAGGCGACGAAGTCGAATCAATCTGTAAGTCTTTTTTTTAATCAATCAGCACAGTTTTTTTAATTTGTTGATTGATTTGACAGTGTCACCTTTGTGGAGTCTAATTACTTGCGTTGAGATTTCGGTGCACAATTTCGCTGATTAAGTACTGTTCCCTTCTTCCAGAAAAGTCTTGACCTTGGGGCAAACAAACTTTTGAAAAAGCACGGCATTAACTACACCCGATCAAGCGATACAAGTCATCGGACATGACGCTAATCAGTAAATGTAATCCTACAGGATGAAGCAGAAAGAGGTGGAAAAACACATCCGCCGCTAGCTTAGTACTGTTAGAGGGATTTACATCTGTGTAGGGGGCTCACGAATCCCACCAGGCCTTTTTGACCTGATATACTGATTTGTAAATGGGGGTTTAAACCCGCCCAAGCCTCCCAGAGTGACTTGTCCACTGCATCTCATGGATTGAAACATAGCATCATCGAATTCGGATCAGTAACGGCAGGTAACGTGGTAAGTAGAGCACTGCTGAAGCAAGGACGGGCGCAACACGAGATTGCGTTGGCAACTGCAGTTAAACAGTTTAAACGTAAGCATTATTGATTAACAAGACTTTGTTTTGACTAAGGTAGAATAGAATTCGCAAATAAAACATCACCGACTTGAATACACATCTTAATGGCGTAGGCTGAAAATGACTTTCAAAGAAGTATAACGATCTTTGAGACAAAACTAATTAAGATCACATTGCCTAGTCTAGGGCAAATGGAACTGTTGCCATTACGTAATCAGATGAATGCAAAACCCACTTTGCATAACGTTTCAAGTCGTTTTAAACACTGTACTTAGCTTGCCACCTAAACTTGATTCAGTGCAGTCACTACCAGTCAATTCAAATTTGTCATAAACCATATAGATCGAAAATCAACAACCGCTGGCAAAAAAAGAAGCAAAATCTTGCCCTGATAACAAAAGGCTTCAGGTCAATCTCATGTTTCTTTTCTCGATACAAACGGGATGACCTGCAAAGCATTTCGCAGCAATTATAAAATGAATAACTTTTCGCAGGTCACGACTGATGCTTGTAAAGCTTTGCTTCTGATCCTGGAGAGGACGCGCGTTCTATTTCTGTTGCTATCGGGCAGTATTTGCTGAAGATACTGATCAGGTTGCCTGATTGTAACTCAGATAAAATAAGTGGAATGCAACAACGCCTTAGACTGTACAAGCTCGCACGATAACGTGGATGCAAACAAGGAAGCCCAGATCCATTCATCATCAAAAAAAAAGACAAAAATCGCGTTTTAAACAGTCGCCATTTAATCACAACACCCTAACAAGCAATCCAATTTTCACGACTGACCGAGGAAGCTGGCGTGCAGACAGGCAAGATATTGCACAACCAGCAAATGTTTGGGACGTCTGGTCACTTCACCGCCAGCCACGCGGAGCACACAAAGCAAAACACTCGCTGTCCACAGTTGCTTTTGCTGCTTCCTTGCTATTACAGGAACCATCCCTGTTTCCCAGTCATCACGCACGACCGAAAAGAGTCTATTTTCAATCATTCTCACTGACCTGTCAGCTGCTATCTCATTTTTTAAACTCGAGGCACAAAAACGCTAACTGGCGCCGCGACCCGTAAATATGGGTGGGGAAGAGTTTTCATTGGGATAACTTTTCTGTTTACAAATATCCCGACGGCATTTTATCCCGACAGTGCATAAAAACGCATTCTGGCCGAAACATACCTGGGGGGTTATAAACAGGGTACATACCTGTAAATTGGGTATCCTGCACTGTCAAAACGTACTTCCACTCATTTAAAAATACCAACCTTGGACACGGTCATGATCTTCCTGTGCAACAGGACCGTACACGTTGCCAAGAGGAAGCGTGTGAACGCAGCGCTCGATACAGAACCCTTGTAAATAAGCAACGTGGTTGACAAAACAGCGGAGCGTTCTGGTGAAGCGGTTAACAACAGTTAATATAGACGGCCACTTCAAAACGTTTCCGATGAAGGCCATCAATTTCATGAAACACTCCACTGATTTTGAAAGGCGCAGTGTTGAAGTGCGAAACGCAGGCGTTTATTGGTAAAACTTTTCCGGCAGAGGAATGAGCAGCCACAAAACTAACTGTTCTTTTGCCATTCACATGGCTGCCATCACTACCTGGTACGACATTTATTCCCAAATGAGCCGAATTTACAGGAACTTACCATATCGAGCTGCAGTTTTTTAAGTAAATTTTTCCCGACCAGAAAGCGATCCTCAATGTACTGAGCATTATTTCGAGACTAGTTGCCGAAAGATCACGCCGGGCATTCGATTCCCGTAACGCTGCGTCGTCACACTGACTGGATTGAACAAAGGGGAATCAAACCGAAAAAAGCGAAATAGCATTAAATTGGTTGCTCTGGTTTAAGAACTGACTAAAAATTAGTATTTCTATCTATTATATCTGTCGTCACTGTTGGTGCATATAAAATACTCGAGGTCTTGCACAACTTTTGTGTGAAGTTAACGGCGCGAATCAGAGGAGCGCGTTTGCCTTTTCACTGCAAGATGGCGTTACCAGCGGAGACCAACTTGATTTTTGTGCCAAGGTGGAGCATGAAATGGCGCCAGGTCGTTCTGGTCTCACGCAAAGCGCATCAAAAACTACCACAGATGAAGCGACCTCTGCTAAAAATGGCATCAACAGGAATGAGCATTCGGTTGTCGAAAACCGCCAACCGTCTTTAAAATATGGGTTGCAGGGCGGTGCGTGTTGTTACGTCACCTGGCAACGACCGACACGTTGCGATTGTGGAGGGTCGTCGAACTGGCGATTTGTTGCCTTTCGAAATGTTCCCGTGGTCATTGAAGAGCAATTGCAACTTATGAATGGTGAGTGTCGTTGTTTATACAAGACGATGATACGAAGTTGGTGCGTGTTTTACATGCCCTGTGTAGGCAGCTATTACAACGGCGCAGCTGGAATGCAGAGGACTGCTGGTGAGGTGGAACCACGGACATGAATGTAATCGCTAATGAAACCGCTGACCTTAGTACTTTTTTAGTCCAAGAAAAACGCGTGAAACAACTGAAAAAAATGTTTACACAAAACACTTTTAAAGAAAAATTACTTCCAACTACAAACAACAGTCAAGCACGACTGCTTTCAAGCATGCTATGAGAAATTGCCGCAGCCAAACATCAGCGCTTCAAACTAAGGTCGAATTTCGAAGCTTGACGTTTACAACCAACGACGTGTCAGTCCAGAACCAACATACACGAGAAGGTTGCTTCGTGTGGGAAATCGCACGCATGGTCGTGTGACTTGTTGGCGCGTATACACGAGCAGCAAGCTGACAATCAAAATCAAGAGGGCAGACTGTCATAATAAAGATATATTTCCATAGCTCATTGGTAAAGTGTCTGCCTCTCAATTGAAAGGTTGGTGTTTGACCCACGGGCAACTAAGTGAATCGCCGTAGCGCTCTTTGGGCAATAGCGTTCACCTCAACCGCTCCAACAGGAAGCAAATTTCAGGCTTAGGCCTGCCACCTGCTGCCGTCACCAAAAATCACAAAGATATATTTGCATCGTGCCTCTTCTAAACAGATGTGACAAGCAACTTTTATTCGAAAATACGGAAATACATTTCATTTCGGTTGAAAATTTAATCCGCATCTCATGACTTAAAATTGTGCAATGATCGCAGTACAACACACGAAGTAAAGCAAATGAAAACTGGATCCCCTGCGATAAGAAACAGCCAATTTCTCTGGAAACAATCAATCTTAATTTAGTACTTCGGTACGGTTCAGAACAGAAAAGTTTTCAGTCTATCATTCGTCAGTGTGCGTCAGCAACCTAATCCTCTCTTCATGACAGCTCCCAGCTCACATTTAAAAAACAGTACAGAGATGTACTTATCTCTGCCTATGATGACAGATAAAATGAGTTCTTTATGTCAACTGTATACCATTTCATCTTACCTATAGCCCACTTCAATTTCAAATTGTACACTTCCCTTTGAACATATTCCCTCCTCCCATAGCCATCTTTATTACATACTTTTAACCCTATTGTACATACTCCCATTATTAACACAAGTAGGCTGTGTATGCTTACCTAGGTTTTGATTGTTTTGTTTGTTTGTGTATTTATGATTTGGTTTTCTTGTTTTGTTGTTTGTTTGTGTATTTTTGTGATTTGGTTTTCTCGT
>JGI24022J15233_10010700_pt1 | contig 10418 bp, 9 predicted proteins | sample Ectturendosymbi2_FD_15233 | JGI IMG/M metagenome (IMG submission 15233)
GGGCCCGAGGAGATGGGGGTGTTTGGAATTTCATTTGAGACTCTTCGGAGCTTTGCCTGCTTGGTCTTTTAACAGGAATCTGAAAAAACAAAACCTATTTGACGAAAATATCTCGCAGTGATGTTGCTTGCATATTTGCTGCACTGTTTTGCATTTGCTATAGATACTTGACACTGCACTGTTTTGCATTTGCATTCCTATAAATACTTGACACATAATTTATTTTCCGACCAAACGTAGCGCTCCGAATAATAATATTAACTCCAACATGCACAGTATGAGCAAAGCTTTTTGCCAGCGACAGCATATTACGCACGCAACGAAAATGCGTTTGATCGATGTTCTTTTGTGATTGACAGACTGCCAAGACCACTTACAAATGTAAACGTCACTTCCGTTGCATCGCATACGCTTCCTTGTTGCTTCCAAACTGTATCGGAACAATTCACAGCATTTTTACTTTATTCTCGAACATGTCAAGCCCGAACGGTTTAGAACTCACAGGTCAACTCTGAAGTCAGTTTGAAATGATATCCAATCCTTGCCGGTCAAAATCACTCTCATTACAATGATGGACGATGTCAGTTTTGATTGGTTTAGGCACGAAATGAAAGAATTTTATCTCATGCTTGCCACATTTGCTCGTTGTAAATTGTAAAACTTCTTGCACTTAATTTTAAAGTAAAAATGAAAGCTGACGTTACAAATCGGAAAAACAGTGCTGTGAAAATTCAGACGAATTGTTTTATTCGCCTCTTGGTCGAATGCCAGCATAGTTTTGTAAGAACATTTCAAACTTTTTACCCGCACATTAGCCCCCCACTCACGTGGCGATTCCTTCTCAGCTCATTACTTGGCACGTCGTACACAAACTCGCTTTCCAGCTCGTCGTTGTTGTTGTTGTTGACCTCTGCAGACGATTTTCGACGCAAACGAGGAGAAGGTGAAATGCAAGGCGTCTTTCGGGGTTTTGGAACGGGTTTGGGACTGGGGTCAACATTTGCCGGGGCTGCACACACGTAATCACCCTCCTCGGCAGAGTCANAAAGCTCTTCGAGGCTTTCTGGATTATTCGGTTCGACATAAAGAGNTTCGCTGGATTCACTTGTCCTGCCTGCGCGTGAGGGTTCTGCTGTTGCCAGGTGCTCGCCTGCGTTGCCAACTGACAAATCAGAGGTCACGTGGTTTTCGAAAAATCTTTTGTTGGCAGGCAACGGTGCTGGGCGCATGAAGCAATAATTGTCTCTTTCATCTTCTGACGAATCTTCATCAGCTTCAGGAATGCCATCTGTTCGTTTGAGAGCGGAATCGTTCCCAGAAAAACTTTGGGTTGGTGAAAATGGAGAATCTTGGGAGAAAACAAAAGGACCACATCAAAAAATTACCAAAAAGTGATTTTCATTTATTACTTTTCAATGATTCTGAACATGTTTTACTGTGGTACTTATTTTCACAAACCAATTTATCGCAATTGACTGCTAGACGGAACTTGCAGTTCGATTTTTGTTTGCGTATGCAAATTATGATAAAGTTAATTATCCAAAGGAGTACTGCACGAAATCACTTGAGAAGGTTACCTTCTATTTCAACTACTGCAGGTTGGTATGGAAAAGCAGCACCGGTGTAGGAAGCGGGGGTACATGGGGTGAAAGCGCACCCCCAAAAGTTTTGATTTGGTGAATATCCGGGCAAAATCTGTGAAAACTTCGCAAAATCTATCAACACCTGGGCAAACTCCTTGAAATCACGAGCAAAACTGGTACCCAACGTCTTCTGATTTCAAGAAAATGGCGCCCAAGACGGTCTTCATGAGAAAATATTCGCACAAAAAGTGGCCCAAAAAATCTTTCGGGCACGTTTGGGGAAATCCTTCGCACCCCCAAAATTTGCCTGCTTCTACACCGATGCAAAGCAGCGTTTGCTCTGTGCATTTGCTCGCGGTTCGCGTTGCGCTGAACGTGCGATTCACCACGAACGGGATGTGCGCGAAGAATAACACCCATTTATAAGTGGCGCGAACAAGCAACAATAGAGTGATCACGGCGTGTGATCTCTATTGTTGGTTGCTGCCACAGTGTGAAGCTTTGCGCACTTGCCGCTCGGGCTTTCCGATCTCAACCCACTGCAACGGAGCTTAGCCCACAAAAACAACCATTGATTGTTCAACTTTAACGCCGTCCGCTAGTGACGTCACAATCCAACCTGGATGGTCCGAAAAGCAAAATCTATTACCTCCAGTAAACACCTCAGGCAAAGAAAACCGCTGTTCTCGCAATGACGGTTTGGGAATCTTTCCATCAAGTTCTACAACTGAGTCCAAGGAACGCTGGGAATAGAAAGTTCTGGGCTTCCGTGGAATGGCTGCAGGACGTGCATTCCCTTGATATACAGAGGGTTTAGGAGGTAAAGGAGGGGTCCCGGGTATTTTGGGCAATGGGGGTGGGTCCGCTGCCGGCGGTTCTGGAACACCTCTGCTGTGAATCTGCGAAAATTTAATGAAAAAATTATGTGACGTCACAGAAACCAGTTCTTCAAAGTTGTAAATGCGGTGAAATGTTTTTGAAGGTTCGAAAACCAATTTCAAAACCGGACAGGTCGTTAGTTTTAGCTCTAATTTGCAGAAAGGGTGTTAGATTATACTGAAAAAAAAAACTTTTCTACTGAGACTTTTCCCATACTTGAATTTCCTACGTTTGATACTGCAAAAATTTTTATTGTTTGAAACATTTCTTCATAAAATTCTATTCTATGCAAAAAGTCTGAGGTTCAAGACTAGATGCTCAAAATTATAGGAAGCCAAGGACAATGTTTTGGAATGTGCAATGCTTGAATTTGGACAGACGTTTGTTTTGCAATAGTCCAAACATCAGGTACCAAAGCAAACAACAATATTTTTTTAAAGATAGCACCAGTTTTTGTGTCTTGCTCCCTCTATGTGTTGTTTATTACGTTTATTCAAGTTCAAATAGATACTTTTGCGCCGTTTAGAGGAGGCGTATCATTAGTTCTGAATGAAAACTGGTTGTACGTTATAACATGTACTGTAACTCCGTAATTTATTGTTATCATGTTCCGTTATACTGGTTGCAATGTACCTTTCATGGATGCTATTAATTGTCAAGAACAACAGGGACCATAAACAGAGTAAATACGTGAAGTAAAAACTACCAAAGTGTTGGAGCGATTTAGCTTGTACAATGTGTTTACTATATGCCATAAACTTGACAACGTATTGTCAATATGTTTACTTAATGAAGCTGATACTAAAACACAAGCATCCGATAAATCGTAAAGACCAGTCGAACACTTCCAGTTGACATTTGGTCGCATTTGAAACACTGCATTTTTATTTTATGATTACGTTCAATACGTACCAATATGGGACTAATCACTGTCGGAGTTTCTTTCTTTGTTGCTTGTTTTAGTCTCTCCACGTCATTTGTGGTCAGCTGTATAAGCGAAAATAACACGTTTATCATAAGAAAATTTCTCTGCAACAAATAATATACAAAAAATTCCAACATCCCTCGAAGTTATTGTCTCCAAGATTAATTCAGCAAATTGCTTGAGTTCAGTTGCCTGTAGGATTTGAATTATAAAATATGGACCGTAAGTTTTGCCAAATTAAACTGCGTTTCAAGGGCCTTCGCGTCTGCTTTTTCTCCTGCCTGTTTTCTTCTTTCTCTAACAATTTCATTGGAGGGACAAGAGATACAAATTTCAATAAAGTGATTAGGTACAGCTAACATTCGCTGGTTTTATTTGTGGAGATCAGATCATCAGCATTTTTCAAGTAAATATTTAACGAGTGCTGTTCTCCTGAATTTGAAATCATTATACAGATTTTTGTGGATTGTTTTCAAAATGATTTTCTGCTAATTTTTGAAAAAATCGTGGAGTCACAACTTTGTTTTGTTCTTCCCAAATCACTGTCGACTACCATTGCCTTGTTGCTTATTCTACCAAGTTTTGAGGGGTATCGGGACAAAGAAGTACATCTATTCGTGAAATCTCTAGCAGAAATTGCTAAAAAATAACACTGTGGTTCGTCTTTAGTCTCTCCACGTCATTTGTGGTCAGCTGTATAAGCGAAAATAACAGCGAAAATAACAAGTGCAGGTGCAGCACGAAAGTGAACCTTTTGAGTTTTGCGACATATTTTGTTGAAAAAATCTAACCACGTTTTACGCAGTACGTAATGAACCACGACTTCGTTAGAAAAGCTTGTTTCATTCGTAAAGGCGGATGGATATTTCGTAATGGAACTTTTCATTATTTACGATATAGAAGTTACTATGTTGAGGTCCGCAGTGGAATTGAAGAAACAACGCATTTCGTCAGAGAAAGTAAGAAAAGAAAAATACTACAAACTCACAACTTTTTTGAAAACAATAAAGGTGTTACTTTAGCGTTTCAGACAATTTCTAACAATATTTGGCTTGCAACGCAAACCGACATAAGTCGGTATGCCAAGAAAAGTGGAGGAATTTCGCTTGCCTCACAATTTCAGTAAAGATGTTTATTCGCGAAATCATGAGATTTGCCTGATGTTCTACGTGTAAAAATGAAATTCGGATTTTTGCGACTGATTGATTTATGTATATGAATTTTTTTTTTAATGTACTACGCAGCGTGTACACGTTTACACAAGAATTTATCATTCATCTCGTGATGCTCCACGGTGTCTGATCCACCTCACCAAAAATGGTATTTTCAGTTGGCAGCAATGTTCCCTCTATGGTGCGGAAATGCGCAGTAGCACCAGAGACCATTTGCGCAGTGAAATCTCATTCTCGCGCTCTTGCAATATTCTGAACGTGAACGTAAAAATCATTAACATTTGACTTAGTTATGTATTTTGTTCGTAATTTCAGAAGATTTCATACTTATTCTAATGATTCACAAAGTTGGTAATTCATTGAGAACTTTGCTAACTCAGCCTTACAATATTCCTGCTCACTAAAACAAACATTTGCTCAGTGCAAACGCTTCTTAGAGAGAACATTGGTCGGTTAATACGCAAAGAGAAAAAGAAAATATATGCGTTACGTAGGATATGTACAGAGCAAAATCTTCATTTGAAATTGAAAACTGTATGAGTTGTCACGTGATTTGTATGAATATCAGTGTCTTTGTACTCGGTTAACTTGGCTGGCTAGTAAAATAAGACCTTAAACGAGTACTTTTATTTTCTTGCTAACCTCTCATGATTTTGTCTTTCTTGGCAATATGGCTTGTTGTAAGTTCCACTGTTTAGCTACTGTGCTGAATACTTCATAAAAAAAACAAGACAATATTTTTAATAAAAATTATTTGTGCTGACCAGTTCAACGCTGGGCAACTTCTGGATTTTGTGAAATTCGTTGGTTCGTTGGACAAACGTTTCTGAGTGTATTGTTTCGTTTAAACTGAAGCAAACTTCTCGAACGCTGAGTGTCCCTCTGCCTGTTGGGATTTCCATGAAGTTGGATGAGCTTGTGAGTTTGCCATCCACCAGGCGTACTGACTGTACAGTTGCCACTGTTTCTGTAGAAGTAATGGGAATTTAAAAACCCTGTGTAATTACCATCTGCATACTAACAAATATTCATCCATAAAAGAAAAAATATTCATTTAAGAAAAACCATTCATCTCGGGTGTTGTGTGAGTTACACTGCAAATAAGATCGAATGTGAGGTAAAATTCCAGGATTTTGACATCGTTGTAATTTGCTTTGCAATTTCAAAAATCCAAATCGAGCGTCATAACACGAAAAAAATGTTTTTGAAGTGAAAACTGAGTCGAGGGAGCGGATTATCAAACGAGTGATTTCAAGCTTAAACCCCATCAAATCTAAGAGCCAACGGTGTTTCCCGCAAAAATTTGCTGAAAAAGCTTCGTGCACTTTGAACTAGTCTGCGAGGCCAAAAGCAATGGCCCACCTAAGCAGATAAACATCAAGAAGATACAAGGAATAAAATTAATGAACATCTCTTGCCATGAAAATTCTGAAAAAAACACGCTTGGAATACTGTCATATTTCCTGTGAAGCGCGCCAACAGAGCAATGGCAAGGCGAAGTATTCCGGGAACATAAAATGACCTGCAAAGCCAATAGGCATGCCCATCACTGATTTGCATGACGCAGACTGCGAATCTTGTCTTTCTATTGGAACTGCGCGTCACACAACATGGTAACTGAGTGCAAACCATTGCATCAAACAGCTTCTGTAACCAAAGACTGTCTCCAAAAAGGACTTTTCTTGCAATCTGAGGACAGCGAAGGTGCTTTGGTCAAATATGTGGATTTTTCTGTCGTCGTTTACCTCACAGGTAATGGCTCTGGAAGCTGTTTGTGCAATTAGTTTTCAACAACGACGTTTGCTTTCCCATATAGTTTCTTCGGTGAACGTGCCGGTGACAAAAGTCAAGGAAAATATTTCAGATATTATAAGACGGTCGACGTCGTCCCTGGGCCGGAAAAAAGTGGCTACATGCAGCAGTAATCAAATGGAAATCGATTAATCTTTATTTCACGATTTCTTCTCTTTTCAAACATGACACTGAAACTCACCGACTAACACTTCGTTCACCACGAGCTTCTCCTTCATACGCAGGGGGTCAAAGCCGAGACTCGCGTCTGGTTGATCCACGGTAACACAGACGGGAAAATTGTGTCTTAACAACCTTCTTGCGGTAGTTGTGCTTACTTCTGGCTGGTCGAGAAGCTCGAACTTGCCGCACAAATTGAAGGGGTAAGTTGCAGAGTGCCACGGTCCGTGAGGATGATTGGCCACTTTGCAGTGCATTACCTGCCAAGTTTGGAAAAGGCATGTGAAAGAGAGAACTTCTTAATTGCATGCTCGACTGAACTTACACCGTGAGCAGGACTGAACTCGAAATATTTTCAGTAAACCAGCAAGTACTTGTTGACAGCTTCATCATTGACGGTAATTGTAATCTTGTGGCCAACTTAAGGACACGTTGCATTAGGGCAGCGGTTCTTAAAATTTTTGTAGGGCGCCCCAAGTCTGGGTTTGGTGGATACCCCGCGACCCAAGACATTTGTATTAAAAAAAATATTGATTGTATGGGTGACTTTTGACAGGAAGTTGCTAAGTTCGATTTCAAAGTCAGAAATTTACTCTTTTTTCAAGAACCTATACGCTACAGAGAGGCATAGACAAGCAGGTGAAAATGCACAATTCAGTTTTGGATCACCTCGGCGCGACCCATTTTTTTACCCTTGGCGACCCTTGTTTGGGTCGCGACACATACTTTGGGAACCACTGCATTAGGGTAATGTAATAATTGCTGAAAGTTGATTTGTATTGGAAAGAGTTTTTGCAAATGATGAACATTAGCTTAGATCTCTACTTAAGCGATTTTAAGAACATACCTTTATTCTTCCACTGGAACTTCGAAAATCGTCTTTCTTGATGAACTGGACGATCTCCCCCTCGCGGCAATGGTCCAACGCTTTATCCGCCGGGTATGACGTGCACTTAGTGACGTACTTGTCTTCACCTGTTTCCTTCACGTCACCCACAACGTCACAAACAAGTGGAATTCTTTGCAGCAAAACAAGGTTTAAGATCAAATGGAAAGCGGTTGAGGGATTTTGCACACGAACTAGACGGGACAAAAAGACTAAATTATAACTGCAGCTTGTTAGGCACTTCAAGCACTTTTACTGTAGATGTTCGTGAACGGGACGCAACAATGAAAGAACGTATATTGTTTTTTTTCAAACGTACTTGTTCTTTTTTAAATAGACGCCTATAAAAGAGTAATAACTTGGAAGGTGCCAGTTTTCTTATTTATCAGTGTCGATGTTAAGATGTTTAGAGGTAAAAAAATAAAAAACCTCAAGGAAACGTTGTCTCACATATAATAATTGTTTGTTTGCCCTTTAGACCCGGTGCTGACATAAAAAAAGTTCATATGGCAATTTTTACGCGATGGATGATTTACAGACCGAATAATCCGTTACACTGTACAAAAGTGGATTTACCTTTTCAAAACGCCCGCGTATTGAGGAGACACCAAAAAGTGTTGCGAATCAGATGAAGACATCAGAAGCTTGCACACTTCCTTGACCTGATGGATTGCTATCATACTACCATACGTCAGTGGATCCTTTAAAGTTTAAACAATTGTCGAAAACTATGAGCAAAATCTTTACTTGAAATAGCACACTTGTGTGTTATTCAAAAAATATTGAAACTGCAAATAAGGAAAATGAGAAAATGTTACGAGCACCTCCAAACTTTCTATCGAGTCAAGGGTTCTACAGGCTGCGTATACAACCTGTAAAAAACACATTCAGCGGCATCTTGCTTTTTTTCACTTTCAAAACTTATTAAAGACTAAATGTTTGCTTTCGTTTTTACGTGCCACTGCGAGAAAAAATAAAAATAAATAGACAGCTAAAGCAAGATATTGTCAGGTGGAACAGAAAGTACTTTAGTTCTTTTTAACAGACCTTTGATCTAGGAGATGACGTCAATTTGCCACCGCTTTTGACAACAGCAATAACGGCATTCTGCCTCTCTGAGCCTTCAGCAACTGTTTTGAGACTTGGGAGGTCTTGAAGCTTTGTACCAGCATCTTCTGAGTTAGAACGGACTTGACGTTTAAAATCAGGAGATTTTTGATTGACGTCATCTGGACTTCTTGGAATATTTTCTATTTCCACAACCTTCATGACAAAGTTGCAGTTTGGATGTTTGACAGCACATGAGAAAAACAACTTTTAAACCGATGAAACAACGGACTGCTCGGTGCTACTCGCGTGTAATTTAGTGGGGTGTCTTTAGTCTCCAAACGCATTGCATTCATTACAAATCATGTATCAACCGAGCAGTATACTAATTGTATTTCCGAAGCGTGAGTCATTTCTCGAACATATCATAGCGCGCCTCGCTCACCAATGAATCATTTCGCAACTCGTTCGCAGTCTTTAAATATTGTGACACACATTGCAGCCCTGTACTAATTCATAACTGTCGTGACGCATTTCTATTTCCAGCTATTACCAATATTTACAACATGCTCGAAAACCGCAAAAAGATTGTGGCAGAGTTAAACCAATTTCTTCTGTAGCGGCTGAAAATTGCCTGCATCACGTTTTATTCCATTACTTGCGTATAAACGCATTGCGCGTGTGGAACATAATGCTCAGAGCAAATGACTCTTACTTCTATTAACCAACTGTTTCGTTTCACGCTATGAGTAGCTTCGACTTCGGGAGGTCTGCATTAGAGTTCTAAGTCTTTTCGGGTCGGGTCGGATTCGGGCTTAAGTTTGCCAAAATCTTTCGGGCTGATTTCGGGCCTGCATACAAAACTTTTTTTATTGCATTAGGAGTAAGAATTTTTTGCTTTCGTGACGTAGATTTGTTGCGCTCATCGCGGTAACTTCTGCGAATGAAGTGATTGTAATTTTTTTCAGCTAATTCTGTTTGCAAACACGGCCGCTTTCTTTTTTTCTCTGCTGGGATAGTCTCACTTTCTCTTTGAGAAAGCGGACAGGTGTGAGGGAGTTAGCAAGCATGGCATTGCGTTGATGAAATCCATCACTCATGCGATTTTTGACTTATTTTAATAAACGATGACCTACAAACCGGCTTTTCATGCGTACGGCGCTATCCTAGATAGTTTATTTTATGCCTACAGCGCCGTGGTGGATAGTTGTGTGATAGTTTCTTTTTTACTGGGAAACACTGCATTCCACAATATTATCGTTCACTAACAAACCAAGTCTGTGCTTGTTTAAGCCAATGCTTTGGACAAGGTGGTTGCTTTTTTAGTTGTGATAAAACCGTGTACCTGCAGGTATACCCGTACACTACGCTGTGTGGTACCCAGTTGCGCACATCTTGCCCCATCGGTAAATGTGGGTAGATGATAAAAAGGATGCCGATTTTGAGCATTTGACCTAAGGTAACCTCGCTTGATGAAAACGCTGGAAACACTGCTCGTTTCTGCGACAAGGTGGGGTCGGAGGGAAGTTTCTGCTGCACTCGACTGACTCCGTTATAAACCTTAAGTTTTAAACCTTAAACCTAACCCTAAACCTAAGCCCTAAACCTAACTGCTAAACCTAACCGCTAAACCTAAAGCCCAAACGTAAAGCAAAACGGAAAATATGAAAAGAAAAGTGTGGATACTTGTGCAACAACTACTACCAAAACAAAACTCCCAAAGCTGAGAGACGAACCGAAAAGCATTGGCATACGATACCCTTAAACATATCTATTAGGCTACGAGGTCCCTGCCGTCTGACTGATAAACTCAGCGTTTTATCCGAGCCGCGTCATGTCACGCCGATCGGTAGTCACTATCTTGTCGCAGAAACGAGCAGTGTTTCCAGCGTTTTCATCAAGCGAGGTTACCTTAGGTCAAATGCGCAAAATCGGCATCCTTTTATTTATCTGCC
>JGI24022J15233_10010702_pt1 | contig 10418 bp, 10 predicted proteins | sample Ectturendosymbi2_FD_15233 | JGI IMG/M metagenome (IMG submission 15233)
GACAGGGACGACGAGATGCTGTGCGGGCTTCTCGGTGGATAGCAAGTGTTCCGTGCCGTCCGCTGCGACGGCCAGTGTCCAGGCGCTGCCACCGTCGGGGATCTCGTCGCAAAACCTGCGTTGTCATAGGAGAGTGCAGTGTTTTTTAAAAGTGTTTTGAGACCGAAACGGTCTCTCAAATTTATCCAACGGCGTCTCAAAAAAAAAGTAGAAACTCGCTTTACAAGCACCACCAAAATACACCAGAATGTTGTTTTACGACCATCTCGGTATTTAGATAAAATAGTTGCGGTCTCTCAAAATGTCGGTGAGGTCAGCAACCTTAAAAACCGTGGGAGAGTGTTCGTTCAGGCGAATTGCGCAAAACGTGTTGCGGTTCCACGAAATCGAGTAGCGAGAATTCTTTAGAGGGGCACGCAAAACAATAAGCATAGACTGTATTAGGCAAGTGACGTGTTTGTTTGGGTACTGCTGCGTCACCACTATCAGGACCCTGTCGCCTGCAACGCAGACAAATCGAGTTTGATCTCATGATGAGGGGTAATAAGTCACCAATGCTCCATCAACAACGACTTCCTCGAGTATTTACTATTTATTTTACATTACCATAACTTAATACATCGCACTGATGGATGCAAAGCCGCGCATTTAAGCAGTCTTCAACAAAACGTTATGAGCAGACACACAACAGGGCTAGTTTTTCACATGCGACGTACTTCGCTAGGTCGGGTTTGTGAAGTGCGAGCCACACACCCCTCTTGTTCTTCACGACAGATGTGGCGGTGAAGGAGCTGCCCGGCGTCAGTTTGCCTGAAAAAGCAACACATGGTCAGGATCTGCAGCCGAGGTGGCAAAGCGCAGAGATAACTATGGGATGCATCGACGCAAACCTCCACTAAGGGGACACTGTGATTACAATGTAAGTTTGTTATGGTCGTGTTATTTGAGCGGTTCTCTCAAACACAATCACACAGAACACTGGAATAAAAATGAACGAAGTTTGCAAAAGTCATGACTTTCGTGGCTTCTCTGTTCCCACATTTTTGCAGCAATTAGGTCGAAGAGTGAATTTAGATCTTTATCGATTGCCCCCCACATTTGCAGCAAATATCACACGTGGAGTTTCTCTTTTAGGACTTGATTTCCGCGCGACAGAATCCCTGTACTTGAAAGTTGTAGACATCTTAACCAAGATAGCCGAAGTCTTCCTTTAGGTTTACATACTCAGGAAATTTGATTAAAAACGTTCAATCCTCCGAATAACCTACTCCCAGGAACGCAACTTTCTGCTATAAATCGCGTTTTCATTTTCAGCGCATCGACCTTGTTTGGTTCAAACAAACAAAAATCGACGCCATGTTCGCCAATTTTACAACCCAGAAAATGTCACGAAACGAAGCGGCTTTTTGGACTCATTGTTCAGTGTAAGCAGGCCTCAAATTCTTGTTTCGAAGTTCGAAAGCATGGAAAAGAACTTCATCTTGGGACAATCGCTGCACTTGTGAATGCAGAAGAAATTTAGTGTTCGTGGGGACTATTTATCACAAAGGCTGGAAAAAGTCTGATGTTTTGCACTTTCTCGAATTGAGTATACAATATCTACATTTGCAACTTCCCGTAACATATACTGTAGTTTAAGTTGAGTTTAAATTCTTTGTAACTCATGCATCGTTGTGGAGTATGTAGTGATTTCATATGCATTATGGAGTTACTCATTTTGTCCTTTTGATCACACCCTTCTGTGAGCCTCTCACAGCTGCGATACTATCCATTTATCCGTTGTGACGAATTTATACTTTGAACAATGTAAAACTTATTTTACAACAACAGCTGGTTTGTCTCCAACTACTTGACAGGATGTCTGTCGGTTTCAACGCCCGGAAATCTACAACACACCATGGGCTGAGGTTCGCTGCTAGCATCAATGCTTCGTCCAGTTGTAGCCGAAAGAAGAGGCTTATTAATTTCTGAATTGGCTGTGTCTTAATCTGCTGATGCATCGACACGTCCTCGTTCGACGGTAGATCCGGAAAGAGGAATTTGCTTAATTTTATCAACTGCGCTTGTTCCACCGCGAATTAACTCAGTCGGAGTTTGCTTGGGTTGCATCAGGAGTTCGAATTGCGTGTATGAGCGTTTGACTTTTATCATGCGATGTAACATCTTCAACTCCGCTGACAATAGGTTCTATTTCTGGGTTCGGAATACCATTTGCTTGTGAAATGAGTTATGCTGTTTCTTGTGAGCACCTAAGCAGAACTGAAAGAATAGGTAGTAATTTCAAACCAGCTCAAACAGACACATCCATATTTTCAAAGCAGACGGAGTTCAAAGTTGCAAAATGTTGTTGCTTGCTTTTCTTTAAAAAAATGCCTGGTAGCTTCGGAATTTCAGCATGAAAATTGCCGCGGTTTGTAAAGGTCTAAAACTTTTATAACGAACACATCTGTTTCAATACTGACTGAAGAAAAATAACAGCCAATACTGACTTACCAACGGGGGCAGCTTTTAGACTGGGCTTGTAGCGGATGTTATGGCCGGCCGCACCGCACTTAGCAACCTTGTACACGCCCGGTATCTTGAGTTTCTTCCAGTCGATCGAATCGCTGACCGATGCGGCAACAGCGAAGGGAGTAGAGAAAGCACTCGGTTGACTGCTGCTGGATGGACCGGCGAAAATACAGGGCGTTTTGGGGAAGTCGGACGATTGCTTGGTACTGTCGAATTGGACCTGGAAAAACACTTTTACTATAAAAGAAAAACCGTTTTTTTGAAAAAAGCTTTCAGAAATGAAGATAGTTAACTACTAGATATTTTTCTGTGATGCTTAACACAATCAGACCGTTAGTGCCAAAGACAATGTTTTAATATCACTGAAGAATTAAAAAGTAAGAATTGATAACAATACCTCGAAGTTTTTATTGGAACGTAAACGTATCTCAACAAAATTCACCGCATTTTTAACTCCACCAAGTTGACATAATTTCACACGCACACAGGCGCACGCAAGTTATTCAATTTTCGGAACATGCTGTAAGCTTCGGTGCGAGATAAGGGATTGATATTAATGCAAACAAAAGCAGATCGGCCGCGAGTCGTTTTGACTGTCGGGTGTGAAGCACTATGCCGATAGCTACCGAACAGCAACCACATGTTCATTTGCACAGACCGCACACTGCACAGAGGCCGAAGAAATCACCGACGAATTTAAATAGAAGTGGAGCTCACGGTCTCCATTTTCTTCAACCTGAACCACCAACCTCGTGCTCGCCGCCGTCAGGTTCATGTGTGTGGTCGACAGCTGCAACAGATTGCGAGGAGCTGTCAACTGGCACCAGGAGAGTTCGATCATTGTGTTTGTGATACGATATGCACCACGCTTCGGGGAACTGGATCGACTGACAGAACTTCTCAATGCTCGCCTGCCGTCAACATATAACCGGTTGAATTTCAGTCCGATTGAACTAAGCAGCGCAGCGATTTCAGTTGTGCGCGTGGAAGCTCGTTTGAAAGTGAATATCGATCTTTACTTGATAGTAAGCAGGTAACTGCTGAGACAAACCCCACAACCTATCGCTGTACTGCAACCCAGAAGAAAAAATCGATGTGCTGCGCTTACGGGTCGTTGCAACGGTCGTTTGACAAAAGAAGGTTATTGTTCGGCTTATCCCGCAACCGCGTATGAAGCGCAGTAAGTAAAGTATCTGAATGTTGGCAAGATGCATAAGACAAATACCGTTGCAAATTACCTCGCTCAGTTTGGCCCAGTTGCCGTCCGAGTTAAAAGTTTCGTCGACACATTCAATCACGTCGCCATATTGCAGAAGTCCCACCTGCGAAACAAAGAGTGCTGGAGTGTAGAAAAGTGTTTAACAATGGATGTTGTGACGTCACGTTCCTTTTTGGAGCAAAACAACTGAAACCAAATTATTTCGCGTAGGGCTTGCTTCCACAGGCAGTGGATGAAGTAAATCTTATACACGCACAAGCATCATGAAAATACTGGATCGCTGGCCAAGAACAGCATGCGGTGGCTGATTATCAAGGAATGAATTTTGGATCATGTGCAAAAGAATACACCTGGAATCTACAACGATAACTGCACGGAAATGAAACACAACAGGCTTGGTTCATCCAAGCTCTATTCCATCACGAAAGATTGCGCGATAAAAATAGTTCCAAACCGCACAAAAAGCATAAATTGCAGAACAAAAGAATTTCTTATTAAAACCAAAAATGAGAAAGTCGAACCTGCGGGCTCTGAAGAGTCGGATTGCTCCGAATCCTCAATCCCTTGCTGTTTTTAGTAGCAAACTGGAGATATCGGGAGGCCTTGCCCGTCAGATCAAGGCCAGGGGGAACAGGTCGATGGGTCCCTTCCGTAGATCCTTTAGGAGCGTCGGCGACGTCCACGATTTGCCGGGGCCCTTTCAATTGTTGGTCCAGGGTGACTTGGAGGACGTAGGTCGTTGCGTGGGAAGGGATCCACGTGGCACGATAGATGCCTGTGGAGACAGAAGACACAAAAACATACAGGCGTGTCGGTGCCTGCAGTGCTTTGCTACACAGGAGCATTACAGAGAGAAGTGCTTGGCTTAGTTAAAAATAATAATCAGTTAAAGGAAATTGGCGAAGCTCCGCGCATCACGCTGTCACGCCTCTAGTTCGCGAACAACTCTCACATACGCTTACGCACTGACAGCTGATCCAAGTCAAAGAGTTTACGAGCTTTTACCGTTCTTCAATCGGTTTACACAGTCGCAACAACAGAAGTATTACAAGTAATCAACCACGTCCCACCCCACACACTGCAGAGAATTCCCACTCAGCTGCATCTGTGATTCTTACTTGAAGTTTCTGAACACACCAGCTATGCAAACGAAGCCTCACCATTGCCAACGCTCGCTACCAGAACGTTTTCCGTTTTCAGGGTTCGTTTCAGCGGATAGGCGTATCGCAACTCTTCGAACGAGTATTTCTTGTAAGCGCGCATCATTGATATCGAGTGATATTTCGAGTCGCGGTGCTTCGTCGGCTCGTACTGCGCCTCGAACGTCGGGCTCGGTTCGCTGGGCGATATGTCTGAGCAGAGGTAAAACGGAGATGTAGAGGGGTTCGAGTACATGCAACAGCTGTGCTGCGTTTGAAACCAAATGGCAAAAACAAAAAAACATCTGCGGTTTCGCAGAGATCAAAAGTGAAGACTATTTTTTTTCTCACCATAGGCGGAGCCGAAATCTCGAAAATTGCAATGGGAGGGCGGTTGCGGCTTGGCGGACAACTCGACCTTGAGCGTGGGAACGAAAACCGGAGTCGAGTATTGATCTCGAGTTATGATGGTGACGGAGGTGGGGAGGGTTTGGAATAGCGACTTGACGTTGAGCTGCAGCATGCATCGCTTCGGGTCAACGTACGAGTCAGGCTGAAGCCATCTGGGTAAATAAGAATTTCCCGTTGTGCTTTAAAGTTTAAAGCGAAAAAAAAACACCAAATGAAAAGCAGACTGACAACAGACAGAAACGCAAACAGTGCAACGTTTCGTCCTACAACTCGAAACAACTTCTAACGAAAGGAAAGCAGAGTAGCTGGCGACATGAGCTGCGACAAGGTTTCACATCTAACGATTGCTGCAAAATATTTCCAGGATAACAACTTATCAACACAGTGACTCGTCTGTTAGTGCCACATGTATGGTCGCTATCCGCGTTGGACGCACGTGCGACACTTTACTCAACGCCGGGGTTTCGAAGATGACGTTCAGGATGGAACACTTTAATAGCAAGTATAACCATTGTATCAACCCGATAATAAGACGAAATGTGTCAAAAAAGTAGCTTCAAATTTAGAAGATAAGGCAGCGCACCCGCTACAAACTAAGTGGGTCAATAAAATCACATGGTTCGCCGCTACCTGGCCAGCCTGCCTCCACTAGTGTCTACTGCGGCTGCCACGAAATCCAGCAGGAATTTCTTCTCCTTCGAACCGTCGCTTATCGGGAGATCGCCGCTCAGCGCTTCGGCGGCGCTGGGGAAGCTGTTGAGATGAAGACCTTGGAGAAATAAGGACGAGTGCTGCTCAAGCGTGATCGAGGCCGTGCTCTCTATCGCCTTCAAGTGTTCGATTTTGTCTTCCGGTCCGGTGGGGGTGGTGGGCGAGCTGCGTCCCTCCTCTGAACAAAGCATTAACTGGTTGGCCAACACAAAAGTAATGCAAAAGATGCACGTGACATGATTAGAAAAACTTAAACGCGCTTGGCACCAACAAATATTTGTGGAAATGTTTGTGCTTTCTGATCTTAGACAGGCGATCGGCAAGGAAACGCATTTAAACTCTACCTAGCTTGTCTCTGCTTAAAACTACCTTCCGCCGAAGAACTCAAAGTAATTACTGGAAAACTGTAGCCTCTCACTAGGTTTGCAAGCTGAGTAGAGCATCTTCCACAGCCAGAGACACAAACAGATTAAGCACTTTTGGACTCCAAAATCATCCTACAAAACGTCACGATATTTGACAAGTAAGCACATGGTATGAACAAAGAAAGATGTGTTCATTTCTGCACTGAATCCATGGCGAAAAGGCAAACGTCAAATGTCGTATCGAACAGGGATAAGTTGGCGCCAAGTCGTTGCTCAGGCAAAGTCGCTGAGACCAACCTGATTGCATCACACTTTCCCATAACTGGCCATGAACGGTCATCAGGTTGACCGCACAGAGGCCGGCCACGTTGACCAGCTCGTTCACCAGCTCGTCGCTCTTGTTTGAAAATGGTGGACTTTCGTAACCTGAAAATTAAATGTGAAAAACATCTTTTTCTGAAATTGTCTGTTCCTGCAACAAAATAGTTCGCAGTCCACGAAAAAATATATCCACGCTTAATGACAACGGTTGACGCATTCATTAGATGAAAATTATACCTGCCACAAAAACAGCGCGCAGCAAATACATTCATAGCCCAATCTAGCTTTCTTCACCAATGGTAGCGCAGGTATAGGTCGGTGCAAAGACTATCGCTTGAACCCAGAAGGCAATGATACAGCAACACGAACCTGCGAGTTGTTTCGTGTTTCAGACCTACACACCCCTCATAAAAATTCTCCCGCGCCCTTCAACACGACCGTCTCGTTACCTGTGACAACGCATCGGAAGCCGTAGAACAAAGATGGCTTCATGTCTTTGTTGTTGGTGTAGTCAGAGGCGGTTTCAAGAGAGAAAAGGATTTCCCGACCTGCAACAACGTTAGGAGGTTGGTCTATTGTGAAATCGGAAAAGGGTGCTAATAAGCGGTTTTCACTATACGAGCTTTCTTTCAAGGGTGAATGTGTTGATTTTTCAGCCAACAACCCATCTCTGGGTCTCCACTCTCCATGCGACAAAGTATTGTGACTGAAGTTAGTCAGTTTGTTGTTTAAGGTCATTACCAATATAAAAGTTGCTATCAAAACTAATTTAACGGCAGCACCTGCAAATGCGCGACGCACACATGTGGAAGAGCAAACGCATTTTAACCGCAAAGTGTTGCCGTATCGATCGCTGTACGACTGCACTTTCGAAACTAAGAGGAGTGTTTGCGTTCAAAAAGACGAAACGATGACGCTCATTGCGTTCCGGGGCACGTTCGAAAAAAGTTTGGGAAACACAGAAAATATTACGAATATACATTTTTTCTGGATCACAAGTTAACTAACGTAAAAAAGACGAATTGAAAAAAGTTTCGAACATGACAACAATAGAAACGGCACTTCCTGGGCGAGTCTCACAAAATCAATCCTTAGGGCTTCAACATAATTTCAGCACAATATGAAAGTCACGTAAAGCTAGCTGCAGCCAACTTTATAATGGGGACAAAAATTGCAAAGCACCAACTGCGCGCGGGGTGCGTGCAACCGCTGATGTCCAAGAAGGCGCTCCTGACACCAGGAAACTGACCTGGAAGCAAAACAGACTTTTGCGGCCAGTTCTTGTCTTGGTACATCTTCTGCAAAACTGGGTAACCTGCGCTGATGGTTTGCACTTTGTTTACAGCAGCCTGAAAAAAAGGGTAACACTGAAAAATTAACCGTTGTAAGGCAGCGGAAGACGCGTACGCTACATGTTCAGTGTTTTAGCCAGAAACGCAGCTCAGTGCATTCAAGCCAAGGTGAAAAAATCCTTTCCTCCACCTCTTTCGAGAGTGAACGCCCTTTCCTTTCACGAGGCAACAAAATATCGGAACCGATATTGTCTTTTTTTGTCAGTTCCAAAAATGCAGAATGAATCCCAGCCACTGGTGCCACCCCTGGTGATATCTCAGCAGATCTAGCGATTTTTAGACTGACCTAGTTATTTTTGCAAAGTACGTGTCTGAAGATGATCGGTTGTTTTGTTTTTAACTTTTCAGGCCTCGTTAAACAATTGATTACGAGAATCGTTGTGTGGAGGTTTACACAAACACATCAAACAACGCATTTTTTCACATTTTCATGCGCACTATTGCATTGCTGTAAGCAGTCAGAGTCGAGTACGGTTGATTGGTTAATATACGTTGCAGAAATAGCGGACAGGTGAAGCAGTTGAAAGGAAGTTGAGAAAGTTATTTCATCAGAAGAACATAACGCAAGGACATCAACCACGCAAGAAGAAAAGGTGTGGTATGAGCAGTTCAATAGCAAATGGCTTCATGAAGCTGAGTTCAAAGACGGGCTTAATCCTCGCAAAAGTGACCGGAATTTGGGAATTTGTGACACCACACCTAAAAATCTATACCATGCTGCTTTGACTTCACATGAAGCCACTAAGGAGCATACAAGAACTAGGCACCGATGTCATATCGATATCTCCACTTTTGTCAAAAACCTTTAAGAATCTAACTCTAAGAAAAGATTGCAAAAGCAGAATTTTTATTAGCGGCGTTCACGGCTACAGCATTCAGCCAAAGTGACCACTTGGTTGCAACAATTAGAGCTGCCTTTACAGACAGAGCAACAGCAAAAAAACCATATTACCAAAACGCAAGCTAGTTATGTCATGCAACATGGTATTGCATGGCAAGAAAAGATGGTCTTGCAACAGATTGTACAAAGCAAGATGTTTTTACTTCTTGTTGGTGAGAGTGCTGATATTGCTGTTCCACAAATTCTGGCAAGAGCTGTTCGTTATTTTGACGAACATGCTCCTAAAACCGTGGATTCCTTGCTCAATGTTGTGGAGGTGGATGATACATCTGAACAAGGACTTTAAAATGCAATCAAGAGTTTGCTGCAAGAACGAAACATCACACTTGCTTATATTATTGGATTTGCAAGTGATAACTGTGCAACAATGGCTGAAGCGAAAAGCGGTTTCCAAGCGAACTTGAAGAAAGACGTTCGTCTGCTTTTGTATCAGGTTGCACGTGTCATTATTTTGCACTTTGTGCAAATAATGCTTACAGCCGACTACCTTATTGCTTGGAAACGTTCATCAAAAATTTGTGTTGTTATTTTAGCCACAGCAGCAAGCGACAGCAACCCTTTTCCAATTTGCAGGAATCCTGTGGCCTGGTAAAACACAAGATGTTGAAGTTGATTTGAACACGTTGGTTATCATGTAGACAAGTAATTGAACGAATTTTAGAACAGTGACTCATATTGACACAGTTCTTGTTGGAGGAGTCTGAACCTGATAAGTTGGATGAAGCACTGTCTATTTACGAGACAATGTTAAACCCAGGAACAAAGTACATGCTTTTGTTTTTGAGGTTTATTTTGCAAAAGTTGGCAAGTTGAATATAGAATTCCAGTCGGAACAACTCGGGCTCCATCAAGTTCAAAGGTCATTTTCAGATGAATACTGTAGCATCTTAAGACATTCCATAAAAGAAAGCGTTATGGCTTCTATCAGAGTAAAAGGCATTAACCCATGCAACCCTCACCACTACAAGGCCACAGAAGGCAAGGTTGCTGGTGGGGCTTAGGAAGCTTTGCCACTGCAAGAACCTCTCAAAAAGTAACAAAGAGCGATTGTGTTTGGACAACCTTTCCTTTTTAGTAGAACTTTCCAAGCAAATCAAACTAAGATTTGATTTGTCGGACTGTTGTACTTTAGCAGGGCTAAACTCAAAGAGTCGCAGTAGGGGTCACAGCCCATTCGTACAAGCAGGAGCGGAAACGTCCGACACCGATGCGCATGTGGTTGAGCCGGATCCACGCTGTTCTTCCGGAAGCCACGCATTCCAGGAGGGCGGGTGGGTGGGTGCCGCTGTCGTAGATGAAAATGCGGAGTTTCGGAGTGTTCTCCAACCACTACGCATTACATTGGTGATCCGCCCAGTGCGCCGTACGTATGTTGTTGTCGTCGTCAGATGCACTGATGAGTTGTTGCGCGGCGAACACAAATGGGTGTCTGAATTTGAGATGGCGTGCATTCGCACCCGGTGGACAGATGAGTGCTGAGTGGAGAAG
>JGI24022J15233_10010704_pt1 | contig 10418 bp, 8 predicted proteins | sample Ectturendosymbi2_FD_15233 | JGI IMG/M metagenome (IMG submission 15233)
CAAACCTTTTTTGCGTTAGCTTTATTTGTTTCAAATAAGTTGTTGTAATACAATTTTTTGGACTTTTCCTTCACATGAGTTAAACTGTTTCTGTACAGTTTATATCTCTGAAAGCTTTCTGGTGAATTGCGTTTTTTGCTTTCTTTATATAATGTATTTTTGGTTTTAATAGAATTCCTAATTCCTTTTGTCACCCACGGTTTGCTCCGAAACTTCTTATCTGTTCTACTGAGTTCTTTCAAGGGAGCATGTTTATTAAGTACAGATTCAAACTTTTCAGTAAAGATCTAAACAAATTACCTACAGGTGTGGTATAGAGATTTTTTGTAATAACTTTATTCATTATATCCGACAAATCAGTTAAAAAAGCTTCTAACTGAAAGAATTTCAAGGTACGACGCGTAGGTTTTTTTTGATGGAACTCAGGATTAATACTGCCTGCCGAAATAAATAATGGATAATGGTCAGAGATGTCATGTACTAGAATGAAGTTTTGAAGGTCATCAGAAGCATTGTTCGTGTATACGTGATCTATTAAAGTTGAGCTATTTGGAGTAACTCTAGTGGGATAATTTGGAAAGATATAACATCCATAACTGTGCAACATATGTATATAGGCTTCAACACGCTTATCTTCATGGTACTTTAATAAATCAATATAGAAGTCACCGCAGATATAATACTTAGAGCTTGTTGCACTGAGCTTGGCAATGGTCGCGTCTAGCTTATCTTGGAAATCTTCGTAATTAGAATTTGTGTGTCTATACACAACACCAATAACAAATGTGTTTGAGTTGTTTGTGTCAAGTTGTAGCCAAAGATTTTTACAGCCGGGAGTGTCTATCATAAACTTATTTTCAACACGATACGCCAGACTATCCTTTACGAAAAGTGCCCACCTCCAGCATTAGTTGGGGAATCATGGCATTCAATAGAGTATTCCTGCAAATGGAAACCAAAATTCATCGAATTCTTTAATCTATTCTCTGTTATGGCAATTATGTCAGGCAACGTTGTAATGCCCGCTAGAAGTTCCTCCAGTTTTTCCAATTTTTTTGTTATGATTCTTATGTTAACGTGAAGCAGAGAAAATTTATTTTTGCTTTTGACCTTCAATGATTCCAATGTACAATATTCCGAGTTCACGCAATCATATATGTTTTCTGAATTAGCTTGATTTAAATTATACACATTGTTGGACATTACACTTTTAAACGTAGGCATCTCTAGAATATCATATTAAAACATTGATTAATTGACAATTCACAATATATGTATAGTACGCATAGTACTGGAACACGCAAAAACTTCAAAAGTTTATAGTATGTGACAACACCTGCACAGTCACCTACTTCAGTCAGCAAATACTTGTTCATCCTCAGCGAACAAGCAATATTCTGAATCGACTATTGTCCAACGTATTTTCTTCTTGGCTTTGTACAGTCTCTTTGCTTTCTCCAGAAGTGCTTTACGTTGTTGTTGAAATGCAAGAGGCAAGTGACGCGTGATGGCTGCATTGAACTTTCTAGCAGATGGAGCGAACTACCGAAGCAGTAATGCTTGCTAGCCTGCAGTGGAATATTATCTTTTTCCTATGTTCAAACGGCTTTTGACTGGGGTGGGGGGAAATGGTCTTGGCTGAGTAAGGTGGAGAGACTGGGGGCAGTTGCCCCCAAATACGTATGTTGAAAAAAACTGATTTCAAGGCAAAACTGGGGTAGTATAGCACCCTGGAAATGCTATAGTCATTTGAGGATTAATTTTATCAATTTGCTCATTCCATAACCACCTTTCCAAGTTTTTTTAGACTAAGGATTCTAAGTACAAAAACTGAATAGAGTTGAAACTACTTTTGAAAATTAAATTTTAATCAACAACGTGCCGTCTACAAGAAGGTGACGCCCGTGACCCAGAGCCCCGCAGCCCACCCTTTGCTACGCCACTGGCTTGAACACTACTTTTTGAAAATGCATCTTACTTCAAATGTCTTAATGTTTCTACAAGTCTTCGTGTATTTACCATTAGGTGNCTCTTGTTATATTTGACAATATTTAAAAGTGCTTTTCATGCGTCTGGTTCAAGTGCCTTANTGCTCAGAGGTTTTAAAGCCTAAAAACAAAGCGAAAACTNAAAGGGCAAAAGTGAAACGATCCTTGTTTTGATTAATTGCATTTTGACCAGGATGGGAGGACGCAGAAATTCTAAATTTTCTGACTGGCCACGACAAAGCGCTTCTTGAAATAGCGAATATTTTCAACAGAACTTCTGACATTTTTTTCAAGAAACCACAAACGAGGTGCGATGCAGGACAAAACAAACGTGATAGTTCAGAGTCAGATGAAATATATTTTCGAGCAAGTGTGTGTACATGAGCTGTTGTGCGCAATTTCATGATTGCAAAGTGTAATACTACTGTGTATATACGGGCTGACTCACTTTCAGTTAATGGAGTAACCGCTCTCATCCTGTGTGGTGAAGTGATCCGCGTGGATAATAAACATTATTGCGTGATAATAAGCATTATTTGTTTCCACATGATCCATGACAGCCAGGTACGTGCATATTTTAAACATTTTCGAAAAGTTAGCTTTTGAACATTCTTTACAATGACTTATGTTATAAACATAAAAGAGGCCAAAACGTTTCTTGAACCTGGCCTCGGGTTGATTCTTGTCAATAGCCGTAAAGTTTTCAGTCGTTTCTCCCAACAGTGCGATGCTTTCCTGCCATGCACACGTTGAATTCTATGTTTAGCAGCAGTTTGAAATCTAGAAAAAATACAATTCTTTGTGTTTAATTCGCAAGATTGAGAGACATGCCCACGTATTCAAATAACGTTGCGCTTGTTGCTCAGCTCGCATGAAGCCATCACAATATGATAACTATCTATTTTTTCATGAGGTAATGTACATTTTTAGCTACCGTATTTACTCGATTGTAAGCCGCGGCTTATAATGTTTTTTTTCTACCCTTTCGTGCAGCTTACAATCAAGAGTAGCTTATAATCAAGAGCGGCTAANAATCTNTGTGCTGACTTTGTGATAACATTCTGAACACAAAACTAGTCGCTGAAACAGAGGCAGCATCTACTGTTGAAGATTTTGTTAGTATCTTAGGCGAATAAACATCGTTCAATCTTTTTCATTTCTTCATACTTTTTGTTCATTTCTCACAAATAGGTTGTCAACCCGCCGAGTTAATGTGAAAACACTGAACTGTCAAGAAAATGCAAGAAGATAATGATCCACAAATTCCTTTAAAGCGAATAACTTTAACACCTTCATGTTCAAAGCATTATGTAAAGGAGTCATTTTAAAAAAAGGAAATTTTGAGCGGTGAGTGTTTGTTTCAACTGCTTGATATAAACTGGCACGTTGTCTGGCATTTCCAGTGATTGCTGTATAGACCGCAAATATAGCTTATTTCCAGAATGGACTGCATCATTTGCAGTTTTACGGTAGTTGTAAACACTTGTATCTCCTTTTATTAACCATAGGTCGGTAGTGTGCAAAGTTGCAGTCATGTGATCTGGTGGGTGACCAATGGCCAGCATAGGTCCGCCACATGGCCCGTCGGGTGCTACAGTCACGTTCCTGATTTCTAAAACTGTAGTTAGGATGCGAGTCAGGTGCAATCAATGCTTCCCAGCTTCGTAGAGTCGCTGGTTGCATGCGCTTCAATGCCACGACGAAACTCACCAGGACGGGGGTTGGATAGCGAAGCATCTGCCAAGCTAGCTTGTTTAGTTATCAGCAGGCAGCTCCTTCTTCGCAGTCGGCTCTCGCCTTAGAAAAAAAAACAGCACGTCGCACAAACCGACCGGAGGCCGAGCAACTTTTTCTCATAATCACAAACCCTGCTGATGAGAGTTAAGCAGATCTGGAAGCCTGGAAGGGAATAAACGGCGTTTGTGAAAAAAATGTTTTTGTGCAATATTTTACACGATGGCTTTGTTTTAGCCGATCAGACATATTTTTGACAAAATGTGACGTTTGATCGCCAACATGCTTTACATTCACTTCACACTTGACTTGTTTTAAAAACATTGGCGCTCAGAAACGAAATGCCTGGTAGCGGTGGTTATTTTTTTAATTTTAGACATCTTGCTCCAGAAAGTGTAATGAAATTGCTCAAAGAAATTAGGCTAGCGGAAACTTTGATTGTCAACTACGTGAGCAAAAAATGCAGCTCTTTTCGTTGAAGTGAGCTGTTTTGTTTGTAGCGAGCCTTAATATGTTATGAACACTTCTTTTATTGTGATAGATTCCAGGTTTAACTCCGGTGGTGCAAGGCGTGGAAACGAGCTTCACCCCCCCTTGACTCATGCTGCTTGTAGCTCCTTGTAGTTTTACTGTAGCTCCTTGTAGCGAGCAATCCCCGGTCCTTGTGCTTAGTTTGTTCCAAGGTTCTTTCAAATGATACGACAACTGAAAGGTCTAGGTTTGCTGCAAGCTTTCGAAGAATCAGCGGGTTGGGCTCTGCTTTCATAACTTTGGGGTGATTCGGACTTACACATAGAATGATTCTATTTGAATAAGGTTTCAGGACTTAGGCAGCGTAGTATTACGTGAAATCGATTTCCCATTAAAACTTTAACGATCGATTCGACCGCGTCGCCTTCAAATGATAAGATGAAACTTTGCGAACTTGTACGTCACTTGAATTCCAGGCAGAGCAATCTTGCAAGGGAGCCATTGGCCTATTTTGAAAGACTCCTCAGCGAAATGAGAAGTTGAAATGAATACAGTTCCAACCACCTAAAGGTTTGCGTTGTGTTCGATTTCCTCCAAATATCTAAAATGTAAAAGTATTCGCGACTGGTGAATAGCAGATGACATCGTGCATTTTAGCTGCAATTAAAGAGATTCTGGTTCGCAAATCAGCTATACCACTTTCGAATGATACCGGTCAAAAGACTGTAGTTGTGGCAACTGATGTTGATGACCAGCTAATAGAGGATATCAAGGAAATTGGTATTTTAACCTTCAACTTGACGAGCCAGCTGACGTAGCTGAACTATTCTTTGCCCCATGCGACATGAAGAAAGCGATTTTAAAGAAAGCTTCTTTGTTGTTATCTTGTCTTGCCTAGTAGGACCACCAGCTCAGGGATACTTAGGTCTGTAGTACTTTCCTAAGCATGGCTTACACGAAACCGCGAAAGTAATTCGTTGTTGCTCGGGTGTGCTTGCAAAAATAAAAGACGTTGATCATCAAAGACATGCTATGGCTGGCTATCCACTGCGTAAGTCACCGAGGATTTATCTGCAAAAAACTCTCTCCTGAGTCAAACAAAGTAATGGATGATGCTGTGAAGTTCTCAAATAAAATTAGCAGTCTATAGCTTGAATTCCAGGCTGTTCACGATGCTACGTGAAAGCCTGCATTCGCAACATCAGCATCTCCTTTTCTATGCAGAAGTGAGATGGTTGTTGAGAGGCGTGTGTTTGGCGCCTTTTTTAACTCAAGGACAAAGCAAAATAGTTTTTGCAGGATACAAACTGTCCATTAACACAATGGTCCTCAAACTTTTTTCGCTGCGACGCCTTTGGAAAAGTTTGCTGAACTTGCGACGCAGCAGAAATAAGACGTTAAAAAAGACACAAACTATCAAAGTTTTCTGCATGTAATCGATGAAAGCACGAAACAACGGCCCTGACATTTTGTTTGATTTTTACTTTTGTTCAAATAAAAGTAAAGAACTGAGAACTTTCAGACACGTTTGTTATATCTTCCTCCCACAACGATAGCTTTATAACGAATACCGCAATTTCATCTGATGCGTCAAGCATGTTTATATCCGGCCCTTGCATAGAAATATTGAGTTTATTCAATTTAGCAAAGATATCACACAAGTAAGCTAATTTCAATAAAAATTCGTTCTAAGCTAAACAATCAGCGAGTTGATGATTTTTATAACTGACTACTTCTTTCTGGCCCAGGGTTCTCAACCGGGGCCCTCGGCCCCTTTTGGGGGGCCAAGGAGCGGTTCACTGGGGACCACGAGCAGAGGCCTTTATTAAATAGCTCTGCCGTGGTATTGCAAAACCCTATTGATGAGCAGGGTACGACAAATGTTGACAGTCTTTGGAAGGGGACCACAAACCATGAAAGGTTGAGAGCCACTGGTCTAGCCTTTATTTGTCTGACGCAAAGGAAACTAAAATTGTGCAATGCGTTTACCAGTAAACAACAAATGCAGTTGCGTGGTCATGAGATACTGAAGAAGCTATCTACTGTTAGCATGATCGCACTTGAACAATATTCTTCCGTAAAATTACAAAACTGCACTGAATTTTACTGTTATTAGTTCAATGAATAAAACTGCACTGAGTTTACTTTTGTGCGACCCGTTGGGAAAGCGAAACAACGCACCTGGGCGTCGCGACGCACAGTTTGAGAACCATGGCATTAACAGAACGTTTGTTAGATGAAGTGTAAGCAGTGAAACTTGCGTGGTAAGCAAATATATTTGCCGTTTAAGCGAGCCCAACATTTTTCTTCAGGTGTTTAGTGCCAGCATGTTTATGTTGAGAAACAAAACAGATGTAATATGCCTTAAAACAGATGCATTCAAAAAGAAACTGGCTCTCTGGGGCAGTTGTGGGCAGAAGGAAGACTTGCAGGTGTTTTCTCGTTTGCACAACTTTTTGACAAATGCTGATGTGTACAGGAAAGAGTAGGTCAACTCCTTAAAGCAGTCGGGTTATAATTTTGACCATTATTTGCCCAAACATGAGGATCGTCGGAAAGAAAATATCTGAATCAACAATCCCTTCATAGAACATATCAACTCACTCATGCAATCCTAATTCCCGTGAAAAAGTGTGAGTGAATTGCGTTGCAATATTTCTGCCACATTTCTGATTATAATTTAATAGTGAATACCGGTATCCATCTCTTAAGGCCAAAGCAATCAAACTGTTGATGATGTTTTCGAACACCTATATGTGCGGGAAGATATGCGCGAATGCTTTTCAGTTCTACCTCTAATCAAACAAAACAAGAGAATTCTAATGAATGTCAGTGCAGTGCTTCTATCCGAAACGATGTTGAAGCCGCGATTAGCTTGCGCATAGCCACCAAAGCAGCAGGAAATTTTCGAGTGATTTTGAATAAAATTAATATAACGCTTCAGTGTATCTTATCTTTCACAAGTTTACTAGCGAATTGCTCGTATACTCATGTAATCATTAAAAAAACTTGACCAGGCAAAATGGATTTGCAACAATCATAGGTCTGTTTATTAATGTGTGAGCACCTTTGCTGTTAAAATTATTTTCCGATACTCCCTTCATTTCCCGTCTTACTTTCGGTTGCTGCCAATAATAGCATTCACGCTTTATACGAGGTATTAACCGCAAAGCAGTTTCTAGTTTTTAATCGGCCCCATTGGCTGGGAAGATTGCTTGTTGTTGCATATAAAAACTTCAACTCTTAGCGACTTATTGCTTTCGCTCAATGTTGTCAGGTGTTTTGTAGCATCAATGTTGTCTCAGTTTTCAACTAAAGGTTTGGGGATTTTTTATCTTCGTTCCTCAGCTTGTCTTGACAGTAAGTCCTTGTGGATGGGTGGTTGCAGTGCAACCAAAGGTTTATCATATTTTCGTTACTTTGGCTTGCCAATGACCAGTTGCGATCACCCATAGACCACCGCGTGGTTGTGTCAATAAATTCCAGCAAGTACGTCAAACGGCTTACGTATTCTGTGTTGCAATGCTATTTAGTTGTTTGTTGTGTCGCTATACACCTCAGAGTTTGTACTACATAGTTGTTTTCTGCTGTGGCATTAACTGGTTTTGTGTTGCACTCTTCTTACGGAGATAAAGACAGCTGTACTTGGGACTTGTGGCTTAGGAGTTGCTGCGTTTCAATCACTTTTCAACTTTTGTGCACTCGACAGAATTGAGGATGCTTGTATTGTAAGCGAAATATAAACTCGTTTAATATCACAGTGGGTCATTGTACCTTGTTTGGTTTTAAACTACTGTGGTTTTCATGTATGTGTCTTCCTGTACAAACAAAAGTTTTTATCTATTCTAAAAGATCTAGTATGCAATAGAATTAGTTCTTCCTGACTCCAAATGCTATTCTACCCACCATATTTTGCATCTTCTACACACTTATGCTTTAAATTTCCACCAACTCTTTAGTTCCGGACCAGTTAACTCTGCCTAGGACAGTTCCAAACTGCTGACATTGCAATACTTCTAACGTGTTTTTTTATGCTGTTCTATATAATATATCAAGAAAGTATTTTCAAGGTTGCGGCTACAATCAATTTATAATAGTTTTAAATGGATGACAGCGCGAAATAACAACTCTCCTTATACGCAGTAGGCTGCCATTTTCGGAGAAAGCTTTGGCTGATGAGTCCGTACAAAATGCGTGATGAGATAAGCTGTGAACATACATAATCTTTTCAAGTTTCACAGCTTTTTCAAACTACAAGAGGGAGATGTGCAGAAATGTTTGCAGTTGTTCACAATTCGCCAAGAATCCTGGTGATACGTACATTCCGCTGCTTTGGAATGCCTGCTTTTTCCCAAACGCGTTTTTGATTGTGATACCTGCTCTGCCATGTAGCAAATGGCATTGATTATATTAGTGGTTACTCTTACTGCTCAAAGCAGGGCCGGTGCTGCGAATTGCGGAGTCCAATTAGAAAACTGATGGCGGGGCCCCCACTCTATATACATCAGTAAAAGTTCATATATGTTTTTATTTTGTGTAGCATGTTCGTCTTTAAGCAAAAGAATAAACGCATGATAAACTAAAAATTTGAAAGACTCTGAATGCTTTGTAATTATTTTTAAAAAATAGTGAGTATAACAATGACAGGCATAATGCTTACGCACAGGTCTTTTGGAAAATTACTTTTCAGTTTTTTTTGCAGTCTCTGAATATATTTTCAAGGTCAATGATTTTAACAATACCATTTTCGATAGATGTCATTGCCAAATTGTTTAGTCTCTCGTGTGAAATTTTTGATCGTAAGTATGTTTTGACTAGTTTTGAAAAAACCTTTCAACTGATGCAACTGTTACAGGCATAGTCAGGTAAACCTCAAAACAGTAAAAACATTGAAAAATACTGTAAATCGATTTGTCTACTAGCACGTATTCAAACAGAGCGTGAGGCGTAGAGGTACTGGGGAGAAGAAATTTTTCAGAGCTTCAAGTTCGTCAGCCAGCAGTTAGCTATCATCACTCGTTTTTTTAGTAACTACGTCTCTATCAGTACTCTGTTTGATTGTGATAATTGTTAAAGCTGCTTCAAGTTCTGCTGTGTGTTTCCTTATTTCTGTCTTATGTACATTTTAGAAGTTATGTATAAATCCAAACAATTTTACATTGCCTCTAAGTTGCTCAAGGCTACACACAACTCCACGGACGGAAGTGCTTGTCCTAGCACTAAGCTGAAACACAGATCTCTGTACGTTTCTTTGAAACACTGATCTCTGTACGTTTCTTTCCGATCATCCAAAGGTTGATCTGCCAAATTTTACTGAAATCCCCCTCTAAACTATTTTGAAAACTTTTTGGAATATTGCCAAATACGCAATGAGACTAAAGCATGTTTATAGGTCTTGTCTCCACTATTATAGTTACTATGTCGCTATTGTAGACATTTATTACATGAAATAGTCGGAACAATTACCAATTTATAAAATTAAAGCTTTTCGGTTGTTGAAAACTCCGGTTTTGTCACTACAGAGGAATAAACTCACGCAGAACTGCGTTTGCTTTACAAATTCGTCTATCAATCTCCTTGTTCTGTCTTCCGTCATTCGTGAATACCACCTGGATATACTCGATCTTCTCGACATGCTGCAGTGTATTGCTGCTTACTTTTGGCATACACTGACCTGCATTTCAGGAAAGGCCTAGAACCTCAGTCTTTATAATTCCCTGCTAATTCCCATTCCATCTTGGTGGCTCACTGTTGGAAACCGATCCCGTTCATGTTGAAGGCCCTGTTCAGAAGATGCGGGCAGCACCAAATCGTCCGAAAAAGCAAACAGTTGATTCTGCAGCTTGCAACAATGACACCCTCGTCGACTCGGCTGTGGCTGCCTATCCGATTCGTATACACCAGCGGTGGCCAAACTTCGGCCCGCGGCACCCTTTTTTCAAGCACCACGTTTCCGACTGTGGACTGCAGTGCAACAGCACTGGTTGCTGCCTGTATTAAATAAGTGTAAAAAAATGCGATTTTATTATTATTGTTGTAATACAATACACTTTAAAAAACCTATGCTGCATAGATTACGTAAATCGCACTGCATTCGGCCCTCCAGTGGCCAGGCAGTCGCGAATTCGGCCCTCGGATCAAAAAGTTTGGCCACCCTTGATATTGAATATGAAGAGGAGTGGTGACAGCACACACCCTTATCGGAGTCCAAAACCCACTAAACCC
>JGI24022J15233_10010709_pt1 | contig 10416 bp, 10 predicted proteins | sample Ectturendosymbi2_FD_15233 | JGI IMG/M metagenome (IMG submission 15233)
CCGTGGCGGTCATCTAGTCAACCAACCCCGTTTATCATTTTTGATAAGTGTTGAGAAACAACAGTTGGACATCAAATAANCATAATGGAAACAAAAACAAAAAAAAAACGAATGAACGCAGAACATGGTGAAGAAAATGTACAGGTGAAACCGCATGTCTATCTACACAGTTGAGTGGATCGAATTTAAGTGAACGATTTTGGTGTGGTTAGAATATTTTTAGCAATATAGAAAAATTAAAAAATAGTACTAATAAAAAGTAAAAAAGTTACAAAATTCGGGGCATTGCTCCCCCAAATTGTGTTGTGCCAAGAAAAAATTGTTTTAAACATAAATTTTAGGCCCCCCTAAAAATTTATGTTGCCCCCAAGCCTTGCAACCTGGCTACGGGCCTGCCGACAAAGCAATGTAACTAATCCTCTTCCATAAATTTAGGCCATTCACAATCCATACCAGCAGGTGTTTCCCTTTACCCTACATTTGACTGTGCCTATATAATCTTTTAGTGTTGAGCGATTTTTGTAAGATGTTAGTAAAAAGAGTATATAAGCTAGGAAATGGCCAACCTATCTTTCTAATAACCAGTCGTGGTCAATACCGTTATTACGTTTGTTTAACATGCCCAAAGCTTTAGAAAATACAATCCAACAATGGCAGTTGGCAAGATATTGCTTCAGAACGAAAAACATTCAGCGCTTTGATCTGTCATCTTCAGGTTCGCATAGCTAAAGTTTGTCCGCAAATTTACACTGAAAACCACATTTTATCAACTATACCCAGCTGGCGAAAATCATCCGCCACTTCGCGCCAAAAAAACGAAAGAACCTTCGAGCCAGCTGTGTCCAACTGGGTCAAACATTGTCAGTACCTTAAGCTACTGAAAACGTTTAAATCCCAACTGCAATAATAACGGCTGTTTAGCACGGTTCTAGGACTACAGCTGCCTGGACAGCAACTGCCACCGAAGATCTGCCTCCTAGGACAATCGCCACCCGGACAACTGATACCTAGGACAGGGGTGGCCAACCTATGGCGCATTGAATGATTTGAAGTGGCGCATCGTATACCTGTTATCGCAATTAAGTTGGTAAGCCTTTGTACAGTGTGCAAACCGCATGTTCTACCCGATTCAAACAAAACATACCAGCACGACGCGAGTGCATAGCCTGCTGAACTGGGCGCGCTGGCATGTGTCGACACAGCATCGTGATCTGCGCTGTGTTGGATCGACACCTCATTTTCGATCGATCAAACGATCACAGGCGCTGCATAAATACATATTAATAAATTAATAAAATGTACATATTAATAAAATCTTCGGTTGCATGAAACAACTTGAGTGGTTTGTGCTTCTTGGCAAAACGATATTTTGCATTCCACGTTATTTGCCAATTAAGCCGTCGATAAGTGCAGCCAAATCAACCTAGTTTTCAAGTGTAACTGCAGTTCGCGCCATCAATTTATTGAAGTTTTCAGACGTTCTTTTGGTCTACGATAATAAAATCATGAGGTTTTCATGGCAAACATTTTGAAATGCACACTGCTATAGTTGTTGATTCTATTTAGGAGCTGATGATGCCTGTCCCTAGTAAGCGAAACATGCACTCTAAGGATCTTAGTGTCTGATTCCTGACCTGTGAAAGGATTCCTTTCGATGCAGACCACCGCTTTGCATCGAAAGCGCATCTGCTTTGTCCCAGAAGCTTGAGAATCAACTTGCGCTTCCAACCAGAGCTGTGGAGCGGAATTGATTTTCGATAGTTTTGATTTTCGATAGTTGGAGCCAGAGTCAAAGCAGGAAATGTGGGTTCCGGTTTCACAACACTAGTTTGTCGGGCGAGTTGCAGAAATAATTATATTTTTCAGTTTTTCACGGCTCGAATCATTCTGGATCCGGAGCCAAAAACTTTTAGACGTTGGGGCCGGAGCTTGTCAAGTTTCGGCTCCACAACCTTGCTTCCAACGCTATTCTTTCGCTGTGCATTTTTTTTCTCCTTCAGTAACTTGATTAATTGAACTATCTGTGCTGTACAAACCTTCTTAAATGCTGATCTGAAACACGACGAACTTTCCTCATGCGAAGTCATTTATTTGCGGTTTTATCCTTATTTTTCGCAGCGAATAAACGTTCCCGCGTAATGTCTTCATGTACCCTGGCACAGACAGATAATAGTGTGCCCAATGGCAAAGAGGCTTCCAGCCAAGACTACACCAAGTAAACTAACAGCACAGTTTGTGTTGCAAGTTGGTATTTCATTCTGTGCAGCAAGTCAAAAGTCAGCTGCTGCAGTGCAACGCATATGCTTGACGCGCTAATGCGGACATTTGAGGAACCCCCCAGTGACATTAAATGGATCTTGGCAGGTTTTCGCAGCTGAGCTCGAAAGCATGAAGCCGCACAGCTGGTCACAGTCAAAAGCGTGCGCCAGGCGAACGTGCAAGCGTGCGATCTGCACGACGTACTCATTTCAAGAAACGTTGCTCAGCACTCGCTGCTTTGCATATTCCCACAGAGTGACCGCTCCGCTGACGTGCACGTTCAACGACCTTATCACGCCGACCTGAGGTATTTCGAGGCACACGTCGAGCAGACGAAGCAGCGGCCCGGGTATTCCTTCCTTCTCGTTCCCGAGCAAAATCACGCACTTTTCCGGAAATCTGCACGAAAATATAGGAAAAGCCTTGTTTTCGTTCAACGACAGGATTGCTGCTGCAAGTGCCACCGACTCACGTGTATTCAGACAAACGCAGGCTTTGTTCAGTTTGCTCCGTGCCGACAAGCACGTAACCCTTCGCTTTCATGCGGGAGAGGTAGCTTTCCAGATGCCATCGCTTTACCTCTTCGATCGGCATCCACTTGTGAGCGGTCACCGACAAAGACTGGAACAGCGGGTCGTCCGTGCATGACTTGTTATTCACCACGAGGCACTCAGCACCTGTAGTTTTAAGCATCAGACCTTTTAGTCGATAAAAGTAAGCTGCGGTCGAGCGCCGTTAGCATACAAACAGTCAGGATGCACAGTGATTTACAGCATTTTCGAATACCAAATGATAGTGCGCTCAAACTGCGTGCTGTGTTTATCAAAATTTGCTGTAGTTATGCAGCCTTGCACAAGTATAACGATCGAAGCGGCTCCGAGCTTCAGCAAAGCTCCAGCATCGTACCCTCATCGGATAAGCCTACAGAGTTGCGTGAGTCAACCCAGTGCTGCTGAAGCGAATTGCTTTTGCAGCAACAATGTCAGGTGATCCGGCAAAACATCACCAATGCATAACAAGTGAAAACATCGCCAATCGCAAATCAAGTAAGGCGGCATCGAATCAGAGGAAAACGCAACAACGTAAAAAGCACGAAACGTGATATTTTGTACCGAAAACTTCGCATGTTCGGGTGAGTCCTCCGAGGTTGGGCGCTTTGTCTATCAACGACGCAACAAGAATCAGTCCGGAGCGTCTCTGCAAGCACAGTACTAGTTTTAACAAATTCCTACATTGGAATTATCATCCTTTGTTTTAAACGGCAAGCAAGGGTTTTCTTCACCGCGTTTAGACCTTCTTTTTGCGGAAAATATTCATGAATTTGCAACCAAATCAAGGCGAAGTCTCGCAACCTTGGGACTTGTAAACAGGAAGATGGTTTCATTCATAAACGTTTCAACGTTAAAACACAGAACTAATCCTGCCACATACTACGCCATGGTATTTTTTAAGGCGTTTTAGGGACCCGATTCGAGTCTCTAGAATTTCAAATCGGGTCCCTGGAATCAGAGAATATTAACATCGGGTCCCTAAAATCAGAGAAAATCGGGTCCCTGGAATCAGAGAAATTGGGTCCCTAACATTTTTCTCAAAAAAAACCTGTACTACACCATCAAAAAAATCGCAAAAAACACGTAACTGGAAGTAATCTGCATAAATTGTCGCATGGTGAAATGCTTTTTTTAATTAAATTTGCCATTTTCGTGAAGAACAAGCATACGCCTCTAGTCTTCACACAGCACGAGTACCAGCTGCAGCTACAAGTCTTTAACGAGTTAAAACCAACGCATCTTTATAAAGGTGTGCAAGACATCGACTGCAAGTTGCTGTGAAATATCGAAGACAGTCAGGGTTCTGAAGAAGCGATGAGTGAAGCAGGAGATTACTTCAACAACTCCACAGACAAATTAACTGAAATGGAAGTGATCTTTGGCGTGCGTTGCAGATGTATTAAAAGAAACGAAATCATGCCAGCATGTGGCAACACAGTTCAGTCAAAGCTATCCGCTATGTAACAGCTTCCGAAAAGGTTTTGGAACCCGAAAAGTGACACTAGTGCACGCAAAGGACCTCACTCACGACCTTTGTGTTGGAACCTGCCGGGACGTAAGGGGTTAAGCTGTGAAGGAATGGATGGTTTATCGCAGCAAAGAGTCGGTTCTTTCTTTGTCTTGATAAAATTTGATTTTTTTCTGTTGAGAGGTAAAGCGCCTGCTAAGTTTGCTTTCAGGCGGATCCACAGTAACACATAAAACGTTCTGGTCAGCTTCAGATAGGGTGTAAACAAAAACTTTGTCGGTAGAGTTGCCGATACTGTTGATAAACAGTGGACTATTTCAGAAAGGATGCATCGGGTAGAGTTGGGGAAAAGGGATTTTTTAAAAATTACAATTAAAGGTGATTTCGTCGGTTTAACTCGGTTGCTTTATTTTTCATGAACTTCCCTGATAATTCCGAAACATAATATGAAGTTGTGCACTACGTCAGTGCGGTTATTTGTGATGCATAAAAAGCTATCTTTCATATTGCTTCTGTGCATCAAAAGTCTTTCGACAAACAACTGCATTTACCAGCTATCGCAGTCTTTAAAAAACGGTTCAACAACTCGCAATCGCACCAGATGTTAATATGCGCGCAACAGAGACAACGGCAGTTCCATCGTCTCGATCAAAAGTACTCCATAGCAATTAAATTTACAATTAAATGCAGTGATGTGCCCTGAAATTGACTCAAATAGCGGCACTTCAATGGCTACCCGCTTAGTCACGGCGGTATCGCTTGATGTAACAATCTTCTTCTGAATGTTTGCTTTTTGTTGCACCAGTAACGCCGTATTGTCAACGATGTTCTCCACTTCCGCTTTGCTTGATTTTTGCGGAAGCCAAGCGGCCGGTTGCATTTTTCGCAGTTTGTCTGAAAGGTTTCGAATCGGCAACCTGGACACAGGAAAGATTCAGTCGGAAACGCTTTTACTTAAAAATAGAAAAACAGCGCGAGTTGCGAAGGGAGTTAAACGTTTGGTCGACGCGGGCAGTTTTGTGTCATGAGTCAAGGTTACGATTCCCAGTGCGATTTTCGTCCTTGACTGTAGCACTACAAATCACATTTTTACTTATTCTCCAACAATTTTTTCTAGAAGCCTTTGGGAGTACGCCAAACGGGTATGCGACTCTTCAGTCTGAGCTGTTTCGGTCATGGGACATTTCGGTTTGGGGACATTTCGGTCACGACATATCTCTACATAAACAACTGATTACCTTTGTTTATTGCAATGATTACATAGGCAGGCGAAATGTCACGCTAGCTGGTGTTATACCAACACCCTTTTGAGGAGTCATGATTGCGATTAAATCTGAATTGTAATTATGAGTTTGAAGTATTTGTATTTAATTGAAAAATGTCGATAATGAGTAAATATGCTTGGTGATGATAATGAAAATCATATGTTGATGCTGATTAACTGTTGGATCTTGGATCATGTTTGTAGTTTTTTTAAATAAAACCTTTCGTTGATTTAAGTACATTTGTATTAAAAAGTTAACATGTCAGATTTCTGCAAGATTTCATTGTCTGACCGAAACGTCTCGAGACCGACAAGCCCCGTGACCGAAACGACCAGACCGAAAAGTCCTGTTCCGCGCCAAACATGTCCACACTGGTTCTGTCGATCTCGAAAAAGCAGATGACCGGGTCCTTCGCGAAAAGCTTTGGAAGAGTTCAGCGTTCACAGCCACCTGCTACCGGTCATTAAGGCATTGTATTCGTGCTCAGAAGTATGTCTCCGTGCCAGCAGTATTCAAGTCAAGACCGTTCACGCCGGGTGATGGACTCCGACAAGGGTGTGTGCTGTCACCACTCCTCTTCACAGACTACATGAATTGGATAGACAGTGACAACCGTGCCAATGAGTGTGTTACTGTTGGAAGCTGATTAAGTGTTTGTTCCTTGGTGATGGTTTGGTGTTGCTTGTAGCCACTGACCAGGGCCTCCGACATGCAACTGATCGGTTTGTAGCTGCCTGTGATCAAGGTGGCATGAGATTTAACACTAAAACGACTGAGATTGCACCTCTGTAGAAACCCAAGTCAGTGTGCCCTGCATGCACGCGGCGAAACACCACAACGGCTTGAGAAGTACACGCGCCTTTGGGTGGCATTCCCACGCGACGAAACCTGTTATTTTCGCTGAGACATTTCCGTCTTATTTTGTTGAGACATTTTGGTCACTGAAACATTTCGGTCATTTGTCTCACAGTCGTATTAAAACTTACCATAACAGTGTTCATTAGCCTATATCGTCAAACATTCTGACCGAAATGACTTAATTCTTTTCGGTCATTTCAAAAACGTTTCGGTCTATGATCGAAAAAAAAAACTAGGGGAAGACAGAAAGTAAGGAATGGCACACCGATTCGCAAAACAAACGCAGCAGTGTGTGAACTTCAACATTCCGTGGTCACGAAACGCGTACTTTTAAACAACGCCAAGGTCTCACTTTTCGAATCGGTCGCTGTTCCGACCCGCACTTCTGGTCATGAACCTTGGGTAAAGATTGAAAGGGTGGTTTTATCACAATTGCAAGTGGCAGAGACGGGAGTTTCACGAAGAGTCCAACGCTATGCGACAAGGGGTGCGTTTGTGAAATTCGTGAATCCTCGAGTGCTGAGGCACTTCTCCGAATAGAGAAATCCTGCCGCTGTGGTTCGGCCACGTTACCAGAACGAACACCCATGACAAGTTAGCGAGATGAGTTCTGGTGGGAAAAGCCACGGGATAACGTCCAGAGCCCGATCAAGGACCAGGCATCGTGATTATATCTCAGACCTGGCTTGGTCGCGCCTTGGTGTGTAGCCAGAAAATAGTCAAAGGTTGTGGAACACCGTTGAGGTGTTGCGAGACCTCAGGTCTGTTGCTGTCCACGACCAGGCCGAGTGCAAAGCGGGTTTGAAAACGAAGAAATGACGTGACTTGTCACGCACTTACTTCATTTTAAACAACTTTTCAGCTCTTTACTATCGCGGCGGAGTTTTCTAAACTTGGCACAAACCAGCAAAAACAGAAACAGCATTTCTCACAGAAAAGCTAGTCTTGTTTCTTTGAAAATAATCAAAACTACTAATTCGATAATTACAAATGCTGTTACGAAAAAAATTTTTTGATCTTTTCAGATGCGATGCAATATCGATGTTTAAGATTAGAGGGTTGACCAGCCGAAAGTATGAAGCCTCGAGTTCTAATTCAAATAGCATGCCTAAAATGTGACGAGTGTTACGAGTGTGAAATCGCTGCGAAAGTCACTCGATTTCGTTTCATGAAAATTGCCTAAATTTGTATGTATTTCAAACCGCATCGATCCGGAACAGCGCCAGTCATCAGCGCAGCTTTCGAGGACATTACATAAAGAAGTGGAGTCCAGCACCGCGGAGCAAAGCACGCCTGGGCTATTTCACAGTAACTGGAATGCGAAATTGCCAAGCACGCATTTCCGAGGGCGTTTCATGAAGTTATACAAACACACACACAGAAGGGCCAGAAAGAGGAGAAAACGCGCAGAAGATCAAAATGCAAAGAACCAGTCCAGATTCATACCACGTTTCGCCCGTAAACCTTTTTTCCAAGGTTTCCACATCTGGTGAAGTGAGACGACACAGCCTGGGCAGAGAGCACAGGACCGTTTCCAACGAAAGATCAGCAACCGGGTCCAAGGCAAGTAGAACAGGACTCTCTTTTATGCGATCCCAGTTTTTCTTAACGTTTCCGCCTGCGTTGTCAGCAAACTGAAGACAGTTCTTCAAAAAAGGGTATCGTTCGTTCAATTCTTTGCACATACCTGCAAAAAACACATCGTCATCAAAGAAACCAGTAATAGACAGATGGATCTGCACGAAACTTTGCTTCAACTGACAAATGTTATCGATGCGTTGATTAGTCGAGTAAAAACGAGCAACACCTACGACTTTAACAACTTGTAGTCAAAACAAAAACAGAAGTAACAATGATGCAAACACCGTAACACACCTTTCGCTTCAAATATCCTAGAAATCCTAAGCAAAACGGCGTGCCCATACAAACGAAGAGAGAAATGTTGTGTCATGCACCATGGTATCACAGCAGATACCAAATCCGTGAGATACTTCATCTGTGTAAAAAAATTTCGAAGTCAACGAGGAAGTTCGATCAGGAAACGAAATGGTGCATTGGTGAGCAACATAAGAAAGCAAGCGGCATCTCGAACCTGCACTTCCCAAGTGGAAATGTGGTGGTAAGACACGCCGACCAACAAAGCAACCGATACGATGGAACACATGAAGGAAAATCGCTTTGAACTGCATGTCATGTTCGCCAACGCACTGAATATCCAACTTTCGCGCGACGTTTCCCTGCATGAACGAAAGCTTCCAGCCAAAACAAAGCACGGAAAATTGGGCTGCTGGAAAATCGTGTAGATTTTCCTCGTTTGCTTTTCTTAAAGCATTTTTCGCTGTGAATGAGACAAGCTAAACGAAGCTCTGCGATTGGCTTGTTCCATCATGACGAACGTATCCCAGACTGACGCGGGGCATCAAAGCTTCCTCATAACGGAACAAACAATCTTCAAGCTTGGTTAAGCCAAGCTCAGCCATTGTGTAAATCACCGCGGTGGGTGACAAAATCCAGACCCTTAAGACGGAGCGAGAGGGCAGCATATCTCGTGGCTGCGGGACGTTGTAAACTCGCGCGTTTGCCTCATGATTGCGCAAACAGTTTAGCCTACTTTTTTGGTTTGCCAAAAATTACGACTTACAGCCATGTTGTTCTTGTCCATGTTCGGTTGTACCCGGCTTGATGCCAAAAACTTACATCAGCCAAAAAGCAACGCAAAAGCCATTTGTCACGCAGTGGCCTTTCGCACCATGCAAACCTTGACAAGCTAAACACGTGGAGTGTTTAAAGATTTTTCATTTACCAAAACAGTCAAGCCAAACGAAAATTTTTTCGGGAAAATAACAAAATATCAAAACTGGTTGCAGGGACACGACGAGGTGATATCTTAATGTAGGAAGGCGGTTGTGCAATAGTAGCACCAAACACACCTGCTATATCGTATTTGATAGAGTTCACAATTTAATGAACATGGAAAAGCTGGGAAATCTTTGTCCGTCAATCGTTAACAGAAGAATCAAACGTGTTTTTGAGCAGACGAGAAACTTTACGGTGTTCGTAACGCACCGAAAAAAGCACCGACAGGAACATACATCGCTATTAAGTATTAACTATGGGTGCTTGGGAGAAACTTCCAAGCATATACAAAAAAGTCAGAAATAATGACAAATGCAGTCTCACATTAGAAGGCAAAGTGTCATCACCCATTCTACCAAATGGCGAATCGACGGTTGTAACTCTTGTTTCAGCACCTCGCTTATGGTTTGCATGAAACCGTCATTTTTTCGCATTTTACCAAACGGTAGAAACAACAGGATGTTTTGCCAGACTTTGTTCCTCGTCAAGTGTAATTCCGAGTTAAGATGACATCGAGTGCTTTTCTGCGGACAAAAAAATCATAAAGAAAACAGTTGCCTAAAATTAACGGTAAAAAACAAGCGTAAATTGCTCACAAAAACCACAGCACACGAACCTCGCTGAGCGATTTGTCAAGCTCAAGGAGAAGTTCTACACAGAGCTCGCCAAACCTCTGGTCACTCTGTGACAAACGTAGCGCTAAATCAGCCGCTATGAGATGCACGTCTTCGACTGCGAACAAAACAGCGGTGTCGACGACATTAGGCTGCTGCTCAGTGCTGTGAGCAGAGACTGTCCTTACCTTTGGTGACTTTCACTGTAGGCGAGAATTTCGCGCCCAGACTTTTAGCAAAGCGAACGGTTTGGTTGATTGCAGCCAGGTCTTTCGAAGAAGATACAAACGTCAAGCAGTGGATGAGAAAACGTGCGTAGACGTGGTTGTTCGACACAGGTCCTGTGACTCGCACTCCGAACGTCTCCTTGCTCAGAAGCACCCTTAAAATATTACTTGATGGGTCTGTCTTCGCGAGAGGAGCAGACGGTTTCGGTTCCAGCGAAACATTTTGATCGTTAGGATGACTTTGAACACACACGACCGGCAAGTGGCGCCAGAGGGTTTCAACAACGTCAACGAGCAGCTGGGCCTTCTGCTGCGAAG
>JGI24022J15233_10010711_pt1 | contig 10415 bp, 4 predicted proteins | sample Ectturendosymbi2_FD_15233 | JGI IMG/M metagenome (IMG submission 15233)
CCCTTCAAGGCTGAGCTGGCCGAGCCGGAGGACGAATAAAAATCCTCGCGAGTTGAACAGATACTCTACTATTCAATGAATTGGCTGCCTCGTGCTTCAACGAGAGGAACGTGTTTCTCAGTGTTGTACATACGCTGCCGCGTAAAGCGTCGTGATCACGCAATACACGAACACAGTGTACCACCGCGTCTGCTTGGCTAGTGTGTATTTAATGCGCTTCTGGTGTATACGGACAAAAAAGAGCGAAAAAGGAGGAACACGGGGATGTTGCTATTCATGACAACATTTCGACGATTGTTGTTGTTAAATAACAAATAGAAAACGTCATCAGCGTTTTGCTCGTTTGGGCTTGTTCGACGAGCACCACATACGATAAAGCACGATTCGCAATTTCAGCAAATAGGTACGCAATCCGAGAAACGAAACATTCTTACGTTCTTGGTGGTTTGGCACTGGCCGAGAGACGAGGAATGAGCCAAACAGAAAATGTGTACGTTTCATACAGCTGATTTCAATACATAGAGGTGCTCGAATGACTTTACAGGATGGTTACGATGCAGATTTGGCGAAGTTTTAATCACAAAGGAAAAAATACTACCAGCCATGCGGGGCCATTGTGACACAGACCGCAAAGGCGCAAGCCATTGTTACTTAGTGTACACTGGACGAGGATAAACACACTACAATAATAACTTTCAGATTGCTCGAACCACACGCGAGACAGCCAGACACGCGCGGCATAAAAACGCACAACAGTGCGACGAGATTGCCCACAGCTATGAAAAGTGCGAAGGATTTGTGTACACAGATATATACGATATTGACGGCAAGAAACCTGGATGCTCGCGTCACAGCAGCTGGAATCTCATTAAAGTTAAACTTTGTCACTCTGTTCAACGGAAGTTTCTTGTGCAGCAGCGCTGCTGCCACCCGCATGACTCAGCGTTCGTGATCCTTGCGTACCGTTATTCATCGCTTGAATCTTCATGTCGAAGTTCTGAACAGCGTCGGGTACGGAGACGCTGTCGAGCGGGACCAGGTCGGCCAACTGATGAAGGCTGGCGACGAGTTTGAGCTTCTTGCTGAACTTCGAACTTATAAACGGCCGGAAGAAACCAGTCAACAAGCGAATGTACCAGGATGGGTGAACAACCACCAACTGTTTTAGGTTTTTGCGCAAACGCCGATGTATCATCTGGTAACACTTTTTCAGCCAATTGAGAGCGGGAAAGTTACGTCGACGACAACCGCCGTTGAAGAATATGATCATATAGTCTTCAGCCACCAGAAGCTCCAAAGTGCTGACTACGTACAAAAATAAATTGTCCATAATGTAACGGTAGTCTTTCTGTTCCGAATCGGGCAGGAAACAGGCCGAAAAGACTACTATAGCGTTAAGGCCTTCGCCGTGGTAGCCCCCGTGCGAAAGCACTTGTCGGTAAGGCGTGATTGCAACAAGATCGAGTTTATAGTTTTTGTCACCGATAACAACGGTCCTCCAGTTAGAACCGTGTATTGAATCAGTTGCAGCCGCTTCATCGGTTGGTTGCAGCACAGGAGTGTCGTTATCCCACTCCAAGTCTACACCGGAATGATGTTGCGGCGAATCGACTGAAGAATCCATATCGTCCGGGGTCAACAGCTCCTCGGGTGTCATCATATCGTCCAGTTCTGAGTCCGATAAGTCTCCCTCGTCAATGCTGATCTTGGATAAGTCAGCAGCGAGTGTTTTCTTGAGCTTCGCTTTGTTTTGATTGCGGCTATTTGCGTTCGTGCATATTTTATGAAAACTTTGGCCGGGGCCGCCCGAAAGAGCAACCAAATCGTCTTCCTCCCACTGCCCCTCGAAAACAACATCGCCGCTTGCAGCTTTTCCCTGGGGTGTGCTGGAAAGAGAACTCTTCACATCGGTCTGGCAAACAGCGGCCGAAGTTTCCGCCACAGTTGAATCCATTTCATCAGCATTTACGAAAACATCACGCCAGCTCATTCGTTACACAAACCATGCTCATTTCTTTAGCTCGTAAGTGCACACTCCAATAAAACTCGCAAGACATTCTGTTCCTAAAAATGCAGATGGTGGAATCAAAGTGAAAATAAGTTGTATATGGACAATCACTAACATGCAATTTTCTGCAACACAACGGGCCTTCAGTGCAACAGATTTTTTTTATTTGCAGTTTACATGCTTTTGCGCTATGCATAACTAAGTTAAATACTTTCCAAACAAGATTAAAAATTGACAAAACTATTCATTAATTCTAGGTAGTATTTTCAGAATTTTTATATTGGTTGCTTTCAGCAATTCGGGATAGGTGTTTGTCATTTCTGTGATCTTACTACACTTGCGTCACAGTTTCTGTCGGCACTTCAGTATTGTCTATTATGTTTCTGTCAAACTAAGCATTTGTAACAGAAAGTTTTACCAAATTTTTGTGGGAAAGTGTCGATTGCTTTCTTGCAGTGCTAATTTTAACACAAAATTACTGATATTGACACCAGTATACGGTTGCAGGTCTAGTTCATGGATCGATCATTTGTCATAGTTTGTCTCACACTTGCAGACTTGTTCAGCCAGAGTACCACAATCTTACTAAGAGATGGGAATCCCATAAGTGTGCAGTAAGCTATACTTAGTTGTTGCTAGTACTACTCTTAGATTTGGAACAGTGCTTCAAACAAGCTAACAAGTGGCTTTCGAAAGAATGTAATTTTTGCCAATGTATTACGTGCAATTTATTTCTTAAATTGATAAAGATTTTTTATTATATAATAATTTAGTAATTGCACCAAAGAAAAATCCTTAAAAATTCATTACTACTTACAGCTCAAAAAATAAATTTTTTACTTTATCTTTTAAGCACAACAATCATGCTAATGAAAAAAGTAGTCTGATTATTTTAATTTCGCAAGTACAGTTTATGCTCTTTTACCATTCATTTGTTTGATTTTTTATTTTTATCCAAGTACCTATGACAGAAACCCTGCGTTTTTAAAAATGCCTTATTTTATGTAGAAAAACATTGAAGTCGCATGTAACAGGCACACCTGCCCCCAACAACTTCAAATTGTTGAAAAATTTACAACATCAACTTTGGGAAAGAATTAAAACAGTATATATTGTTGAATAAAACACACGAAAGCCATATTTCCAACAAATTTAACTATTTACTCAAAAACCTGATCCAGTTATGTCACAACTAACACTTTGTGCAAGACTTAAAATGTGCACACATACTATGCCAAAAGTTGGCTATTTCTTAAACTATGTATTGCTTGTGTACCATTTTCGTGCTGATGCTTGCACTCTTTTGAGTGCCAAGGCCAAACCTTATAGACTAATAAGCAAGTAACCAATTTTATAGCATGACAACGACTACCTAATTTTGTAGCATGGTAAATGCATACCCAATTTTATAAGGTGTTTTTTACTTACAAGTTTACAAAAAATATCTTGAATTGACCCATTCTAATCAGACAGTTGATGAGGAATCATTCATAATAGAATAAACCAAAAAACAGTTAAAAGTAGACCGCATTCTGAAGTAAAATGAAACTATTTACACAACAATACTGTACACAAAAACGCTTGAGCTTCAGGCTGGCCTATTGCTAACAAAAATGCTCACAGCATTGCAACTTCACTCACTAAGCTTGCTGCTTTCTTTAAGCAAAGAATTTTACACTGAACAGTAAAGACAGTGGCTCTCACACAACAGTTCTTGGAATTTTATGGGTACTGTTAATTGGTTATTAATTGGCTTTATATGTAACTGATAGGACACTCCTTACTTTGCTATATGCAAGGCCACATTTCTCTTGCTACTGCACACCAAATAAGATATATATCAGGTAAAGCATAAAGTTAGGGATGTGTGGAATAAAGATCTTCTTTGAAAGCATTGTAAAGGTATACCCAACAACAGGGAGACTTCAGAGGTATGCATTCACTTTGTAAGCAGCTAATATAAAAGTTAGACGAGTGGGCAGCCACTGTTGCACACATTCACTTGTGACCACATTTTAAACGTATGGTACACCACCATAGTAGTATAAATAGGACTGTATTTCCAAACATTTTAATGCAAAAATATATGGTTTTGTTCAGAATAACGTTCTATAGCTGTTTAAACTTAAAGAACCACATATGTTGCACTTGGGTAAGACATACTTCTAAAGTGAAATGACTGTTTATTCCCATTTTTCACGATTAACATAATTTGAATATAAAAGAAAGGTTAAATTACCCTAGATGTTCCATTAAACATGGGTGCTAGAAGCAAGACTTAATCATCTTGACAATCTTCTGCACAGCATAAGGCACTTGGATTCCTTGCTTACCCACACTGTGGAGAGTACGTACTTGAATACATTAAATATGTCCACTGGCCCTTTTTTTGAGCAGAGACCTTTCAGTCATTTTGATCACTGAGACCTTTTGGTCATTTGTCTCACAGCTGTATCAAAACTCGCCGTAACAGTGTTCATTAGCCTATATTTTCAGAGATTCTGACCAAAATGACCTAATTTTTTTGGTCATTTCATAAACATTCCAGTCCATGACTGAAAAACAACAGCACTGACGCTTTTTTAAGCCATCTTTCAAAAAAGCTTATTGACATGAGGGAATGACAGTGATTGCACCAGCCCTAGTCGTTGCCAGTGGCCAGAAGGAATGCTGCCCGCATTTCACTCTGTGTGAGAATGATTTAACCAGTCATGCCTATCCAAAGGGTTATCCAGTGTTTGCTAACCAGTATGGTGCCTGCCACTGCCCCATTTTGTTTTGCCTTATGTAAAATAGGTATTGCTTTCAGAATGCTCATTTCCTGTAAGTTTTGCTAACCTCTCTTGAACTGTTATTTCACTCAAATGCTTTCTTGCAAACTGTGCAGTGATTCTTAATTGTTTTACACTTTGAACAAAATCTATAATGAAGTGGATGAACTGAAGGCAAATTAAACTATATATCTGAAAATACTTTTATAGAAACAACATGCAATTTTACAACCATATGCTAACCAGCTTGTTTAAGGAAATACATGTCTGTGAATGAAAAACAGACACAAATACATCATGCGATAAAAATGCATCTGCTGCTCATTTAATTGTTACACAATATGCTTGATATTTCTTATAACTTTCAAGCAAAGGTGTTTCATTTTCTAAATTAAAATGTTTGATATTCCCAACCAGAATCACTGCAACATAACTTGAAGTTTAATTGCAAATTAATTTTTTATTTCATGCAAGAAAAGCAAAGTGCTTTCAAAAGTGAAGAGCTAGTTAGTCATTGACTATCAAAGATCAAATGCAAAATTTTTAGCTAATGATTCCTAATGTTTTTATAAAATAAATGAAACCTATTGAATAAAATAATCAAATACAATATAAACTTTGTTCAGGTTTATGTGCCCTGTGGGACATATATGCAGCTGTGCCAATCCATCCTGGTTCATGGGTGACTGCGTTGTTTCTTCGTATGGTCTGTGTTGATATAAATTGTTTGCCTCTGCTACCTGCCTTTGTTCTATAATCAATGTCATGGTTGCTTCATGGTTTTCTGCTTTATAACCCTCATTGTCACTCACTTCCCTCACCTAGATGTGCATGCCCCACATATTCTCATGACTCACAAAACTCTCAACTCATCATACATTGCTTGCCCACCACCATCTGTGCTATGTAAATGAGTAATATGTATACGATGAGACTCTTTTGAATGTCTTTGTTTTTCTTCTGTCATTTTGATATTTTCTTGTTATTGATTCATTTTGTATCTCCATGATAAAGCATTTACTATCTCATTCGTACTAAAATAATTGTATGTTCTTTTCTTTTTGGATTGGCCTATAATCAGGGTTTTTTAAAGGTGCTTTAGGGTCCTGATTCGGGTCCCTAGAATCAGAGAAAATTATCATCGGGTCCCTAAAACCTGAGAAAACCGGGTCCCTAGAATCAGAGAAATCAGGTCCCTACAGATCCATACCGGGTACCTAACATTTTCCTTAAAAAAAAACTGCTATAATGTATAGGTTTATGGTGTTTCCCATCTGACTTTATTTAAATTTGTGCTGCTGGTCTTTGATATCTTCTGTATTGGTTGTTTCTGCTTCTTTGTTTTCTTACTATATGTCCATTGTACTATAACATTGGATATGTCCTAAATGTTCATTGGTTAAAAATTTGATCATGACATATACTGCAATTGGTACCAGTGTTGTTGTGTTGCGGAGTCAGAGGTACATTGTACAACTCTAACCTTTTGAAAATTTCCAACTCCGGCTCCTTAACGTAAAGTGAATGAAGTTTGGCTGTCAATAAATTTGTAGCAACTAACACTCAATGGAAATCATGGTACACAGCAAGAATTCTGTTTCAGCAACAGTTTCAAAAGAAATTGTACAATTTCAACAGGAATTCCAAACTGGGGAGTTTGATGTAAAAATGATCCAATTAGATTTCCGGAGTCAAGAATCAGATAAAAAAATCCAACTGACTCTTAGTGTTGTTAGGAATCCGACTTCGGCTCATACCCAAAAAACCCCTGACTCTTTACGAGTCCAACTCTGCAACCCTGATTGGTACTTTTGTTTGTGTAATTGATTTGTGCTTTGAAAGATATATTTTGAGCCATAGTTCTATTTAATAATTAATATATTAAAATTCCATTATGGGTGACAGTTACATTTAACATGTACATAAACTATTGTCATCAGCTACAATGCTTGAAATCTCAGGCTGAATATCATTTCCATCTTCTCTCTCCAACCTTCTTCAAGTCTGCTGTGTACCCTGCAGGATACATATGCATTGTGCCAATGTGGTGCTTCATTATGGTTAATGGGCAACTGCATTGCTTCATGGTCTATGTTGCTAAATATTGCTTTTGCCATTGTTATGCACATCTTACATAATGTCATCGCTGCTGCATGGCTTTCCACTTCATAATCTCCATTGTCACTTACTTTTCTCACATGTGTGTAGTTCACTTCTTTTTCTGCATTTTTCTCAACTCTTCATACATTGCTTGCCCTCTACCATCTTTTGTGTGAAATGACTGTTGCCTTTGTGACTTGAGTTTTGTGGGTTTGGTCTGTACTTCTATTTTGTGTGTTATGCTTGTTTTTATATTTCATTTGTTGTTTTTTTCGGGCTGTTGCAATGGTACCACACCTTGTTGTAGAAATGCTTTTTAATGACAAACTGTAAAGATTTATTTGTTGATGTTTTTATTAAATATTTTGCAATGTTCCTATTTGTTTATAGTCTTGCATTGATCATTTAATACAGTGGTTATCAACAAGGTGGTTGCAATCCCCAGAGGTGTTGTGAACCATTTTTGGAGGGGTCATAAATAGATATTTTGTGCACACAACTGGATTAGAATACATTTACTTTGAGTTTTAGATGGGGGTCATAATGATTTGCTATAATGGGTCACAGTACAAAAAAGATTGAAAACCACTGATTTATTATAACAATGGTCATTTCATTTAGAGTCATTCATTTAATGATTATATGATATGGTTTCTAAATATTTAACTAAAAATTATAAGATATAACCTAAATCAAAATATTGGTCACTTAATTTTCAGGCTATAATAGTTTTACTATTTTTGTCTGTATAGTAGTTGATGTTTGGTCTGACCTATATCAAGTGAAAAAAATTATTATGTATCACCATGTAGCTACCTGTGCCCATTCCACAAAACTAGGCACCATCCACTGCACACCAGTCTATTCAAGGATATATACCAAGGGTGGCTGAACTGCGGCTTGCAAGCCACATGTGGCTCTTCGAACTGTTGCATGCAGCTCTGAGCATTCCAAAAAATTATGCATATATTTGTTTTATAACTTTCATTTCTATTGCGAAGTGTAGAAATATTGTGAAATGGTACTGTGGTAGCTAGCATGCCATACAGTTTAATTTTTGCAAGTTGTTCCAAAAAGTATTATGATGTCACAGAAGCATAGATAGCAAATGAATTCATGTTTTTAGATTTTTATGTTGCAGCTCTTTGCAACTTGGGTTTTACAATATGCGACTCATACATAGAGCAGGTTTGCCCACCCTTATATATACCAGGCAAAAGCTGTGATAAAAATTTTCATGACAGATCTATGCTATAAGGTAGTCTTTACTTTGCTGTAAATGGCAAAACTTCTGCTGGATATATTATGCCGTTCGAACCCGTGTGAAACCACATCCACTTTTCTCGTGATATAACTCTTACTTTGTGGCAATAACAGTACGGCGCACATTGTGAAGGGATGCATCTATGGCTGCTGTGCAAGTGCTCATCAGTTTGGTGCTCACCAATGCTGTTTTTGCTTTCCTACATGGGAGCACTTTTTATGTACTTTTCAAAGATTCTTAATTTTTTAAAGTTTTTCAGTTTAGGGTTTAACTTTAAGGTGTATGTTTACAGTTTGGGTTTAGGTTCACAGTTTAGGCCTTAGGTTTTAGCTTTACAGTTTTACATTATCTGACAAGGATAATGTGCTTATCCAATGTATCATCCTTGTCACGTGACCATTTCTGATAGCAAAATAAACCCTGCCGTGATATAAAACAGGTATTTTTGGCTTGGCTGATTGCTCCAACAAAAAAAATTCAAATTTTTTGTCAATTGAATGTGTAAATATGTTTGATACCAATTTAATACAGGTTTGATACCAATTGACGGACTTCACTTAGGCTCGTATACATTTGCTGAACATCAAAATTACCGCTTTTATGAAAAGTTGAGCTGTTATATATTGGTAAAGATGGCTATGGTATGGGCTGGATACTTTAACACTGAACTAATCTGGTATAGTTAGCCATTGCCATGGATGGATGATAACTTCCTTAATTAAGACTTCCTAGCCTGCTCTAGTAGTGTATACTCTACAATACCATCTACACTAGTGGTTCGATTCAGTTGATCATCTCAAACTCAGGGTTCTCACAAATGCAACTCCAAAAATTCAGTACCATAACAGTACCAGAAAATCCCTGTTTTACATAAAAAAAGGAAAGTGACTACGGATATGCTTGGGCTGACGCAATTCAAATAAAAGGGTCAGTTTGTCATTCAAACAGCGTGGGTCTTGTGATGTAGCAGTTATGCATTATGCTTGCTATGCCAAACAATGGTTTACAGTGCGACTCTCACCTTGCCGACTTTACTTTTTTTCAGGCTTATGCAGTTTTTTTTTAAGGAAACGTTAGGAACCCGGTTGGGATCTGTAGGGACCCGATGATAATTTTCTATGATTTTAAGAACCCGATTGGAAATTTTAGGGACCCAAATCAGGTCCCTAAAATGCCTTAAAAAAGCCCTGGGCTTACGTGTTACCTTTACGGGTTAGTGTTAGGTTAGCTTAGGGTTGGGTTAGCATTAGGTTTAGGGTTCATCTTTTATGTTTACTTCATTTCTACCAAGCCTACTGCAGTAGCACTGAACTCTTGTATTGTGTTACTGTTAGTGTTACGTCACAGGTGGCATATGAATAACAATAAGTTTTCAAATTTCAAGATCCACAGGTGTATCCATAGCGACTGCCTAAAAAAACTCTAAATCTGTGATAGTGCCGCAAAATCTGAGTGCCATGATAAATGTTAATAACAGAACCAAACATGATTTGCCAACAGCCTTAAACAAAAATGATTAATTTTGCACATTTGCAAACTTTTCCGAAAATCCCTAAAACCCCATTTTAAGGGTCAAACTTTTTAACCTAGGGACAAAATCCCTAAATGGCAAGGGCGAAGAGGGCTGGGCCCCCTCGGCCAAGCCCTGTTCGCTTTTCTATCCATGAAGTAACATCCAAGATCAAAGCTGACCTAAACATCTGGTACCTTGATGATCTTGGTGGAGACCCACAGACCGTGCTCACCAACGCCACCATGATTAAAGAAAGTTTATCCTCTATTGGTCTGGAGATTAATAACTCAAAATGTGAGTTACTCCGTATCAATCACACAGACATCAAAAAGCCCCAAACAAGCAAGCTCTTTCAAGACCAATTCCCAAACCTCTCTATACCTGACCCCATTCATTGGCAGTTACTAGGGCCCCCCCTGCACCTGGAATCTGCCCCACTACACTTTAAATCAAAAACCAAAGTGCTTGAAAGCATTACTGAAAATCTTGAGATAATTGAACCGTATCAAGCATTCTTTATCTTGAAAAACTGCCTCTCAATCCGCAAACTCACACATCTGTTGCGTAGTGCCCCATGCTTCAAGTGCAAAGAGGAACTTGAGGCGTTCTACACTGCAATAAGAACAAACATGGAAAAAATATGTAATGTGACTTTTGGAAAAGATAGCTGGTCACAAGCATCCCTGCCAATCCGACATGGAGGTCTTGGCCTCCGTTCTGCCGCCGACCTGTCTCTGCAATGTTTCTTATCGTCGTGCT
>JGI24022J15233_10010712_pt1 | contig 10414 bp, 6 predicted proteins | sample Ectturendosymbi2_FD_15233 | JGI IMG/M metagenome (IMG submission 15233)
TATGATTCACCACGAACGGGATGTGCGCGAAGAACAAAAATATATGTATGTGGCGCGAACAAGCAATAATAGAGTGATCTTGGTGAGTGACCTCTAACAATGCTTGTGAACCTGGTGAACAGTTGTTTGTGCTTGCGAACGGTAACGACGAGAGTGATCTCGTCGGGTGATCTCTATTGTTGCTTGCTGCCACATTGCGAAGCTTTGCGCACATGCCGCTCGGGATTTCCGATCGCAACAACACCAAGAAAACTAAAATAATGTATTTTACTAACAAACAAAACCATGTTCAAGCATTTGTGAATTTACACATTCGCCCAATCGTATTTCTCTATAAACAATATTTTCTTCAAGATATCATTGTTCGATTTTATTTTCTCGTAAAAATCACAGCAGGAAAAGTCAGTATCAATTTTACAGGGAACAAGGGCTTTCACATGCTGCTCCAGCATTCTGCTTCTGTTATCAGACCACATGCTATTCATGATAGAAAAAATTCTCTCAATGGGAGCTGATGCACCAGATTTGTAGGACTATGCTGGCTGACTGAATGCATAACCGGGAATTTTTGGTTGACTGACCGGGACCCCGGGACAAAGCCTTTAAACTGGGGCTGTCCCGGCTGAAACGGACGTGTGGTATGCTATGCCTAGGTTAGGGTTTTAGATCACATGACAAGGACGATACGCTAATCCAAACATATCCTTCTTGTCACGTGACTAGTTCAACGGACCTGGTGTAGCTAATTGCAAAATGGCTCTAGCATTGCTTTTTGCTCATGACGGCAAAATACGTACTCTTGAAGATGATAAGGCCTAAGCCGAAGCTAATGCTGTACGAATTTTAACACACGTAATTCATACATCCACATCATCTGGAGAAATGAAGAACAAAACTATAGTTAGGCTAAATCATAGCATTAAACAAGCCTAATTGAGAGCTGAATTACTGCAGTCACTTCAAAGTAGCATCACATGAAACAGTCAATTTAACAATCAAAAGCGGAAACATCTCTCAAAGCTAGAGTGCAGAGAATGTTTGAAAATGGCAATGCAAATTGATTTTGTAAGACTGAGAGTAGATCACAGTTTAAACTATATAGAAACTATGTAACCTACATAAGTTGCGAACTGTCTTTTAGCAAAGGTTGTCTGTATATAACTGGAAGAAAAAAGTTCAAAATTCTGACCAACACAACGATAAAGCAGCTCGGATTAATTATCATTGATTATGATTTTTTATTTTTTGCACGAGTATAAAAACTATAGCAAAGAAAACATTATTGTGACATTTAGGCTGTAGGCCTAACTACATTCAGTAAATGAGGCACTTCCCTCGGTAAACTTTCTGTAATGCTGCCACAAAACATTTTGTTACGCTAAATCAAATCATATTTTATTGTGTGGCTCTTTTAAAAAGAGCAGCACTGCAGCTACACTGTGTTGCAACCACAAGAGATACCACTATAGGGTCCTCTAATTTAGGAATCAATGTAGAGGTTTGGGGTGTTGCCCAGCGTAGAGGTTGCTTGCGAGGGATGCTGTCGTTGCATGCAGAGATGCTGGTTTCCCCAAACGCTACTAACAACGAGGCAGCCTAGTCGGTGCATGAGTACTGTTCTAACTCCCGACTAAAACTGCTTGACAGCCAACTCGCGTACAGCATGCGCAGCAGGAACGAACGACTGTTTCTCAAAACGTGGAATCCTGAAAGGGGGGGGACTATGGGGATAAGGAGACTGAAGCAGGGGGGCAACCAGCTCTTCATTTCCGGGGTGGGGCGATTTTCATGAACTTTCATTCGATGACGTCATCGTGCTTATTCAACCGTGGTACAACTTTTTCACAAACAGTCACAGATATATTCTTTTCGCAACATTTCCGAAAATGAGAACTTATTAGTTCTAATCAGGCCCGTAACTAGGGGGCGAAGCCCACACTAAAATTTTTTCGCCCCGTTGGAAAAATGTGTTGGACATAGTTTAAAAATTTGGGTCCCTTTCCGAAACTCTTTGCCCCCTCTGGTGCCCAAGCTGGTTACGGGCCTGCTTTTAATCAAGATGCAGACCGAACGATCAGGACAAAGTAAAAATTAGTAGCCTAATACAAACACTTGGTTCCGTACTCAACTAGTGCAGTCATGGCTTTATTGTGTCAGGTATATAGGCTAAACCTGCCTAACTTTTGATTTTGTTTAAGCAATATCATCAAATCGTTTATCAAAATTTTTGAAACTTCAGTTGACTGTATTTGCTGTGAGGTAATTTCTGCAGACGATATTGCGAGTGGTGAAGCTGTCAGGTGCAAAAGGCTATTGTCAGGATGTATTTAATCAATGATGCTATTGTTTTAATTGTAGATATGAGACTTCGCCTGCCAACTGAAATACTCTTGAAAGGAATGCAGAAGGAATAGGGCCCTTGAGAGGAATAAAATGTGCTGGTGCGAGAGCTGTTATGGCCCCCCTTACTAATTAAAAGCTTCACTAGCTTAGCAATACCATGACTAGAAAATGATATGCTTCATCTGGTATTTTACATCATAAACATTTACCAATAATATTACTAAATTTCGAAAGGTCTCAGGCTGATATCAAATAATGCACATAGCGCACAGTTGCTTTGCGAATTTCACAGTTATACATCAAATTTAACATTAATGGTAGTAGGCTATAGTAATTCTCACTAGCAAAGTAAATTTAATACTTCTGTCCTTCTATTACTGCACCTAATGCAGTAATAGAAGGACACGAAGAATTTCGGTACTCGCTTTGCATGGATTCTAACAGTTTTTGAAACTTTTACTTGATTTACTGTCGCGATGCCAATTCAGGGTTGCGGAGGAGCAAGGAGTCGGAGGCTTTTTGGTGGAGTCGGATTCCTAACGACACTCGGGGTCGGAGTCGGATTTTTTGTCCGACTACGACTCCGGAAGTCCAATTGGATCACTTTTACATCACGCTCCTACGTTGGGAATTCCTCTTGAATCGGTACAATTTCTTATGAAACTTTTGTTGAAACAGAGAATTCTTGCTGTATACCACGATTTCACTGAGTGTTACTTGCTACAAAATTCTTGGTTGCTAAACTTAATTCACTTTATGTAAAGGAGTTGGGGTCGGAAATTTTGGAAAGGTCGGAGTTGGAGTCAAACATTTTACCTCCGACTCCGCAACCCTGGATGCCATACTTGAATGATGGCCTCTGTTAGCTTGGTCATGGTGGTGCGATCGAATTTTTGCAATCGGGATTTTCTTATTGATCACAAATTCTGAATGGGGCTAAGATCTGGCGAGTTTCCAGTCAATCTATCTCATTTAATTTTGCTTCCTGAAAATCGTCTTCACTTTTTCAGATGAAAGACACGGGACAATATCCTATTGGAATATCCTCCACCATCAGGAAATGCCTTTTGCAATCTGGAATGACTTTTCTTTCAATTACATCAATGTATTTGTATAAATTCATCATACCTTCAATCGGCATAAGTGAAGTGAAGCTACTACTGAAAAGCTAAAACTTCCCCAGAACATATTTATGGGTTCCTTTACTAGCTCACTGCAATAGGCAGGACTTAACTGCTCACGATTCCTGATCCTAATAAATCTGCTGTGTTTCCCTGGAAAAACAATGACTTTCATCTGAAAACAGCATTTTTTTCGGTTTTCTGCAATTCAATATTTAGGCTATTTCATTCTTAGCTTTTCTGCCAGCCTCCAGTGGACGGCGTCACACTGTGTTTCAACTTCTCTAAACTCAGCATGAACAAAATCCTTCTGTAAATCAAAACTCGTCTTCTTAGCATACCTTTTGCAATGGCTGTTTGGGTATAATTTCAGTGCTACGAAAGCGTAACAATGCAACTCTGCTTCCTAGGTGTGACATCTGCTATTAAAAATCACAGAAATGCCAACATGCACAACTCTCAACCAGGGGTGGGTATTAGACTTTAGGGCCCCAGTCAAAATCGCAGAAAGCTGCCTCAAAACATTGTACAATTTATGATATGTCATTTGCACAACATATGGTCTTGAAAAAGAACCCCTTGCCTCTGTTTATCCACGTAACATCAAAAAAGGTTCCCTATATTTTACACATGCTACACAAAAATTTTACTCGCTGAAAGCGATCTACATTTTTCATTTTGTCTGGAAATTTGCTTCTGCGTGAAAGACCATTAGACCATATCACACTGTAAATTGTTTGAAGTTATTTAATTTTACATTGTTCTTTGACTGCCCATTAAAGTTGTTAAAGGACCCCCTTTGGCACATTTTTTGCTTTATTTTGAAAAACATATGACTTGCTCCAGAGCTTGCGGCTCCAGAGTGGTTCATCAGCTTTTAAACAAAACAATGCAAAAACTAAGTGGGAAACTCAAAGAGGGGCCCCGCTACATCTTTGAAAAAAGGGGCTCCGAGGCGACAGCCTTGTTCGCCTTCCCTAATATCTACCCCTGCTCTCAACTACATGCAAAAGAAAGAACTGGCTTCATTCTATAACACTACTGAGCTGATTAAAGTCCTAAAAATATTTAAGGTCATAAAAATATTTTTCGATCATACGCATTACATAGTGCGTTGGACAAACAATGAAACAGCAGCAATTGAGATAATCCCAACTACACATCAAAAGAAATGGCAATACATTGTATATCGACTAAAACCACAGCTTTAGCCACTTAGTTTGCACAAGACTGTAGGAATAAAGTTGTAACAACAAAAACTTTGTGCATAATTGCATTTTCATTTTGAACATTGAGGTTCATGGGCCCCCTAGACTCTTGTGGACCCCGGAGCGACGCATCGGTTGCAACCCCCTCTCGTGGAGCCTGAGCAGGAATTCAGCTTTAACTTTATTAGGAATGGTTGGGCCAGGCCAGATGTCGGTGGGCCTAGGCACTTTTGCTATGACTAGGACTAAGCAACACCTAATAACTTTGAGGCTCTTGTAAATTTCGAATTTCCCTTGCAACGCTAGAGCTTGGCTGTGAAACCCCAGCAACGGTTAAGCACTGAACATAAAAGCAAAAATGCTTAAATAGTTGCCTGAAGTAACCCCAAGCAAAAGTAAATCTAACACAATATGAACATATGAGTAGGCTATGCTGTTTCTGTCACTAGGCATAGTCTGCTGGGTGCAAACTTTGCTCCACTAGTGTGATAGTAATGCAATATTTATCGTTGTCGTTTCAAGAGTGTATGCAAACTCTTCCTCAGAAGATGGCAAGAAACAAAATCAAAGCGTGCACACACATTGCATTTCTGAAAATTTTCAGAATGGTACATGAAAAATAGGATAAAAAATGCCATAGAAATAGGCTACCAACATTTTAAACGATCTCCAATTTCAGCGTATTTGTGGTTAAATACCAATCATTTACGAAATTTTATATCAGATGGTCTGTTTTAAGATATATCTTGTGAGGCGACAATTAACCAGTAAGACAAAAAAAATAAGTAAAACCTTTCTTAAAAATGATTAGAATACAAAATTTCAACTTTATTATTTGAAAGTTTCTGCAAATGTCAAAATTGTTATGCAATGTTTTGAAAACTTCGGGGGTGGCAAATGCCCCAAATGCCTCTCCCTGGTTGCGCGCCTGGACTGAAGCCACCCCCTAAATTTTTCAGATGCGGTTTTTGATCGATGGTTTCCGAGACAGAAACGTCAATTGGGGTGATTTTTTGGATAACCTTTAAATGAACCATTTCTTACACAGGGATAAGGATGAAAATATTAAATGCAAAGCTTATTTTGCTCAATTTGGGCAGTCCAAATGTGTTTATATCACTATAAATGAAAGTTCTAATAAACACCTTTTTGTATAAAAAATGTATATGACCCCAATGTTATATAAATACGTAAGTGTTTACATGAAGTATTTACATTACATATACGTTATATAAACCGCACGTACATAGGCGTACCCAGGAGGGGCAGGGGGCCATGGACCTTCAAAATTTTTTATAATATCTAGTCATTTTGTGCGTTAAGAGGCAGTATTTCAAACAAAATACTGTTGCTGGCCTAAAATCAAACATTTTGACCCACCAAAATTTTTGGACTGGCCATGCCACTGCGCACGTAAATATTTAAATTATTGTTTCATTTGGGTAAGATTGGGCTTCTTGTGGACAAAAGATGAATAAGTAGCAGACTCAGAACCGTCGCTAGAAAATGTTCAATAGAGGAGCTTTGCGTTTGTGCGTGTGGGGCTTAATATTCTAAAAATTGACAAAAATCCACTGGTTTATAGTGTTTCATGTTTCAATTTGGGGGCTTTGAGCTTTGTTTGGGGGGCTAAGCCCACCAAAGCCCCCCCGTGGCGACGGGACTGAGCAGACTGTGGACAAAAGTTGAATAAGGTGCAGATCATACTATTTTTTCCTACAGCTTTTATGAATGAGTGCAGCTCATGGTATTACTGTAGCTAAGCGAAGGCATTGAAATTACGCTACAACGAACTTACAATGCAGTTAACTACAGGCTAGATTAGAGCGCTCAGTGACAGCGTAAATTCCGAAACAGCAACCCTAATCGTGAAACGTAGCCTACATGTCAGGTAAGCCTAGAATGATGTGCGCTAGATTAGCTGTAGGCTATGCTAAAGATGACTACTGATTAGCATCAGACCTGCCAGCAGGGGTATAGTGGGGTGGGAAAGCGTGGGAACGACGTTCCCACAGATTTTTGCAGTAGTAACGTTACTTGAAGATTTAGATTTTTAATTTCAATTTCTACGTGTAACGCCTGGAGTAGCATAAATGAATAAATGTCAAGTTGTCTCATGTATAGCACCGTAGCACTAAAGTGAAACAGGAAGATCAAGTGTGGAAAGTCTTGCAGGCGAATTCATCTTCCTTTATGTTTGGTGCGGGAACGCCGTTCCCACACGTCTTTTTTTAGCAATACAATCCTGCCTGCCAGCAACAATTATTGGACAAAAGTTCAGATCAGCACGAAATCAAATGCTTTTTATCGACCAATATTCTGCTGTCTCTAATAATTTGTTTTCAACTTGCTGTACACTATTTCTAAAATTGCGTTACCACGAAATCAATAAAGGTACCCCACCAGAGGGCAAATGTACCCCTATGGGTACATGTGCCCCAGGCTGGGAACCTCTGATCTAACACCTGCTCTGTACTTCGCTATGACTAACCATTTTTGTGCTGTTGTGTTATTCGAGTACTCTAGTGATATGGACCATGAATCTGACGCAAAATATATTATATAGGCTGCATAAAAGCGACATGTTCAAAGTGGTGATGAGAAACGTGATGGCAATTGCTAAAAAAAAAAGAATATAAAAAATACGTAGAAATGCACGAATTTACAACAGAATCCGATAATTGAAAAAGTCGTGAATACATTTTGTTCTGAAGAAAAGCAGAAGATAGGCTTACCCACGTACCACCTTGAAGGCCTTCGGGCGCGTGGCGTACCACAGTTTGGGAACCACTGATGTAGAACATAGGTGTAAGAGCAGGCAATTTTTGGGGGTTGCAAAGGATATTTTGTCCGAATTTTCCCAAATTTGCCCAAAAACGTTTGTGCGACAAATTTTCTTCCTACACATTTTCTAGAGCTCTTGGCACATTTTATTTTCCTCTACCATTTTGCCACAGACTTAAAAATAGAAAATTTGGTACTCAAAATTTTGTACTCGAAATTTGTTGCCCCCAATTGGGCAAATCCCGTAAACCCCGGGACTGAAAGAGTTTAACCCAACTGAAAAAGTACGCTAGGCTGTGCAAGAACATTGTCAAAGACCTGCTGGCTCAGTATTCTTTGAGCATCTGCCTCACAGTTTTGAGGTTTTCTACTTACAATCCGGCTACTGCCGTTAGCAAGGAACTCCAGACCTAGCTGAGGTAGGCCTAAAGCTGCTTCCTTCATGTGGCATATTATGACTATGCGGTGAGTCTCATAACATTGTCTGTTTAACTACACATATACGCAACAAACGGAATGGCAAAATGTGTTCATCCAACTTTTCTGCACTTGCCTGGCATGGACTTTCCTAATATGAAGTAGGTGCCCTGCAGTATACTTGATTCCCTCAGTGTACAATTAATAAAGCACATAAATGAAATGCCTTCTTTTGCCAAAATTTTCAATCGAGTCATTTATTCATAAACTCTCGCAAACTGAAACACGAAGTTACTAGAAAAGTTTGATGATTTTAGTGTTTTCTATGATAAAATAAACTTTTATTTATTCGCTCAACTACAAGGCAGCAGGCCTGTAACCAACTTGGGACACCAGCAGGGGGTGCGATGAGTTTTCTGAGAGTAGCCAAACTTTTTCAAACTATGTCCAACAGTTTTAAACTATGTCAAACACAATTTTCTAGGGGGACGAAAAATTTTGCAAAGGGGGCGAAGCCCTTGCGGCACCCCCTGGTTACGAGCCTGCAAGGAAGTATAATTTAATTAATATTGTTAAAAATGTCGAAGTTCCTTTGCCCAAATTTTTTGAAATTTTGCCCAAATTTTTGACACATCAAAATTTTGGGGGTGAGCTTGCATCCCCAGCTGCTACAGCACTGGTGTAGAAAAAGAACTATTTAAAATCAAATGACTTGAAACAATTTACAATATGGAATGAACTTTCACGCAGATGCAAATTTCTAGACAAATGAACATTTTAACTTGCTTTCAGCGAATAAAATTTCTGGATAGCATGTGCAAAATATAGGGGCCCCTTTTTGATGTACGTGAACAAATATGAAAAAAGTGGCCCCTTTTTAAGACCACATATTTTACGCATGAAATCTCATAAGTTTTGTGTGTTAAAACATGGACCTCTTTCAAACTGCATTGCTTTTAATCAGATTCAATTATCTTGTTTACTCAATCGAGTAAACAGTATGCAGTATTGTAAATGGGCTGTGTCATATCAGTCTATCGCTGCATTTTTGCAGTCATGAAAAACGTTATTTACTGTCTTCAGAAGTGGCTCATTTTAGGTTTAGTCTTCTTAACAAATTTGAAATAGCCAGCTATTCGCAATAGGATGGTGTATCAGTATCTGTGCAATTGATTATGTAATGCTAGTGAATGCAATGCATGCTGATATGGAGCCTGTACGTTAACACTGATGCATTTTATACTGTAGTCAATTAAGCCGCAGGAAAACTTGAAATATATAATTAGTTATTTTAGGCTAGTAACTGGTTGTTTTAAGCTAGGCTGGTTGTCACATGTTACAGTTTCCTTGCTAACTCTAATATAACTTCAGCTCTCCTAACTTCACAGAGACTTAAGGGATTGTTTAATGTTATTGTTAGGGTAATTGCAACATGTGGGCAGCTTGCAAGTGTCCATCTTCAAAATTTTACAAATTTTTATGCTTTTGTATGTATATTATTCTCGTGAGTGTAGTTCATAAATTGAAATTCGAAACAAGTTTAGTTATTTTATCCACCTCTGGTCCAACATATACTTTTCGCAATGGCGATGTTTTGGGGTCCATTTCTGAGAGTTTGCCTCATGCCCCTAGATTCTAATATCCACCCCTGGTCATGGTGAAGTTGTTCTTTTCTAGACGAGGAAAATAATGGCAGTGGCGAAATACTAGACTTTTAAAGCTATTTCTTTCTACCTATAATTTTTATCCTTTTTGTATGCGAATCACCCAGCGTAGTGATCACCAGAAGCATTCTCAATATGCTTTAGTCTTAGTTTTAAAATGCTGGAAAATTTTAGGATACTTGCTTACTCATTTCAAGTTGCTTGCCTAAAGTCATCCTTGCAGTATGGTACACATCTATCTTTTTTATTACTTCCTTAATTGAAACTTTGGCGGAAAGCATGTTCTTGTAACAACAGCATCGATTCCTTTGTCACGAAGCACATACTGGTTTAATCTATAATATAGACCAGTTGTGCGTCACCGGATAAGCTAATAGCCTATATGGCAAATGTGAACAAACGCAAGTCAAGATCTTGGATGAAAACTGATCTTGTTAAAAACTATTTTCCTAACAATCAAGTGTTCATGATTTCATCCTACTAATTTTAAGCGTTTATAATTATGCAGCCATAAGTTTAAAAAGTACATCTCGGAGTGATGGCAGAACAAGGAGAATGACACACGAATTGGTAAGTATACGCAGCGCGGCAGCATTGCAGGAGCTTAATCGTTTCGTGGTCACAAACAGGTAGCTTTCAAACACCGCAAGGCTTTAAGTTTTCAAATCGGTCTTTGCTCTTATCCTTAACAATGTTCACGTGCATGAACCTGAGTAATGACTGAAGGAGCGCCTTCTCTGGTATAAGCGGCAGAGACAGGATTTTTGCAGAATGCAGGACGTGACGCTTGGTGGCAATATGCGCAGCTGTGAAATTCGTGAAGTCGTGAATGTCAAACCATTTCTCCAAGTAGGAAGATCTCAGCTACGATGTTTCG
>JGI24022J15233_10010716_pt1 | contig 10413 bp, 10 predicted proteins | sample Ectturendosymbi2_FD_15233 | JGI IMG/M metagenome (IMG submission 15233)
TTGCCTGGCCCTGGGCGCCAACCGTTAGGTGGTAGTATTTCACTGAAGTTTTTACTGGAAACTAGGCTACAATCCGAGTCTTTTGATACTTTGCATGACCTGCTGGGGTTTCGGGTTCAAAAGTTGTGATGCAAGTTAGTGAAAATATTTGACTAATTAGCTAATTAGTTAATTAATTAATTGGTTTATTTTAGATCACAGCTTTTGAACCAGAAACACTAGAAAGTCGATCAAAGGCTCAAAAGACTCGAGTCTAGTTTCCAATGAAAACTTCAGCGAAACACTTTGGCCTAGTGGTTGGGCCCTAGACCAGGCATCATGAGCCAAAATGACCCTAAACTACTTCACTTATGACGTCACTCACAAAAAACCCGCACCCCCCAGGCAAAGATTTTTTTCGAGTGCAATCTACTAGACTGGCCGATCCGTTTGAGCCGTTGAACAGCTCTCCAGCGCAATNGGCGGAGGAGCTAGGGCAATGGTAAGGCAACTGAAAACTGCTGTTTTTTTGTGAAAATCACCAACACCACCCAGACGCCAAGGTGTTATGAAAATCCGACAGTTTTTGAATAGATTTCATCTGCTGTCAATCACATCAAAAAACGTCCATTACGCATTCGTTAATTTGGTGCTTTGTGTGGCGAGATGGCGGCAGAACACAGTAGGCGTTTGTTTCATTTGAACATCCGTTGACTCATGAGGAAAGATGCTGGAGTGAGTGGACCAGGTAATGACACCGGTGCGTTATTAAAAGAACAGAATCACAGCTTTGCTGAACGATTCACCGACAGCAAGTGGGTTGACAAATAGCTATTCTTAGGTGATTTCTTATACGTTTGAATCAGTTAAACAGCTCCAGGTATGGAAAGGGTAAATTACTTTTAGATGCGTCCGAGACATCGTCTCGCTTAAAAGTAAGACACAGCTGTGGATCTATCAAAGTGAAAATGGGAGAATATCTGCGTTTTTGGCATTAAACGCATTTGCAGAAGAGATAGAAATTGATTTGCGCTGCACTCGTCAAATCTTGCTTGAGCGCCTTACTACATCTCTCCGAGATGGATAGATATATCCCTTCTAACAATTACATCAAAACGTTTAACTGGGTGCGAAGCCCTTTTGATGTGTCAGAGCTACAGGTTCATTGTGAAATGGATTGCATTGCTGAATAGCTTATTGAGCTGCAGAGTCGACAGCTGTGGAGTTTGACTGAAGTTTGAGTGAATGTCCAAACCAAATCTCTCTGATCTGTGTCGGCATGCAACAAAAGCTATTTTTTTTCCAACTACATACCGTTGTGAAGCTGTTTTTCAATGATGTAGCTATTTTTAAACCAAGCACCGATGCTAACTTCAACCAGAAAACGGCATCAGGTGGGCGTTGANGACCACAGGCTCTTAGTTCGACAAACTTGTGAAACAAACTCAGAGACAAGATTCTCATTNAAATTTGTGAATGTGGGCGATGAACCGAATTTGCTAAAACTGGTGTTTGTATCATTCTCGTAGCTTTAGTTTATTTTGACTCCGCAAAGATTTATACTGGTCCAAAAATAGTCCGTGTCTTGAAAAGGTTGAGAAACACTGCCTTGAGCCCTTGCAACTTTGAGTGGAACTTTTTGCAAATATTCTAGGATCATGCATCAGTTTCAGTATCACTGACAGCTCACCAGCCACATATAAACAAGGTATAACAATTCTAGATGCTTATGAACTCCAAGTAGAGCGACATACAGCATTTCAACAGTCCTGAACTTGCTTTTGCCACAGATCTTGAAGTATAAAATAACATTTAATTTAACCTCCAAAAACTGTAACTTGTAGAACTATCATTAATGAATTAAACTAGCTGAGACCTGCACTGTTCACGTGAAAACCACAATAGCATCATTCCATAAAAAATGATTTTAAGCCACCTGGAGTCAAAGTCCAGAAACTTATATTATTATCTGAATCTCTGAAAAGAACAGTTTGAACTTATTTCTTGTTGCTGAACAAACTTCCATCATCGTACCTGCCATTGTGTGTTTGCTTGCAATATACTTGGTAAAGACAGTACATTACATGTTCTATGATAGTTGTACTTTTCCATTCAAGCTTGATGCATGTTCTCACTTGTTCTAAACCCCTAAGATAGAACCTAACAATAAGATTATATGTAAATGTGCATTGACATCAACAAGTGGGCAATTGGTTTTAGAAAAAACACAGCCTTTCAGAGAGGATGATATTAAAAAATGATGAAAACAACCAATTAATAAAAACCGTGAAGTTTTCTTCTGATGGCATTGAGTACTTTTCTATGGGCATTTGACCTGCTGATTTTGCTGCATTCTCTCTTTCAATGTAAGAAAGACCTAAACGACAATTCAACTATGTGTGCATGAGAATGAATGTTTACAAACATACCTGTTAGAAGATAAAACTAAACTATTTTAAAAAAAAAGGACACAAAATTTACTTTTCTGTACGTAATTATATAAACTCTGCTGAAAAAAATAAACAACATCCTGGATTTTGTTCTCAAAAACGCATGTAAAAAGCATCTGAAATAAAGGTACTTTTATATTTCTAGTTATCAAAGCATATTTGTAATTAAATAATGTCCATAAAAAGCTTTTACTCTTTTATTGTTATCAGTTTACAAACACAGAAAATATTTTCAGAGCTAGACCTGCAAAGTGCTTTCTAAAGGTGTAGTCAACTGTTCACCACATGTTGGAAACAGGCCAGCTTCACTGTAATAAAAAATGCGCTATCAACTACTCTATTTAATTTGTTTGATACTCATACTATGACCACTGTGCCACCTCACACAAAAACCTGTCATATGACTGACATTAACTAAGACCTTTTCTGTTGCATATTAGCTCACACTTACCAACACACTTCAGAATTTTGTTTAGCTGATCTATATCTGACTTTCCTGGAAAAAGTGGGTCACCTTGCAGCATCTCACCAACCAAGCAGCCAATAGCCCAAATATCTACACCTCTGCTCAACACAAAAATATAAAATATGAGATAGTACTTGACAACCACTTAACACCATACCATGGGCAAGCATATTTACCAAATTAATAAACATCACATGAAAAGAAACCAATTTCATTGACACAGAATAAACAATAAAAATATTTATGGAAGCTCAAACCAAAACTTAATATGCAGGTGTTTGCATTTGATTATCAGAAGCTGCCCAAAGTAACTCAAAAGCCTGATCTATCAGTACACCACACAAGTTTTATAAATGAGCAAAGGAGTACAAGCTAACAGCTCTGCACAACATTACAAAACAAATTCTTAAAAACTCAGGTAAGCTTTCACTGGATAACAATATTTTACAAACCTTCCATATTTTGTATCACCAACCAACAGTTCCGGTGCTCTATACCATCTTGTAGCAACATAATCAGTGTAAACTTCTCCAGGTGCTGCAAGAGTACGTGCAAAACCAAAATCACATAGTTTAATAACTCCATTGCGTGAGTTCAAGATATTTTCTGGCTTAATGTCTCGATGAATGATCTGTAAGAACAACCAAATTCATGTCATATATTCACAAAAAATTGATTAAAATTTGAAGTACATACTATAAAAATAATGAGAAGCTGGTGTTGTTTAAAAAATGGTGTTGGTGATTCCCATATGCCTAAATTTAATTCACAATTAGCTTAAAAAATTCCTCAAGCCTTGTTACTTCAGTTTTACAAGTACCATTACATCTTATATGCACATACTTTACTATAACACCTAAAAGCAGAATACCCTTTTAAAAATTATGAGTGAAGATTGGAAAGGCATAAAATGCATGTGACAAAGCCAAATTAAATTTAAAGTTTTTTAAAACTTGAATTTACCTTCTATTTGAAATAAATTCTAACGATGCCTATGCAATAGGCAAAATATATACTCTGTAAGATCTTAGTGTCTGATTTATAGATGTGAAAAGATTTATTTCAATGGACTAAGTTAATCTTGGTTTGAATTTGAAAAGAAAAATGTATGAAGATGCATAAGGATCGGTTCATGTGACATGCAACCATGTTCATAGTTGAGAAAACAAACATGGGAGAGGTGGATAAAATACAAGCAAATGTTTTTACCCTACACCTAAAAAATAAAGTGTTAGTGAAAAAAAAGCATAACAAAACAAAAAAATTTTATGTCACAACCTTTTAATAAAGAACAAAGAAATTTTCTCGATAACCTAACAAGCAAAAACTCCATTCTAAAGTTCTTTGTCACAATGAAACTTTCAAGTTAACACCAATCAAAATTGAGCTATTAAAAACAGTATCTAATATTTTTATATTGAGCTAAATAGATAAAAACGTTTTATTGTAAAAGCCACTATTCACTGTTATAATGTAAACAAGAGTTGTTCAAAATAAGATTTAAAAATGCTTGTGATACCTTAAAAACAATATTCAGATCAGCACGCATATACACAAAATCATAAAAGTTTAACTTAAAGTTGACTTCGCTTTTTAATCTTTTATTTAACACTTTCGGCACCAGCCTACATACCTATACAAAATGGGTTTTTATAGGACTAAAACTGGGCTACATATAACTACACATCTGATTCCCATTGCATGCTAGCTGTAATCTTTATTCTTCAAAGTTCATACATTTACATATGAAAACTATGAACAGAAATTGCGGATTTGACAAATGAAGCACATGTTTGAACAGCTTCAAACTTTATTGTCATCAACCATACACTGAACAAGATTAAACAAAACATTCATAGCAGGTTGGACTAAACCAGAGTGAAACTAAGGATAAAAACATTATTTTAAACACTAAAGCAATAAAACCTTTGATACAAGATACATATTTTTTCTCAAAAATCAGCCATCAATAATAACATGAACCTGTAAGATACTTCATTTGCCAATATTGAGTCAAATTCAGTTTGTTAATTTGTAGTAACGCATAACTTTTCATTTGGTACAGGTAAAACACCTGATATTGGTTTATATTAAATAATATTAACAACAATTACTCTTAATCTATGAGGCACACACAAAAATTATGAAACCACAAAACATACACTTTAACAAATACTAAAAGAGTGTCCTGAAGACTTTATCTTTCATTTTAATAAAATGCAAATAGGTTTTTAACATATTCATTTATGAAAACCAACCAGGGTGCTTACAAACTACATCAGTGTGGGCAGGTTTATGCCCATATAGCTATGGTTAAACAAGTAAAATCAGACTTTTACGTTAAAGTTAGTTTTTTGTATTAGTCATCAGATCAATAATGGATTGAATGAATTCTGGTAGTTGGTGATACATAATATTTCACATCTGAAACAAAACCAAGTTTACAAATATTCATTTGTATTTGATAATATTAAGTTCACACATAAGTCTGTCCTGTACTTGCATACAAAAAATAAACTCTTACCCAGATTATTTGCGACTGCTTATATAAATTGCTAAGTATATCTGCAAAGGTAAAACAAGCCTAGTTTTGTGATTAAATCCATGCATCATTAGAATTTCCTAATGAAATATTTCACAATCAAACATCAAAAACTAGGCAAGATACTTACGTTATGGCTGTGACAGAACTCTACTCCACGAAGAACTTGCCACAAAATTTTTCGAACTGTCATTTCACTTAACCCATTGGGATACTTTTCCAGGTCATCCAAAACAGTATGATCAACAAACTCAAAAACTAGGTAAAGCCTCTTTCTCCTTCTGAATACTTCAATCAGATTTATGAGGTTTTCATGCCGTAATTTCTGAATAAAAACACTTGAATTTTTGAATGCAATTATATTTGCAAAAAGCATGAAAAAATATGTCTCTTTTAGTAGAAGCAAATGAAGTAGTACCATGCTCACACAATAAACCAATTTATTACATAAAAAAACTAGTTTAATCTCATAATCATAGTGTACTGTCATCTGGTGGTGTTCATAAAAGCTGATAATGCAAGAAAAATTACATTTTTGCTATTGTTGGAACAGATATATATACAACATTTAAGAAGTAAATAAACAATACCAACAAACATTCCTTTGAACAAAATCATATTGGATGTTTTGAAAACCAACTTTTTCCATCATCAACAAAGATTAAGTGAGGTGTAAATCTTTTACACCACAGAGTGCACAGGTAGCATGTAAGCACATAAAAAAGCAAGCACAAAATATAAATCGACCATGATATGCAGGAGGTGAATTAACAGGATTATTTACTATATCCAAGTCAAACATTAAAATAAACAGTGCTGTGGTGCATATGTCAACATTTACAATGGGGTAGCTCTCTAAAATAATGAGCAGATAGACAGCTTTCAGATGATGCCAATTGCTAGCAGTGGTCAAGCGTTCTAGTTCATCAAAGTTTGCACTTTTTGGTGTTGCATTTAATTAGCTCTGATGATGAGGTTGTGTTGAGTTTGACTACTACCATATGCAACACCATAAGAACATGTTAACTTTTACATCAGTTATTACCAAACTTTCATTATGGTGACCCAAAATTCTCTTTCAAACGTAATTAAAGACCTGTGTTTATTTTTGAAGGCCCAATATCAAACTTAAAGCGGCTTCAAACAGAATCCAGTAACAGCTTATGGCCAACGGCAGTCTTCACACACGTTCCGTTGCCCTATCAGGGTGAATTTTCTCGGTTTCAACCGGCTTCCGGCTTACTTAAAATTGGTTTAAGTAAGCTGGATAGCCGGTGTTGTCAACTAGTCAGTGATGGGATTCTTGTTGTCTAGGAAGCCTGTGTTCCTATCCAGGCAAGACAAAGTTTTGCCAGCTGCGTGGAGCTGATAAAATGTTTTCAACAAATGAGACTTGCTACGGGATTTCCGTTGACAAACCATAGTGCAGATTTGTCCAATGGCAGATACTGCAGATTTTTGTTGTAAGATATAAAATTTTCGCATTCATTAAGTGTAGCATATATAATGTTGTCTTCAATATTTGTCACATTTTTATTTTGATATATAGAAACCTCTTCGTATTATTTTATCTGGGCAAAATTACATCAGACTTGACACTTCTTGTTGATGCGTTCAAGTTTGTTATTCACCCTAACACCATGTGTAAATTCAGCCTTAGTCAAAATACCAACATAGTTTTGCTCTAGTTCCAGCCCTATTGCTTAACTAAACAGAGGTAGGCTGCCTGCATGGTGCCTAAAACAGTAAGGTAGACTAAAACTCCTATAGTATTGTTTAGGGCTAAGGTTATCTGCAATCGGGCATACTACTCAAGTACACCCTATGACACTGACAATTGCATCTGCTGATACCCAGTAGACTAACACTAAACAGGATACACTTAAAAGTTTGAGTCATGTTTTACATTTAGGGCCTGAATTCTGCTTATAGTATACACAATTCCCTCATCCATTCCATGTTCTTTATAGTTTGTTGAAATACATAAGACAGTCTTGCTCTGGTTAAGTGCATATATATATCACATTGGCAAAAGTATAGGCTACACATTTTTGATAAATTGCATAACATATCACTTCGGCTAAGTGCCTGTATCATATTAAGTGCTTATATTCATATCACCTTGTTTAACTTTAAATTACACAAAAGTAGACATTTGATGTACTGCAGTGACATTCACTTAACCTTGTCATATAATTGGCACAGATATCACTACAAATTTAATACTGTGACAGTGGTATGTCATAAAATCAACTGCTATTAGTTTAAAGATTAAGTAGACATTGGACTCAAACCAACTACAGTTATGGCTGCTTTGCACTTTGTGTACAGTATTACTACATTCAAAGCTAAGATGCTTAGTTGGTTGAACAATGGAAAAAATTGCTAATATGTGTAAGTTGCAACCTAAATACAGATAAGGAGTGTACCTTAAATTTATAATGTCTACCTGCTCCATGGCTTTCTGCTTTATAACCTCACTTCTCTCACCTATGTGCATGACTCTCTCATTCATTCATCTGTTGCATGCCTCTTAACTCTTCATGCACTACTTGCCCATCATCATCTTTTGTTTTTCGTTCTGTATTTGTTATCTGTTTTACTGTGAACACTTTTGTCACATGTTGTGTAATTGTTTTGTTTATTTTTATGATTATGTTTGAATCTTTGCTTCTTTTTATTACTTTTGTTGCATTGTGTTGAAATCATTGCAGCACTGTGTTAAACATATGCTGTGAACATGTGTATGCTATGATATATGATTTATAATTTGTTATTATGTTCAGACATACAGTATTAGTCAACGCTCCTGTATGGTGACCAACTGCAATGATTGTGTATTGTTTTGGTGTTCGCGTCTTATCAGTACTGCTTTTGTGTGGTAAAAGAGGATCTTGTGTGCAATGTGTACAAACCAAGCATACAAAAAATAAGAAATGTAAATGGTACAAAGCTAATTGCAACATTGTGCTTTAAAATTCAGGAAAATTTATTGTCTGTCAATCTCATGATAAATGCATTGCGAAGCATTTAAAACTTTGATAGTTTGACTGGAATAGTTTGCATGCATTTGGGCACCAATGTGCACTCCCATTTCACTTATTTTTCACTTTATTCTTTTTCTCGGTTAGCTGTTTACCTCAAAGTTTTGATCTTAGAATGCCTTCATTTTTCTCACACTACAGGATCCCTGGATTGTGATAGGTAAATGACGCTAATGTGTTAACACAATTAGTGTTGATTTGTCTGGGGTATCTGTGCTAGACTTTAAATGTCAATAGGCTTCAGTCACATGTTGTGTTTCCATAAATCATTACTAGTACTACTGGTGAAAGGAACTCAATTGTATTCTGTAACAAAAAGCAAATGCAGCTGTATGTTAAAGGGAATAGCATAGTCATGGTATTGCTTTGCTTGAAACAGTTTTTNAACACCGATTTCACTGNATGATGGGATTCACATTGAACTACATACAGTAGCTCAGCATTGCATTAAACATTGTCTTTGTCAGTATTACTGCTGTAAGGGCTCAAATCTTTTCTGCAAGCAAAAATCAAAAGTATGCTAACAAGCTGTTAAAGGGAGTAGCATAACCATGCTATTGCTTGAAACAATTTTTAAAAACTGATTGCTGTATGATGTGATTGAATTACATGTGCAGTAGCTCAGTCTTGCATTCAAAATTGTCTTTATCAGTATTACTGGCATAAGGAACTCAAATATTTTCTGTATTTGCAGTTAGTTTTCTGTTTTGCAGTTTGACAGTTCAGCTAGAAAGGAATTTACTGCACAGTTGCTTTTACACCAACAGGCCCACAATGTATGCTAGCCTAAGTTTGTCTACATTGTGTCTTTTTAGTTAAAAATAGTTGAGAGATAAGCAAAAAGTGGGCAACTAGCATCAGAACACAGAGAAAAAGCTGTCAAGAATTTTGCTTTAAACATAAAATGAAAATATACATTCTTTAAGAAAGAGGGAAATTTATATCTGCTGACTCTAAGATTGAATGCAGGTTGGCTTCTGTGTGTTCCTGATTGTGATCAAATAATGACAACTTGATTTTGTCCAGTGGGCATACTACTGAGGTACAGGCTTAGAATAATTCAGTGAAACTGTTTTTGCGTGTTCAAGTGAAGATTTGTTGGTCATGTCAAGTGACCAGCTGTAAGGCTTTTTAACAAGTAATAATACAGTATGTTAATACTTTCCACAAACTTTGTATTATAACTACTCTCTGCCTGAGTTAACTTAAAGCTGCAAACACTGTTTGCTATTTCTGCATTTCTGTTGAATCGCGTTGCATTCTTTCCTCAAAGTATTTCTAATGTGTGCATTTTGATCTTTCAAACTTCTAGTGCTTGTTTTCAAGGATAGTGCATGTGGTACAAAGTTATTACATATAAATAGCAGTTAACTTATATAAATACACAGCAGTTTCTTATTGGATATAATCAGCTAGCAAGCCATGTAAAAAATATTCAGTGATGAAGAGTTGAGTATCTTGATAATGGAATTTGAAAACAAGAATGCTGTGGAATTGACCTAAAACTGATCACTCAGTTTGTTGCTGGCATAAGTGTGTAGCATTGACCTGCTCTTTCAAACAAACTGGTAAGCTGGTTTTTCTTCAGTCATAAGACTGAAACGTTTTCAAAATGACAAAAAAATAAAATCATTTTGGTCAGAAGGCCTGAAAATATAATCTAAAAAACACTGTTACAGCAAGTTTTAATACAACTGTGAACCAAATGACTGAAATTTTTCAGTGACCAAAATGTCTCAGCTAAGAATAACCAAAATGTTTCAGTGAAAAAAACAGCTGGTAAACCTTAAATTGATATGTAGATGAACACTGCAACTATTCCAATGTAAACAACATTGCTTTAGTCATCAGTCAATGGAAAATATAAACCTCACTTCTACAAGATTATTTGGTTAGCTGGTGTTGCCAACAGGCATGAAATTATATTACTAA
>JGI24022J15233_10010719_pt1 | contig 10412 bp, 6 predicted proteins | sample Ectturendosymbi2_FD_15233 | JGI IMG/M metagenome (IMG submission 15233)
GTTTTAGTGAGAATGGATATTTTAAGACTGAGTTAGCAGAGTTCTAAATGAATTACAAACTTTGTGAATTATTAGAATAAGCACAAAATCTTGCCAAAATACGAACAAAATACATATTTAATTCAAGTAGCTTCTCCTTGTTTTCGTGTTTTTCGAATGTTTTGGAAGGTTGCAAGCAGTGGTGTCGGAGGCGGGGGTGCAAGATCACCCCCAAAAGTTTTGATTTGTCGAAAGTCCGGGAAAAATCCCTGAAAACCTGGGCAAAAATGGCGCCCAATGTTGTTTGACTTCAAAAAATGGTGCCCAGCGTTTGCAGAAAAACATGAAGGCTTTTTTAGAGGTCACACCAAAAAAGGTCTTCAGTTCATGATCTTTGTGGGAGAAAATTTCTAGGCAAAAGTCGCACAACAGCTTTTTGGGCAAGTTTGGGGAAATTCGGGCAAAAATCCTTCGCATCCCCAAAATTTTGCTTGCTCCTACACCTATGGTTGCAAGTGCGCGAGAATGAGATTTCACTGTGCAAATAGTGATACTGCGCAGTTTCGCACGTAAGAGGCAGGGGCGGGTCCAGCTAGTAACGTTTAAGGTGGGATATTTCAGTGGTAGTCAATTTCATAACAGCTTCGCTACTGTAAGAAGACATGAAGTCCACTTCACTACACTGCTGTGAGAAAACAATGGACGACAGAATGACCTTATATCGTGAAAAATAAGACAATTCGAACATGACGAAAGTCTTATTCGGAATTTGTTTTGATATGTTATTTTCCGAATTGTACAAAATCGTGGTGAATAAAGTTACTTTCTTAGATTTTAAGGGTGGGCGATCGCCCCTCCCCCCTGAATCCGCTCCTGTTTAGAAGGAGCATTGGTTCCTAAAATGCGCTTTTTTGGCAGCAATGCTTTTTTTAGGCACGTAACCAGCTTGGGACACCGAAAAGTTTTCTGGAAGGGGCCGAAAATTTTTTAACTATGTCCAATAGTTTTAAATTTTGTCCAGCACATTTTTCCAGGAGAGGCCAAAAATTTCAAATGGGGCCTTCTTCCCCCCGTGCCCCTAATTATGATCTTGACTTCTTTACACATGGTATAAACCAGGGGTGGGCAAACTTGTTCAATGGAAGAGTCACCAAGAACGTGTAGGACAAAATTTAAAAATATTGGACATAGCAGAAAACTAAAAACACCGGCGAGCCGCAAAGCCAGTTTGTAGTGTCAATACAAATACTGTAAGGAATGCAAGTTTTACATCAAATGGTGTACAGTGATTGTCAATATTAAATTTTTGTTTTATTTTCTAGTTCCCGACAATCTGAACAGTACGTTGCTATATATGCGAATTAATTCTCCCAAGTGTTCATTTTTCAGGGTTGCACAATGGTTTGGTTTTACGAACTTCATTAGAGAGAAACAAAATTCGCAGCAATGTGTTGTGCTACACACAGAAAGGAGTAGTACACTGGTCTTTTATATTTCTGGGTATTTACTTTCTGGAACCTGTTGCCAGAAGTTAACTGTGGAGTGGCATTGACTAAAGCTTTTTAAGGCCAGATTTTTTGCATTTTGGCCAGTTTAATTTCTGCAGCAGTCAAGTTTGTGACAAACAGTTGGTGAACTGGACAGCCATCACCGAATACCAGTAGCGTAACTAGAGGTTTGAGCCAGGGGGGCAAAGCTGAGCTGAAGAGGCCCAATGGTCACCGTAGGGGGGCCCTAGACAAAACTCAGAAAAAGGTTGAGAAATGATTGTGAATCTCTGGATGTCGTGGATGTCCATACTAGATTAAAAAAAAAGAAAACACCCCGAAAAACGCAAAAAACAACAAATTAAATAATACTAATTATGAAAATGTCAACTAAAGGGGGCCCAGTTTTTACATTTAGCTTGCCAAGGGGCGGCTCGCCCCCTTGCCTCCAGTCAGTTACGTCACTGCCGACTACATTTACATTGAATGGATTTACAAGAAATGCAAAGCGTGGTTTTAACTCTTGGAAATGTTCAAATCTGCCTTGGAACTCCCTCCAATAGTCTTAAAATTTATTTTAGTGTTCTTCCACTTTGTGGTCTGCAATTGCCTCTTTGCGAAAAGCATTCGTTCTCGTTCTGACATTGGGAAAAGGACAGAATGCTTTTGACAATACGTGTCTTTGAAAAATTTTAATTGTGTTCAGGCAGCCTAACTTGCGATTTAGGTTCGCTGTCGTTGTGATCAAATCGCGCAGACTCCCTGGTGACCAACTTCACGAACTTATTTAAATACGTTGATAAATGAAACAAACGTTAAATGCGAGATAAACAACTCTCCGCCAATTTGAGACATTCCTATTTATCTAGAAGAACCACACAAAATATTTCGGCGAGCCGCAGTTCGCCCACCATTGATATAAACCTGCTTGGCTTACCGCTATCAGCAGTCACCGTCTCGAAGCATTACCTGCCATGATGTCTGCGTTCAATAGTTGCATGCGGCAGAACGCCTACCACCGTAACTTCAAGTGCATCTTCGATGATTTGTTGCCATGTTATTGTTACGCAACAAACGCCAATAATAAAACAATTTGCTCCAGCGTTTCGCAACTTGCCTCTGCAGGCAAAGAAGCGTATTTATTGAACTGCAAACTCATCACTGCATGTTATAGGCTACCAGAACAGTGAACCTGACTCTGGTAGTGTGAGTGACATATCGGCAAATAAATCGTTATTGCAAGAATTAACCCAACTGAAGAATTAAACTGCTGATTTCACGTTTTCTAGAAATTTTTGCTTCTTAGTTCCAATTTCCAGGGGGGGACAAATGCCCGTTTTTCCCCCCCTGCGGACGCCCATGGTTTGCATGCCCCCTCAGGCAAGTTACTACCCGATCCATGCAGCAGCAGATTTTAGTAGCCAATAAGAAGAGTCTAGTTCAGGGTGCAAAAACGCGGTCGCGCACTCGCGCCGCGCGACCAAAAACTTGGAGTGCGCGAACGTTTTTTTTACCTTTTATCTTGATGCATGTGAATGCTGTATGGCAAAGCTTATATATATGCGCTAAAAAAAATGCTGTGTGCTACTACCATTCACAGAAAATTGTTCACCCCTGGTCATAGGCGTAGCCAGGGGGACCAGAGGGGCCATGCGCCCCCCACATTTTTAGAAAATATTGTCATTTTNTGCATTGAGAGGCGTTTTTCCAAACAAAATAGTGTTATTCGCCTAAAATCAAACATTTTGACCCCACCCAAATTTTTGGGCTGGCTACGCCACTGCCCCTGGTCTAGTTACAAAATTTGTTAAAATGCACTTATTGTAATTTCACTCGTTGGATGACCCATTGCCTTGAATGTCCGGGGCCGTCGCCTCGTTCATGCCCCCTCTGCACTCGCCTGGTAGCAACATTGTGTGAGTTTTATCACTGCTCCAAGAGGATGCGCAAGATAGGTAGCACACTGCACGCACATTGAACGCTGGATTCCCGTCCTATTGTGATGCAACTATAAAATGAAAATGGAAGTCGGAAAGTTCGCAACCCTGGCTATCTGAAAGCATTGTGACGCAACCGTGAGTTAAACCACAGGCGGGCACTTATTGCTGGAGACAGAAACTCCGCCTTGAAACGTCATAAGGTCCATAATTGCTCGCCTTGCGAACCTTGGTGATCAAAGATGTAGGAGCAGGCAAATTTTTGGGGGTGCGAAGGATTATTTTGCCCGGTTCTCCCAAACAAACTTGCCCAAAAAATACAAATACTTCAAAATAAGTGACCTCTGAAAAAAAGCTCAATTCGGGCGCCATTTTTTTTAAATCAAAGCACGTTGGGCGTTGGGCGCCATTTTTGCTCAGATTTTCAGGGGTTTTGGAAGGTTCTCAGAGATTTTGCCCGGATTTTAGAGGATTTTGCCCGAATTTTCACCAAATCAAAACTTTTGGTGGTGCGGTTGCACCCCCGCCTCCTACACCACTGCTGGTGATCTTGATGAGATTTTGCAACTGCGTAATATAGCCGCTGACATTTGACATTTCGTAATTAGTACTTAACATTCCGACCTCAATTTGGGGCCTTAAAGTGCTGCACCCGGGGGCAGATGTCCCCCTTTGTCCCCTCGTTACGCCACTGTGTCCAGCCCCTTGATTGCGGGCTTGATAGATTTCATTTCATTAAATATTATTAGCTGGGAAAAACATTAACAACTTCTGATTCCACTTACCTAACGTTGCGAAGTAGCCCAGAGCATCCTCAGCCGGTCCGTGGTAAATAGTACGGCCCTTTGCTAGAAGAGTCAGTGAGTCGCACAGCTGATAAATTGAATAAGAAGGTTGGTGAATGGACATCACGACTGTTCTTCCTTTTGTTGCTAGCCTGCGCAAAAATGCTAATGCTACGCTTTGCAAGTCACTAACAGAAGACGACTGGAACTGAATGTGATGTATGGTGGGAGATTTGTAGCTTGATTTATGTCTTGATGCGCTCTTGGCTAGACGAAAGTGATAAAATCGAAAATATTTGCTTTAACAGTTCTACACACAGCGATATTGAGTATTTTCCAAATTAATGTGTCATCGAACATTTGAGACTAGAAATATACTTGNNAAAACGTTTGTGATCAGGAAAAACATGNCGCCGCCCTCAAGCGGTGAGCGTGCCTAATTTTATAGTTTTGATGCAATAAGAAATGATTACGGTAATTTAAACGAGCNACTTCTTCACAATGAATTAGACTATTTCCGACGACTCTAATTCGGGACAGCTGACAATCCTTATTGTAGGTAAACATTTTTCCTTTCCATAAACATTCTACTGCAGAAATTATTTTTAAATTGACAGGCAATTTCATAGCGTTTCAATTTTTTTCAAATTTAACCCCACTCCTTATTTGGGAGCCCGTGCATGTTTCGACTTGCTTGGACATGAAAGTAGTTGAACTTAACAAACATTCATTAGAAGTGAAAACAATAATTTTTGGACCAAATCATCAGGATCGGAAGAAAGAAGGCTAGCTATGTCAGAGCTGACCGGACATGAGGGGGGGGAATTAAATATTCAAAGTCTGAACGAAATCTGGGTGGTCATGCAATTGATATAATTCCTATGTTGCATATCAGTCGAACCGAGCAATCACGTTTGATCGAATTTATGTCAAAGGACCTGTACAACTTCTAATGGGTAGCATTATCTAGTATATCAACGTTGTTTTGCGCCTGTTGTGCGCTAGCATGATTACAACAGCTTACTTTTTCAGTTGAAGAACAATCATTCTGGATGTGGCTGAATCAAGTTTGCTTGTTGGTTCGTCAAGATAAAGAACTTTCGGTGACGAAACCAACTCCATACCGATAGCTGTTCGCTTTCGTTCTCCGCCACATATAGACTGGCTTGTCCATGTGCCAACCTGCAAGTTAAGACAAGCGTAAATTGGTGGTCATTATTAGCATACCGCTGCATGCTAATTGCTCATAATAGTCAATAAGATTCTCTGAGAATTCGCTCTAAGACATCAGCTAAAATTGAGAAATTCGTCGTTGTCTTATTAAAAGCTACGAAATGCTTTTTGATGAGGAATTCCTCTGATACTAATTTACAAATTTAGTTCACAAACATCTGTTTCGTAAATACTTTTTCAGACTTCCCGACAAACGTTAGCTTATTATCTATTGATCTTGACTTTTCAGCTTACGAAATTACGAAAAACGTGAATACGTTGAATAGTAAAAAGTTTATCGAAACGTTGGCAAGTTTAACGTGTGTTTATTGTTTAGCGCCAGCAGAGCCTGACCGAAGTTTTGTTTATCGGAAGTCGTGGCGTCTCCGAAGTAGAAGTTTATCGTTTGTTAAACTCAAAGATAACACGAGTTAAAGTTTTTTCAAAGAATTTAAAAAACGTAAATATGGTACACTTTGAAACCAACTGACCTATATTACTACGAATTTTAACTTCATGGTATTTTGAAATTTGATGCAAGGGATTGAACAACATGTCAGTACCACATGTATAAGCTCTTGCAGGTAAACTACAAACAGTGAACTAAAGTACACGTTTTAATTTGCGTACGTTGTGCAAGAAAGTCGCAAGGCTTGTGTATTTACGTGATTTATAACTTCCTACAATGCTTTGACCAGTATTACAGTGATACCTAATCTTGCTTGTATCTGAATTGTGGCAATAATTACTTCGTTTTGGCCTCAAAACTCACGAAACATTTGAAAAGCAACTAACATAAACGATATAGTTTAGCTGTATAGAATAGGCCAAACTTGCTTGCCAAGCTATGAAAACAATTGCCAGACAACACAGCTTCACCGTTTCTATTCTGTCTTGATAGCTTCTGAGGGACTGATTTTACATTCATCTTACCGTTTTGTGTTGGCAGCCAGTCAACTTTAAGTCATCCACCAGCTCGTCCACCAGTAAAGTCCTCTCAGATTTGCAGATGTAAGTGCAACGACGTAAAGCTAACGCGTAGTGCAGATGTTCCCGGACTGTCAGGCTAGGAATCAAGATGTCGTCCTGATGAGGAAATTGAGGTGTCGTATATGCAACTGATATACTGAATCGCACGATCAATGAAAATTGATCCTGCTAAATTACGGCAGGCGGTATTGTCAGAAACTTGGCATCATTGTCTCGGTAAGAGCGCATTACATGCGTAGAAAAACAAGGAACCAAGCCTAGCCAACCAAGAAATTGACAAACCAAGGTTAATTATAGGCGTAAACCTGAAAATGCAAATGTGGTGCGAATGCTGAGTGAAGGTATTAAAATAAGTTCTGATACATATCCGATCGTGTGTAAAAACCATGGGTTTGCTAAAGGAAAAGTCCATACGCTTCGGTAAGTGATTTACAAAACACACTGAAGTGCTCTAATACGGGTTCTCAAGATATTGCCTCATCGCTCTTAGATTTACTTTCAAATGGGAGTCGTGGTTGACCATTCGAAATAGGCGGTAAAGTAAACCAACAATCAGTCTAAAATGATTGAAATAGTCGTTGAAGTCTTTTAGACTTAATGATGAAGTCGAATTTAATTTTGCATGCAACTTGCTTGTAAGTGACCTCAGTCACACGCTAATCAAGTAACCAGTCGACTTACTTGTGTTGCGAAGCCACAGAACCGCTTGAAATTGCCATTCATGACCAATCCATTTACTAACACTTTTCCTTTGTAATCGCGCTTGTTTGTACGACCAGCAATGATACCTAGGAGGCTGAAAACCAAAAGCAATGTTGCTACTTCGAGGGTATATTTAAGTTCAGGAATGTGAAATATCGAATGACTTTGTTTCTTTGATAAAGGCGTTATTTTTAATGTATTAGAACTTCAAAATTCAATAACAAATGGCAGAAAAACGCCTTCAATCGAGAAATGAATCTGAGCAATGATTGAAGTCATAAAGTCAAAGCCAAAAAGTCAAAAAAAAAACGTTTTCAATCCAATATTGCCACACTGATTTGACGCAGGTGCTGAAAAGAAGAATTTGGCTGTTTTTTCCAAAACAAACTAACCTTGACTTTCCACATCCTGATGGTCCCATCAATGCATGCAGCCCTGGACGATATAACCCGCTGCAAATTTTCAATTGCAAATTAAACACATAAAGCAGAGGAATTGCAAATAGTTAATTTTACTAACGGTCTACTGCAAGGGGCAGCACAACACACGACGAAAAACTGTAAGTATAACCTGGATGGAGATATTTTGCAAAAATGGACTGAAGCATACCATTTATAAAAAACAACGGTTACAAAAAGCCAGCAGGTATAGAATAAATGGAATGAATTTGTGACCTTCGATCCAAAGCTGCGAAAGTCGTAGAGGGGTCAGAATTTTGCAACATTCGTTGCTATCTTCAAAATTCTACATTAAATTTGTAGTATCCTTTTGCCGCGAGGAGTGATCCAGTTGAAAAAGTCGTGTATCTCACATTCTCGCTTGCAGTCTGCTTATCTTGCTGTTTACATATCGGTGTCTGTTTTCACCTTTTTGTGAAATTTTTGTAACAAAAGTTGTCAAAAATGTTTAGGATTAAAAAAACTGTCTTCCCAAATTAAGCGTTCCTAAACTTTTTTTCTGGGGCAACGCCACTAAGACATTTATTTTATGCAGTAAACGCTTTTAAAAACAGAAAGACTCACTTGCAAATCAAAAATCTCCTTTAAACCACCCAAAAATGGTTGCAGACAGATTACGGTTAGTGCTCACCAACGAATAGATCACGACGTCATATATTTAGCAACGCACACGAATCGGGAAGGTGCGTAGACCTGTTTCTAGGTCAGTGCAGCATAGGGGTGACAAGCTTTCATCACCAAATTAAGAGCTGCACAAATTTACCAGCTCACGTACCAGCTCGGTACTGGGAATGTTCAACACAGCAAACCTGCTGTTGCAACAAACATAGTCCTTTTTTCTTAGAATTGCAACATTTCACGTAATATGCATATGCATTCAAACTTTCCCATTGAGAGTAACGTTGCTTCGATTTGCAATATCTACTAGACTAGAAGCAGAAGAAAATGCCACGTTTATGGGGTAGTAGAGGGACTAACATTTTGCAGCTACGCATGTGTAGATGTGGTTCCCAACACCAATGTTTTTAACTTTGCAAGCTAACATTAGTTCGTAAGCTGCAACACGTGTAGTCTGTAGTCTAGTTGAGCAAGTGTAGTCTAAGCATTTAATGCATGGTGTAGCTATTACCAAACAAAATATTGGTTAAGCAACAATGACGTAATATTACGCACGATTTTGGTCATTTGTAGAACCTTATGTCGAGCTTACAAATCAGATTGTATACGTGGTAAACTTGTTGGGAAAGTGCTAAGGAGTGTTTTTTTTTAACCAATGAAAGCACAGATTATATATATGCAGCGGTAATTGAAAATTTCTTTGTTCTATCACTATGTTACCGATAAGAACTTTCCAAATTTCGTGCTGGAAGTGAGGATCAATTCCCACTACCCAATCCTAACGTCTTTGGGTTGGCAGATATTAAAGTATTGCAGGATATGCCATGTTTCTAAAAAGATTAACGATTATCACTGCACAATTTTTGCAGACATTATATTAAGCTCTCCGAAAGGCATACAATTCCTTCCACCATACACAGTCAACATATTGGGCTAACCTCACTTCTTGAAGAATCATTTCTTGCTTTTCTTGCCTTGCCGTAGAGCTGCTTTTTCGAATCAAGATGCAATTGGCAACTTTTTCTGATAAGGTATGTTTGTTCGGCATATACATGGTAATGCCATGAAAGCTAACAGTCAAACCATCTTTTTCGTTCACTTCATCTCGAATAGATCTCGTTGTGTAATTCTGAGTTTCCTCCGTGCTCATAGATAAAGAAAGTGGAGGTTTTCTGCAAGTGGTAACAAATCAATGAATTTGATTAACAAGAATGACACAGTAGATATACGGAACAAATCGCAAGAAGCTGATTTTTACGTACAAAGCAAATGCTTTTTGATTGATGTGTGGGGAAAAACGGGCATATCAGGGTCGATTTTGCGCAAAAACAGATTCCTACGCTGTGTTTAACTTAGACTTGTTGCGGTAACAATGTTACTACTTTAGACTTTAACATGCGAGCCAAGAGAACAGGCTTGCCCTTGGACAAAGATGCGGGATAGTGTGGGCCAGTGGCGTATACGTACGGCTTCGAGGAGTAACGCCTTGCGTTTTGCGTTAAACATCATTTCAAATACTCCAATAAAAAAACGAAGATTAGTCATTGGCAGGGGCGCAACCAGCTCTTCATTTCGGGGGGGGAGGGGCAATTTTCATGAAATTTTATTCGATGACGTCATCGTGCTTATTCAACCGTGGTACAACTTTTTCGCAAATGGTTACATATAATAATAATAATAATGTATTTTTGCCCCCAGACACGAAGTCCATAGTATACAAGCACACACATTCTGCGCGACGCTGGTTTAATAAAAACAAAACAGAACGTTTTACAGCGTTGGAGGCTGAATCACCAGCGTCAAGCGAAATTTCTGACTTCACGCCATATGCGCATGCACAGAGAAACATTCAACATACCAAATACGCTGAGAAAACTGATGATTAGGGCTTAGGATTTGGTGTTTAGGTAAGTGTGTCGGGTTAGGGTTTATGTTACAGTCAGAAAAAGAAAAATGATTGATTAAGCCCAATATTTTTCACTGGTTTTACTTATTCCCGTACTGCAGCTTGTTGTGGGTATCTGACATCTAACCAAAAAGTTTAATTTACACAACACACATCACAAAAAGTAATCGCCAAACTTTATTCCTTTATTCTGAGAAGCTGACAAAAAATAATAGGTCAGAATCTTCGTTTGACACCGGGGTGCAGAAACTTACTTAACAGAACGTTTTGTAACGGCGTTGGAGGCCGAGCCTCAGGTTTACAGACGCATTCTTAACACTATTTGTTCACTTGGTACA
>JGI24022J15233_10010722_pt1 | contig 10411 bp, 7 predicted proteins | sample Ectturendosymbi2_FD_15233 | JGI IMG/M metagenome (IMG submission 15233)
CAATTGGTTTTTATGTTGCTGCATACTTCACGTTTCTATTATGAAAAAGGCGCAAACTAAACGATGCAACAAGCTGTTTTGAACGAGGTTTTATACAACAGTGTAAGCTATTCAAAGACGTTTTCAATTTTTATGAATGTATTAAACATCCTCANCAAGTTGTTTTCAGCATATTACAGATNATGGTTTGCAGATCGAAGGGCGCGACCTGAGCTCGTTGTGGCAGTTCANAGTAATAGCTGCGCATATTTCAAAGTTTTGGNTATAATTACATTTCATAAAATTTTTGCTTTAGTTTTTTATTTGAAAAACTTTTCATTTACATCTTGCTTAAATTTTTAAAAAAGCCTTCGCCACTTTATGATATTAGAGCATCAGCAAACTGAACTGAAATGTTCCTATTTTGCAACATTTGACATTTTAACTCATACACTAAAATAGCCCTTACGAATTCATTTCCATTATAAATCTCAATGTAATCCCAATTGCAACTGGTGTGAGCTTCTAGGTCCATACTTACGAAGGTGACAGCAATAACCTGTAGAACAAAAATCATTAAACTAATGTTAATCAAGTGAAGCATGAAGTTATCACTGTAATAATATACGCCACGTTAAATGTGAAGCAGCCACCAGGAAAATCGTTTAAGTGCAAAATATATTCATTCACATGAAATGGACGAAACTGATATTACTGTGGTATATTTTCAATTATGGAAGACACTAGGCAGTTTAAGACAAGTAGTACCTTGTTGGCGTTTGTAGAAATAGTAAAACTGCATTGGAGGTTGTTATCGTACGGATTAGGATAGTTAGGCGTTGTAACTGTCCCACTGTCATCTGTTACAGTACTGGTGTTACAAACTGTAATACAAACAATCATCAAATCGCGTGCTGGTAGAGTTTTCCATTCGTTTCTATTTGAATAATTTCCACCATGTCTGTTTATTTGGAATGAAACTGAAATCTTCAAAACTGCTAAGGGAGTGGTTCCGCAGCAGCTTTTGCCCTTTTTGATTCGTTCTCAATCCAAATCGCCTTCAAATAGGTCAAATTACACAGAAATTTGAAATAAACAAGCACTTGGAATTAGACAAACCTGAGCAATTATCAACCAGAGATGCAAAGCATATGGGACCATGTATTCACCAATAAGCTGGTTTTGGGAAGATTAGTTTAATACAAAGCGAGCTGCACAGCAAAAATTTTAACTCTTTCGTCATGCTTGTTTCTGAAACCTTGAAAGAAGTTAAACTTTTGTTTTATTTCCAAGGACCAGAATCAAAATTTTGTGGGGAGCCTGGACAACATTGAAATGATATGAATTTCTTAAACGTTTTCTCTATAGAATTCAAAATGTTGGAAGCCATTACTGATATGTGATACTTGGAAACTGAAACTGTTACGTGATTCATGTGTTATCAATTCAATAATCATTTTCGAAAATCAACAATTTCTTGAATATTTACCTAGTAGCTTTGGAGAAAAACCAATGGTTTACAATGCATCCCGTTTCAAATTTATTGCTGTGTTTAGTCAAGCTGCATGTTTCATTCACAGAGATTGAGAAACGTTGTAAACGCACCAATGCACAAAACTTTTATTATGTCATCGCACAATGGCAACAAACATTTAGTCAACATAAAGAAAACCTTTGTCTTACCAATGTACGTTAAACGGCTTGAAGTGTCAGATGTAAAAGCTGAAAAATAATAAATCAAACTGTAACAAGGTTTCCGCCAATTCCATCACTCATGCTAATATTTTAATTAACAATGACTTATATTTTAGTTACGGAGAAAGTTAGGAAATGTAACCTTTAATAAAATTGCGTTGAAAAGCAATTTTGAGAAAAAAACAAGTGGCCTCGCAAAAGTTTCTTCAAATTGTTGTATCAATTACAAACAATCATTCGAAATGTCGTGGTAAAACGTAGATGCGTTGTGCGCTGCTGTGCTTTGATTTTTAACTTTTAGTGCAACCTTTGGCACTGTTTTGAAACACTGCATAATTTCTAATATGCGGCAGTGTGAAATTTCATTTGTTTGTCAGATGGTTTTCTATAATTTTTTGAAAAAGATGTAGCATCAAGCATAAATGTGTTTGTTAACAGTTTAGCGAATTAATGTGTTTTTATTGTCGTTTCAGGTTTCAGATAAATAAAATAGAATGTCGGTTTTAAATACATGAGATTAAAAAACACATACACCCATAAAATTGGTCTAGTGCGTATTTTTGTTTTTTCTACCAGCGTCACTGAGATTTAATTACGAGTGAATTTTTACAAACCTTTTATCCCTTCCCATCTATGTTTAATTCCAGAAAAGTGCGTCTCTTAGTCCGTGGCAGCCACTGCCATTTGCAGACAGGGCAGGTGGCAGCCAAAGCTAAAGAATTGGCAGAAAATCGATCACAGGCATAGCTTCATTAGGGAGGATTTTCATCAACAAATTTTAAATCAATTCATCGCACAAACTTTATTGTACAAGTATTTTTAACAAATTAAACTTTTTTAAAAGACCAAGGAAAGGAATGGTTTTAGCATTGAGATTTAGCTTTCAGTATTCAGTGAAGCAGTAAATACATTAATTGATTCATTTGCTTACATTTAATCCAGGAATTGAAGGAAGAGACACGTGTGTACACTCCAGGATAATTTGAAAGGGCACAATTGCTTCCATAAGATGTGATACCCACCACATACCATGTGCTTTCATTGACCAGCATTACCAAAGGTCCACCAGAGTCACCCTGAGGAAAAACATCAACACCTAACGAGGTAAGCACCAAAGTACATGCCAAACAGTTTTGAGTCTCTTCCCGTTCTCGGAAAGCTTGTTGCCTCGAACAACGAATTGAATGCGAACTTCCACGGCGCCAAACAACCTGGTCAAAGGAACGATCTGCGCCATTGAGAAGGCAATGCTTCTGCACCGCTGGGTATGCTATACTTAGATCCTTTTCCTTGCTTGCATGGCTTCCGACATGGAACGGGCATTGCTTGAAGGTGACCGTTACATCAGTAAAAGCTACTTTTGCTTTGCGTATAATGCAAACAAATAGACCATTCTAACTTCCAAGGTTATTTGCGGCTCAAGCAGAATTGTTTCCTGAGTGGAACGTTTTATTTCCTTATTAGGAAATTTTGTTTCCTCAGTGGAAACGTTTTGATACTGATGGCTGCCAATCATTCATTCCGAAAACAAAGCGACACACGCATCTCTAACGTCTGTTCACTAGGGTATAACAAGTCAGTTTTGCTAAAAAAAAATGCAAAAAAATGTGAGATATCGCTTTTTACTAGATAATAAAATTAAATTCAATTTGGATAAAACTCCGGAACAATATTAAAGCGTTGATCAACCAAATCTGTTCCGAAAAAAACGGACCCTTTTGTTCCCAAAGATGCTCATTTGCGTGAACGTCGTTGACGCAGAAGTTTTCGAATTGGTTTTTCGTTAAATTCACAATAGTTTTTAACTGAGGGATAATTCATCAAGATTTTTTATTCATCGGCCACTCAAAAACAGGTCATATACCCATCTGTTTAGAATCTCACTTTTTCAAGATTGGCAACACGTTATGCCACTAAATTATTTTGGCACAGTCCTTCACACTGTGAGTGGATTTTTCATTCAGATAAAAGCAGATATCGCAATTAAGTGTCGCCGGACACTCTGCTAAGTTTTTGTAATGAAACAAACAAAGGATTTCTTTCCATTGTAAAATTAAATGAATAACGTATAGGGGACAAAGAAAGCACAGATACTCAAAGATTGTTTAGTGCATGTGGCAAATGCACCAAATTCGTTTGTTAAATTTCAATGTGGGGCTTCATCCAGACAGCTATGGCCGAGGGGATTAATGAATTAATTACTGATTTCGTGGCAATAACTTGCCAAATACTAATGCTAGATGGCCATTCAGGGGCTCTGAATTGTGCGTATTCACTAAGTATGTTTTGAACGAAAACATTCAAATTTCCTCTTGATCTTTTTATCAGAGTCCAATTACACCATCAACAATTTTCCAAGCCTCCCACGTTTTGACGTCACACCGAAAAATATTTAAAACTCAAAAGTGCTCGATTATTGAAAAACCGATCCTAGGAGATGTTTTGCTTCTTTCGAGGGTTTAAACAGCTCTGTTGCTCTATCGGCCGGCAAGTTATGACTGGACAAAGTCAAAGCCAATATAGTGGCTTTGCCGTCCTTACAGGGTCGACTTTTCGTTTCATAATTAAATGTGTTAAAAGTGGAAGTTGTGCCTGTGCATATCATTGAAATGACGATTCAACATATAGGTCACATTAGCAGCTGACGCACTCCTAAAATGCCCAGCATATGATCATACGGCAGAAAAAGGGCGTTGAAAATGAATTTCAAGTGAAACAAACTCAAACCAGTTTCAGGACAACATCTCGAAGAACACATTACAGCAGAACCCAAAAATTCAAAGTTTTTGACTTTCCGGCATTAATCGGTTAAAAAGTCACCTTCTTCAAACCCCGCAAATCGTTCTTGGCGTAGGTTTTATTATTTTTACTGAAAAGCAAAAACATCTTGCAAAAAACGCATGATTGTGCAACCCAAAATTGCAAGAAATTTCTTAAAGTCTCAAACATATGTTGGAAAATGTGAGAAATTCTAGCTTAGGAATTCGTGACATGCACAGTGTAAACGTGACATTTTATTCAATCTTGCTGAAATTACATCAAAACATTGCATATGCACCTGTGGCTTTGTGCAAAAGCACAATCTTCAGCCGGTGACACCAGAAAAATACAACGCTAATGATTTTCAAAAAAACGAAAATCTAAGTTGATCCAAATTAATGGAGAGACGATAGTCATTTAACGTTGCCTTTTATTTTGCCATAAAATGTGAAAAAAGTAAGCAAAAGACAAGATTATTTTTCGATATCTGGTATCTTTCTGCTAATCTCCATCAAATGGAAATATCACCAACTTACCTGGCAACTATCCACTCCACCTGTTGTGGTATCCCCAGCACATATTTGCGAATCGTATATTGTTGTACTATATAGAGTGTTGCAATCGGCATTGCTTACCACGGGCAAGCGCACTTGTTGCAAAGTTGATGGATGGCCTCCCCCGAACTCTGAAATAAATCATAAATACAAGCAACTTGTGAAATGAAGTGATGCTGTTCCAATACGCCACAAACCCGGTGCATGGAATCTGTTTTTTGAAATAACTTCGAAACTTCATTTTCCATGTCATGCAAAGCCATTTCAATTTCAACTGATGTTCGAAGTTGTGATAATTGATTTAAGCAAAGATGTTCTTTAAAAAAGAAGCAATTTGAATGGCACAGTAAATTTATATCACATGTTAGGCTATCATGCTGGGGGAACAACAAAATTATGTCGATCTCAGTTGAAACAAAACACCAGTTTGCCATAGCAGTGAAAAAAATTTATGCCATACAGCAAATTCTGATGAAGATCGAGCGCTTCAAATTGCTGTTTGTGTTTCTACAATCTTTTTATATTTTGTGAAGAAATACTTCCATATTGTGCTCACATTTAACTCAAATGAGATTTCAAGCAGGTATCGCTCACTTGCGGCTTTTTAACATTTTGGGAATTGAGAACAAAAAAGCATCCTTTGCATTGAGTATTTTCGAAAAAGCATCACCAGAATAAAGTTTGTTTTCAGTTCGAATGATAGAAAATGTGAATTTCGTTTACTAAATATTTCTTTCAGCTTTAACGTGGTGGAAATTTTTGCTAGTCACAACAGCATTGATTACTGAACCTGAATGTAGCCTCGCAGGTTTGTTATAAAGGCACGAGATGCTTCTACGTTCTTGAGTGCAAAAAAAGTTTTAACGAAAAGGAGTGAAGGGCTTCTATTTGCAATATTACAATGAAGTGTTTGCTACTACACAGTTAAATCATTTTCCATGAAGCACATTTCATTTTTCTTCGCATACCACAAACGAGGTGAGACGGTAAAATCATTAAATTGCTGTTAGCAGCATCCTGGGTTGTTTTCACCATTTTCAAAAATGAAACGCAGTGCCAGGCATAATTGAATACATATATACCGTGTTCGTAATTCCTTTAAACAACCTTTGAAACAGTTTTTAACATCAAGTGTTAAATTATAAGACACTTAAAATTCTTAGCTTGTTATTCTGGCATACGCACCTAACGTTCCCCAGCCGGTGGCTATGACTGTGTCTGCAGATTTGGTGGCGAAGCTCTCCGTCGGAATACAGACCGGACTGACAATGGAATTATATGTCAGTGGTGTCGCCAATCGAAGCAAAGCAATGTCGAAACCGGTTGCAACGCTAGAATAAGATATATATACAGTCACTACATCTGGTATATACACGCAGGCAAATTGCTTCGGAAAGGCACTTGTGTTGATGCACACTGTGTACTAGTTTTTCATAATATGAAAAGACCATCACTGAGGAACTTTTTCTTGAAGAAAAATGGCAGTGGTATCAAGCGATGTAAATAGTTCTGAAAGACAGTAAAATATTAGAAAATATATCTTGTTGGTAACAAAAGATATCCAATTAAAAATGATTTAATTCAAAATATAATGTATCTTTTATATCTATACGTGCATTGTCCCCAAAGTGCTCAAAGACAAGAAATTAATCCTCAACACAACTGAGTACAAATTCTGTTGAAACAAATTTTTTTGCACTGTAAATTCATGATTTCTTCATATCTGTTGTTTGACCTGCTTTTTGTAAGCTTTGCTACAAAAATGTCACAGTCTGTCGTAAAAGATGATCGGTCGAACGTTTTGAGGAAGAAACTTATCTTCAAGCAAGTTTTATTTGAATAATTCACAATGCCATTTTTTATTGACAGCAATGCTTTGTGCCGATATTTCAGTACGACTTTGACGAATGTCCAGATATGCTTTTACATGAAGCATTGCTGAAAGTGATGGTGTGACACGGCTGGAAATTCAGCAAAATTTTTGGCCCCACGTACTTTGTCCTGAGCGTAAGATGAGAAAAATCTATGTGATACTATCATTAAAAGTATGACTGATTCAAGTAACACAATCTTCAAATCATTTTGAAACTTACTTAATGTAAGAAGAGTGGATGATCACTTGACTAACGATTGAAGACTGGTTAGCTCCCCCAACGAAAGAATGTTTTCCGGCATCGACTCGCAACGTGTTGGGACTGTATTGACGTTAAGAGAATGATGGAACATGAAACGGAGAAAAATCGGCAAAAATTAGGGTGGAAAATCGACGTACATTTATTAAATACATTTTCCCGTGATCGCATGTAGCAGCAAACAGCATGAAAAGCACGTTTTTTGTGTAGTCTTGGTTGTTTGTTTTCAAAACATGTTTGTTTTAATTTTTTACATCGCCATTTACATCATTTGCTGATCAATAAAAATTTTGTTTCTGCCAAAAAACACAGGCACTTTCTCAAAACATTCTTCTGTCTTGGTGAACGCATTTTGGACATTAAAATTTCGAGTTGCTTAGGAAGGACTTTGAACGAATTTTCAGGTCAACAGTGCGAAGAGTATGTTTGGTTTTCAGAGCAATATTCAACAAAGCACATTCTGGCAAAGATTTTTGCTAGTTTATAAAATTCCACACTTGAAGCGCGACAGAGTAAGGCACTGCCCAAATGACAGTGACAAATTGCAAATTTTGTGAAGTTTAGCTTTTCGTGATTTGATCGTTAGCATTTACAGGGTTACGTTTTGAAACATTGGTGTTTCATGCTATGACCTGTTTCTGTGCAAGAGCTATAAATTATTTATTTCTTGGTGCTTGAACAAACAAATTCAAAATTATGGCGAATGCTTTATTTGGTTATGAATATTTTCACAAGGCGTGGTGCAGATTATGAAAATGCGTGTACAACACGTTCCAATAAATTTAAACAAAATGTGTCTAGTTCAACACAGTTGAACGTTCTTGGCTTTGTTTCTCCTCATCAGTTTATTTAGGTTTGCATGCGGTTTGCAGATCAAACCAGGCTCGTAACTAGCAAGGGAGAAACCTCTCTTGTAAATTGTTCACCCCCTGGAAAAATGTTTTAGTCATAGTTTAAAACAATTGGACCAAGTTTAAAAAACTTGGGCCCCTCAGAAAACTCTTCGTTCCTTTGGTGTCCTAAACTGGTTACATGCCTGGCTTGAACGTCTAAAAAATTGCCATGATGTGTTACACAGTGTCCCAAACACTGACCTTCTAATCAGGCATAACCTCTGGCAGCCGATTGCGCAACCAAGAATAATCAATGAATGCCTCGACGTCTAACATGCCTGAATGTTATAAGCACATAAATCGACCCAAACCACACGGCAACAATCGTGATATTTTCAAATCAAGGACGACAGGGACTGATGATACTAGTGCAAACCTAAATCACTAATTTCAATGAACCCAAAACAGTGCAGCAGTTTACAGTAGTGCGTTACAAAATCAACGTAGAAAAATTCATGCTAGAAAACCAACGCATCCGGACACTTACCTTGACACCGTGTCAACACAATGTGCTGCAGTGAGGATCCACTTGTTGGAAATTATAACACCACCGCAAAATGGCGAATATCCGCTGGCCATAGTTAATCCAATCTGCCACGGCCAAGACCCGGATACAGCTTGGTTTCCTCCCACTATTCGCGGATCCTGAATGTAAATATTAAATTGAATCCTGTCTCCACCGTTTCAGCAGCACCAGGATCGGCACAAATTGGTGCNTAGCAGCANTGCNCAACCTTTTGTTAACGGCAGCAGAGTTTGCAACACAGTTTTCTTCGAACAGCACGCCGAAGCGTATGACTGAAACGTAAATGAAAGACATCCTTGTTGGAAAATTTGTCATGAACCTCACGATTCTTGTTCATGCATGCGGCATGTGTTCCACAAACTCGTTCTTAAGTTTTGAAAAGTTCTGAACACACATGGCACACTCGGTGGAAGCACTAATGTAGACAAAAGGAAAATTGATTTTGCAATTATCACAGCATCTTCAGAAAGAAAAAGAAGTATGAAACTAGATGCAAGATGAACATCCAAAACACACATCAAACATCACATTTTCGCATAAATCAAAACAAGAATCAAACTTCAGTATACCATATTTCATAAATGAGGAAGTATCTTCAAAGGAAAGCAAACGTTTCACAGCACAAAATTGCGATGCATGTAGACTTAATCAAAAATCTTCAATAAGTTCTTTATGGGGGAAAGATAGTGTACTGTATAACTTTCCCGGGCATCAAATTAATAACATGCTGGGTAAAATATAACTGGCGGCAAACAGACAAATACTTCATTTATAGACCTCACGCAATCGGAAACCTTTTAACGGGAAGGCTAAGCAGTAAAATTTGGCACGATGAGATAAAATTTAGGAAGTTAAACATGAATACGATCATGAAAAAGTTAAGCGTTTACACGTATGACCCACAACCAGTAATAACTGTGGAAGGACTGTAATCCTTACGCAGTCATCAGCATATTAGCACATTGGAAACACATCGTTCTCTTGCGGTGATCTTTGCGCAGTCTCTGATTCGTTGTCTTAGGTTTGTTTTCCGTGTTTTCAACGCAGTAGCAGCCTTAGTTTTGTTTCATGCCTGTCCAACATCACCAGTAATTTAAGCATATATTCCGAGCATGTTGCATCTTGTTCATTTCCAATTTTATGACGATTTTGGTTTTAATTTCCTACGTTTTTTCAGGGTTGCATCCTTCTGGCTGGAGATGTTTGGTGAAAAATCCGCAATGTTTCGACATGAACCGTAAATACTTTTAAGTGTTGGTTTTGGGGTTGATTGGCTGTGGCCCACAGGTTGAGAAACACTGATCTAAAGGGCTTATCCATTGATTAAAAACTAACAAGGTTTAAAAAAGTTTACTTACCCATGTAAACTGTGGAGCAATTTTAACTTTGCCACATTCACCAGTTGCTGTCGCCAGTTGAACTGAAACCAAAGAAAAGATTATCAGAGCGTTTTTTCTCAAACCGATAAAAATTAATTTCATTTTAATGGATGTTGATTGTTGATGAAGCATTAAAAAATATGGTTCTCTGTTACAAAAAACGTTTTGCTGGGCAGTAAATATCATGCCAATAATTTTCGGTATTGTAGCGAAGTTATATTTGACTTTTTTTTCAAAATTATAGCTCTTTCAAAGGCAGTCAAGTTTTTTTCCACTCACGAAGATGAAGTTTGTGTTCAATCAAAATGTTAAATGTGACAAATGATCATTTTTAATGCCATATTGTCTGAGTTTTCAAAGTCTTTAACGACTTATATCGAAAAGAGATACGTTTAGTATAAGGCAGGGGTGGCCAACTTGTCTTTGACTGGGATCGACTAGAAAATTTTTTGATAACTCGCGATCGACCAGGCGGTTATAAAGTCACAAATAC
>JGI24022J15233_10010724_pt1 | contig 10410 bp, 6 predicted proteins | sample Ectturendosymbi2_FD_15233 | JGI IMG/M metagenome (IMG submission 15233)
TCCATAGTCATTCGGCGCCCGGGTAATTGTGCCCTCGTGACGCCCCTGATTATGCGTAAAGCGAGGAAACTTTTTTCACTGATGAACAAGGTCGACTGTCCGAGTGAATGTAAAAACGTGTTCGTTAGTTTGCGCTTCTCGAATGAAAGGTTCTCATAAAAAACATTCTTATCTGAACTGCAGTATTCAGAGAGCTGCCCGGATTGAGATACCGCGGTCATGTTTGCAGCAAGTGTTTATCTTGTGGACTACATTTTTTAGTTGCGCTTGCCGAAGCTGTAGAGCAGTGGTCGCAACCACCGAGCCGCGGCCCTGAAAACAGGACATAAATATGGGACAAATGGAGCACGTCCATATTGTTAGGGATTAGGTCAGTGAAAAATCAACTGCGTCAGCTAGTAAAATCAAAAAGCAAATGAACAAACCGGACACGTATATAAATAAATCTTGTAAATAACAAATACAAATAAACAGTGAGCACTGCGTTGATGCAACGTCGCAGTTAACGTCACATCGTAGTATAACAGAGCGTCATCATATTGCTGTGGACCTCCACTAGTACATCTTAATTCAGTCACATAAGCATCGTCGCATCAGTGACGACACTATTAACACTAAATGCACACAGACAAAATAACAGCATTATCACTCCATAACCTATTGTTAAAAAAATGAAATAAGAAGTACGGCAGTAGAGTCCTAAGAGGTACACATAGGTCATGGGAAGTTAGGAAAAAAACTATGCCTCGTGTTAAATTGTTAGCACTAAACAGAATTGGAGCACAGAAGCAAAAATTAAAAGAAGTGTTTCTCGGACGATATGACATTGAAAAGACATATATTACACTGTTTTTTTGGTCATAGACGAAATATTTATAAAATGACCGAAAAAAATTAAGTCATTTCGGTCAGAATGTCTGAAAGTATAGGCTAATGAACACTGTTACAGCGAGTTTTGATACAACTATGAGACACATGACTGAAATGTTTCAGTGACCCAGGCTTTTTTAAGGTGTTTCAGGGACCCGACTCGGGTCCCTAGAATTGCAAATAGGGTCCCTAGAATCAGAGGAAATTATCATCGGGTCTGTAGAATCAGAGAAAATCGGGCCCTTCAGATAAATCGGGTCCCTACAGCTCCATACTGGGTGCCTAATGTTTTCCTTAAAAAAAGCCTGCTGACCTAAATATTGCAGCCAAAAATGACCGAAATGTCTCAGCGAAAAAAACAGGTATTGCAGCATGACTTGATCCAGCAATGATTTTTTGTATGTTGGGCAAAAGACTAGGAATGATTTACTTCTGAAATCTTTAGGAGTATTCTTCCAGAGCAGTGGTCTTCAACCTTTTCATGAAGCGACCCATTTTGCAACCCAATTTAGCTTAACGACCCCCTTCTGAAAATTTCCAATCAGGCATATATAATGCAATTGTGTTTGCACAATAGAAAATCACAATGACTAAAAAATAACTTACGATATCACTATGTGGCACAAAGACTCATTTATTAAATTCATACATATGGCAGAATTAGTGAGAGAGACCCGTGCCGTATGCAAATCACTTCACAGAACAACTCATTGAGAACTAGAATAACTCCCAAGTTAGCTATCGCATTCAGATATCTAATTTACAAACACAACACACTCTTACGTCACGAAGTTATTCGTGCGTTGCCAAACGCAACAGTACTGTAATGGTCATCATCGCACTCAAAACTTTGTGATGGTCATAATCACACTTAAAACAATTTTGAATGAAAAATAGGCTATCATTTTTGCCATGTGATCCTATTATTTTGGTTACAACTAAAAGTGGTTCCATATATGAAATATAAAGTATAGAAGAAATTATGACTATTTTATCAGAAGCTCTCGCGACACCTAGGAAAAAGGCAAACGACCCCCACGCGGGTTGCGAGCCCCATTTTGAAAACTGCTGTTTCAGAGTCTTGGACCTGTGTATTGTGTAGATCTTCGTGTTAGAGATTTTTTAGATGAAGCTGTAGTGAGATTGTTATTAGTAGCTATTCTAGTAGGATAATCATGCCTTTCGCGAATATGAGAATAACAGCAGGAGATGAAACCTGTAAAGCAATTGTGGACTATTTTGTACATAAATTTTTCTATTTCATATTCATATATTTGATTAATTTGAAGTATTCTACATGAGTGATATAAATCTAGCATGGAGATGTGAGCAGCTTTGGATATTTTTACACATACAGCGTATCGAACGGTGATGAAGTGCCTTCAGATGAGTCAAATACGTTGCAGAGACTTTATACCAGGTCAAGATTGCATAGCGGTGATGAGGAAAAACAGAACATAAATATCCTAGTAGACTTTTCGTAATATATTGTTATCAGAAGTCGGCTGAAGCTTGCAGAGGGCGTGGCATCGTTGAGCTGCTTTCTTTTCAACTGAAGCAACCTGTTCTTTCCGTGTTAGATTGGAATCGATTATGGTGCCTGAGTATTTAGTAGGGCTAACTTGCTCTAATGGAACATTGTTGTAATTTATGTTGAGAGTTTGGGTGGGTTAGGATTGTTGAATAAAACAGTTTTTGTTTTATACCGATTTTATGTAAGTTTATTCTTTTGCAACCAACTGAATACTCTGTTTAATTCGATATTAGTTTTTTTTCTCCAAATTAGTAGGATCGTTATCAGAAACAAGTAATGCTGTATCATCAGCAAAAAAATTACAAAAAAAATTGGAAGACTGGAGGAGATCATTAATATACAACAAAAATAGCGCAGGACCAAGAATCGAATCTTGCGACACACTACAAGTGATTTGCATCTTTGTCAGATTAATTCTGTAAATATGATGTAAAAAGTCTGAAGCCACAGCACGAATTCCATAATGGTTGATTTTGTCTAGTAATATTTTATGATTTACAGTATCAAATGCTTTTTTGAAATAAAGAAAAATGCCACATGTGTATTGTCCATAGAAATTTAGATGTAATATATAGTTATGAAGTTGGTTTGAAACCAGAAATGTGAAAAGCCCAGAACGAAAGCCACATTGTTGGTTTGTAATTATGTTGTTAGTACTGTATCTAGGAAGCTGACCAAGTTTGTATGTATCAGTTTTTCAAATATTTTGGAAAATGTGATAAAATTGATATTGATCTATAATTGGAAGCGATATCTTAAAAACTGGACCAGACTTAAAAACTGGAATAACCTTCGCAAGTTTAAATTTATCAGGAAAGACTCCGTTTTGAACGCAGTGATTAAATATATCTGCTAAGTAAGTACATATGATATTTTTACTCAGTTTCACTAATATGAAAGGAATATCATAAGGGTCGGTAGACTCTTTGTCATCGAGTGAATTGATAAGCTTCAGTATTTCGTCTGAACAAGTTGTAGTCATGAACATTGGAAGAACAGGTTTGTGGAGAATTGGGTGAATAAGAATCAACTGCAGTGGGAGGCAAGTGATAAACCAACTGATGTAAAAAATTGATATAAAACTTGGGCAACACATTGGTTGGGTGTAAGGGAAGAAGCATCAGGAACAGTTTTTGGAATAACTGATATGGATTTGTCAACAGAGTTTTTTACCAATTACTTTATTGATCGTTTTCCAAGTTGTTCTTGGGGTATTGGAGTTCTCAAACAGCTGGATTTTGTAATACTTGAGTTTAGCTTTCCTTTTCAAGTGAGTCAAGATCTTGTTAATTTTTTTTGTATTTTGAAACTCACCAGCAATGCCGCCATTTATAGCCGTTCTATAAAGTTTGTTTGCAATTATGTTATAATGTTTTAACTCCACGTATTTTATGCAACTGAGGATACGTGAATTACGTGGAATCGATTTCGTATCAAAGCAACTTGCTGATTGATACGACTGCGTAGTCTTTTTGTAGTCTTACTGCCAGAATTTTGTATTTTTGCTTCTGTTTTGCCGCGGTTACCACTTTGAATGCGACTTGTGATTTTGTTTAGGAGGCGACCAAGCTCACTGTACAGCGACGAAGCTGTGCGAACACCTGGAAAAAGAATAAGTAAGTCTGTTTGCAATTGCCCCTGTCCTTTCGTATTCACGTCTCACATGAAGCTTTACTCCTTTATTTTTTTAAACGCCATGGAAGTTATATTCGATGATTGCTCTGTACTCCTGCTAACACGTTTTTGTGAGATGATAGCATCTATTATGACATGAAGATATGAATTGTCACCGATTGGATAAACTGGAAAATTATGCTGCTGCGGTTCATATCAAGGTTTAGCTAATAACGTTCTTACTTTCTTTATCGGATGTGGCGAGCAAAAAAACGTTCTTCGAAGATCTATAAATGGTGTTTGTCGCGATTGTGCCTCTCTTTGTATTCAAAAGGTGTTTCGAAGTGAACAAACTCCTTACGGTTTCTTTTTCGAACCCCCAAATTGTTAATATTTAACAGTTGCGTCTTCTAATAACAACAAACAAGCATCTAAAAGTCTGGTGGAACTCGTTCTAATTATCATCCAAACGTGAGTCGCTGGCTGAAAAGATAAACTTGTTGCAGTAAACAGACATAAGAGGGGCAGCCCAATATCATTGGTGCATTCGGTGTGATGTCTACCCATTACTGAAATGGCCCACTAATTCGGATCTAACCTGAAAAGCCTGAACATGGATTGGGTTCAACTCGAACAGCNCAACGAGTTTTGAATCTTATTGGGTATAAAACACATGGCTTCCGAGTCTGATAAGCACGGAGTCAAGTTNTCAACTGTTAACGAGTTTCCTTGGTTCACCTTTTTTGAATTCCGAAAAGCGTCTCTTTAGCGTGGTAACGTGATCATATGAGACTTCTCACTATTATTAAATTAAATCAATCCTTCTTGCACCAAAAGTACGAATGTAAAAATCAAAAGATTTTCATCATGCTACGTCATCAAAATTGCTCGCGAAATGTGACAACAGGTTCCAGTCGTGATCAACCTCTTCCTTGATGTCTGCAGCGCCCGACAAAGACTCGAAAGCAGTTAACGCCAGTTGTCACTGTTGTCCAGCCCGATTATTGACTGAGTTGGCGCTATCTCTGCCCATAAAACTTTCAGTGCGTTGGTGTTTTGCCCGTGCTGTGTGCGACCAGATACTAATTCTTTCAGCCTGGCACGAAGCGATGGAGAGTCGTCCACCTCTCCGCATCGACATGTCTGGTCCCAGTCCCACCACCTACTCGCCACGAAACAAACCTCTGTACGAAACAAACGCCCCTGCGTTTTCGTTTGGAAGGAAGGAAACAGAAAAAGGTTAGAGAGCGTCCAAATGCTTGATTGTTCAACACTTCAAAGCCGCTCCGGCGCGATGTGGACCCCTCCCCTAAAATCAGAACCAGACTTTCGGCNAAACAACCCCGTGGAAGTGAAATGTTTTGGGGGTGGCAGTGAAATTTTGCTCAAATGTGTATGGAAACTGTGGAAAAAGACTAAAACATTCATTAATTTCTGGCATGTGCTTATCTAAACCTCAAATTAATCAAAAACTTCAAGATCTTTCTAAATTCACAAACCTTCAAAAACGCTATACTTGTGTGAAATCTATGTTCATACACCAGTGCGGCTGCCACGGTTGGAGGGCGTTTGTCGTTGCATTGCCGCAGCTGCTTGGTATTTTCTTGAGTATTTAACATTGCTTCTGTAAAACGTTGTGTAAAACACGTTTTTAAAGTTTTATGTGAAAAAAACTTTGTCCAAAAATACATATGCAAAATACTAAGCGCTAAAAGACTTTGGTTTTATACACGGATCTTTTTAATATAATGTAAACTAGTGCTTCTTCTTAATCACTATTTTGTCATATCATTATACTTTTGAGTTTTCTGTAAAAGATCCTTCGCATTATTTCTGGATGGAATGCCTGAAATGTATAAAAGTACAGTGTAACTCACAATGAGTGAAATTTTATGAAATTTTTTTATTCGAATGCTTCGGGTTCTCATTTTGACAAAAAATCTACATGTAAAGTTTTTCTGGCGGAATAAGTGCTTCTGATTCAACTACAACGTTGCCACTATGACTGCTGTCAAAATTCGCAAGCATTAGATGAATGTGTGGGATTCGTGATTGCAACGCTTTCACACAATACGGATTTTTTGTTGACGACAGATGGCAGCGGGCAAAGGGCATGGTCGAAGTTATGGATTCGATGTGATAGTCCATTCCTGCACAAAACGGAATACGAGCGGCATTGGCCGACGCCCTCGCATTATCAGCACAGGTCTCTGCTCGGACCCAAGCAAACCAACTTGAATCACGGATTTCCAAGCCATAGCATAGGTACACTTCTCTGGAAGCTTTCTTTTTGTATTAGAGGTGGGGTGGGTGCGCTCGTACTGCTGTAGTTTTGAATTGGTCTGCTGGGCTAGCTATTGGCAGCGTAACGAGTTCTTGCATGTTTGTTGTTTCCCTTTTATGGTCTCATCGCTTTTTCTGGTCTCATATTCTCTAACAAGATCAAGGGAGTAAAAACGAGGAAATCACCGTCTGGGGCAGACAAGCGACTACAGTATATTGCTACCTGTCGCGAACAAATCGCGCTGCTCTGGGTGATTAGTTTCCAGTGTTTCTGAAATTTTTACTGCGTAGCCTACTGTCTTCTCCGCGAATGTGTATATGCGTTTTGTCGTTGATGCGATTCGAGCGAAAACCATCCTTTACATAGTTTGCAGATGCCGCCTTGTCGCGAAATTCGCGCCATATGGTCTTTGTTTCACTGCTTGCTGCTCATTAATCACTTGTCCCCAGAGGTTGCAGTATTAAATATTATTGTTATTTTATCGTGCAGGAATGTTTGACCCCGCTTTCGTTAAAGACAAATTTATCTCATAATACAAAGATAAAAAATGCATCTAAAAACAGTAAAGTAGATGGACAGCAGCTCCCAAAGCTAGCTGGGAATCGCACAATTGTCATGTAAATCTGCAATGGTGTCATATGCAGATATTGTCGATTTCATACCCTAAGCCTTGTGATTTCGGTACCGGTATTGGTGAAAATTATACTTCGTAACATAAACTGGAAGCTAAAAGGAAATATAAGGGAGCCGTTGGGAGATTTCCTTTCCCTAAACAGTCATCACGTAGTTGCAAATATCACTGCTCTTCAAAGAAATCCTTCCGTCACTTGGCTCCTCGCTCTCCTGCTTTTTTGCAGGCACATCGTCTTAATGCTACAATCATTATCGCTATCGGGACTCCGTAGCGTGATTGTGACAGTACAAGCTTTGAAGGTGATTTCATCTTTCACCTTTTATTGTCAAACAATTTAGACAACTAGCATTTAATCGTAACAATAGCGCGCCTTTGTCCTGTTGCGCGTTCCCGATTATGCGACTCCAAATGGTCAACAAAAGCGTTTGGGCAACAAGACTGCACAACATATCTATCTGTGATGAGAACCAGAATGTAAATTCGAACTTCAACCAACGTTTCACACGTAGACCACCCTCATCTTGCACTAACTTAGCAGAACATCAGCATAAAATTAGCCGTTATCACAACAGAAAAAGTTTAAATCCGTTAATAAGCAGAAGATAACCTTCAGCTTCTCAGCTAAGTTCGCTGTTATGGCTTGTGTCCGCTGTGATTATGTTTATCCAACTGATTTCGCTTGTGTATTTAACATTGCATTTTGATATGGAGGCACTTTGTTGAAATCTTTTTGGCGTAATTCAGCTTGATTGCGTTGTTTTCTGACAAAACTGCGTTGTCTTATGATTTGAGGGGTCTATTGCCCAAAACCGTGGTGGAGAAACCCTCGATTAAAAAACAAGCCTTGCAGCAGTCAAACAAGTTAAGAATTTTTAAGTTGAGTGACCATATCTCTTGCAACAGGAAAAAGAAAAGAAACGCCATTGCTCTGTGGACGGCGTTTTGCTACAACTGCAGCGTGAGAGGAGAGGAACCCTGTAAAATTTGCTTCCGTTTTGCTTATTATCTGGGTGCATAACTATAAAGCATAGGTTGGAAGCGATAAGAAACTGCCATAATGCTCGCGGTTACAAATTTCATCTAAAAATGTAAGACGATTGCGCAAAGAGAAAAGAACTGTAAGTGTAGGTGGTGGATCCAGCTTCATACACTTGAAAAGCCTTATGTGCTCTGTAACATTTATAGTGGGATTGTGTCAANCTGTAGAACAATTGTGTCTACTTCGTGGAAGGTGGTGGGTATAGGTCAGGGGTGGGCAATTATTTTTGCTTGTGGGTCGCTTGGAGAAGGCCGCATTTGACGGAGGGCTGTACTTTTTTATGGGAGTAGAAGCAAGTCTCGATTTATAGCCTCAGCACTAATATTTACTATGAGAAGTTGGAGGAAATTTCAGATTTGACAATCTTCCTGAATGATTCTGCGGGCCACGGACAACGCTGTGGTGGGCCACATTTGGCCGGCGGGCCGCTATTTGCCCACCCCTGGTATAGGTGATTATAGCCATCTCGGTGTTATGTGTAAAGTGGAAATAATGTTAGCAAGCTGTATAAAAGAACCCGTCTCTGCGGCATTCTTAACCACACCGTGTGAGATGCTGTATCGAAATGAATTTTTGAATATAAGGCTGTTGGTGAATCATTTTGACGCTTTCGATCAGATCAACCGGCGCTTAGCATTTGCGGAGCAAGTAAGAAACGCCACAGAGTCGTACTTCTCCACGGGTCTGACAGCAGTTAAACTTGATACGTGGCTGGAAAAGAAGTTATTTCATCGACTGTTGTGGATTAGGAGCACAGAGATAATAATCAACTCGCGCATCTTTTTAAGTCGGCCAGGAAGCAAAATCATTTTCAAAATACTTCCAACTGTTGTAAAAATTGTGTATAAACCTTTTTGTTGAGACCCCCTGTCTTTTTCTGTCAATCCATGCCAATTCCAAAACAGGTTTGCGAAAATCTCACGCAACTTTTGCGATTCCAGGCGTACGACGCAGCATGTATCCTGTTACCAAAGACAAAGAGGAACTGCCAGGTTCGAACCTGTACATACCAGAACTGGCTACTAGACAAGTCATGACAACGGCCCCATCTTATTCCATCGGCTGCAAACTGCCGAATAGAGTTTGGACCAAATCCTGTAAGTGCTACTTTTTTTTCTTATTCGGGTCGTTTCTTGCGAAGCGTTTCGATTTTGTATTTTTTCAATTCTCTTTGCATTTTTGTCGGGTTTTTGAACTACTTGCGTGGTTGTGACGCTGCGCAAAAAGGTTATGCTTGGGTTCAACCTCTTACTCGCGCAACTACTTTGGCTCCTAGTGTAGTCACCATAGGTGCTTCCTGGTGTTCTTGATCACTGAGTTTTGTCGCGAAATCAATACAAATTACTTGGAATTTATTTCAATTGCTGCTTTCTTGCAGTTAGATATATCTTTGTTATTTTCGCGTAGTGCTTGAAGGAGATAAAATGATTTCATACACTCCTTTCTCTCAGACAACCGTGGAAAAAACAAATCATTATTTCTGACTATTTGATTCTTTGCTGAGAAAGGATTTCTTTCCATAGACATCGTTCTGGCTATACGTGATGACATGGTGTGCTAAGGATTTTACCATTCGCGTTTTAGTAGAAAATTAATGTTTGTACAATTTAAACAGCAAGAGTTTTTCGGGTGGAATGTTGCTCCGTTCGCCATCATTGCTGGCGAACCTTGGGTTAGTCAGCACAAACATGGCCCTTGTGAAATACCGTGAAGTAAGAAGTCTGTGCCTCTTCTCCTGGGTTTCTTCATGAGCACTAAATGCAACAAATGACACGCAAAATAAAAGTAGTTGCGAAACATTTTATATCAAGATGATTTGGTGGTTTTAACTCTAACGGCCTTTAATAGCTGGATGCAAAGGATTTCTGCGCTCAGCATTGGGTCAATATATCAGTTGTTAGGGGTTGTTAATGAACATCACATGGTTGGTTACTACCACACAAACGTTGGTAATAATAGTTAAGTCACAGCAGTGACCCACACAAAGCGAATCAATTGCAGTTTACTTGCGCAAAGAAACTAGTTTCGTGTTTGACACGAAAGTAGTTGCCACATAACCATTAATGTCGTCTTTGGAGTTTTCTTCAGGATGCCATCCACACTCTGTTTTTATTGATTCCAAAAAACTTCACGTAATTTAATTTTTTACTTTAAAGCAAAGCAGCCAAAATGTAAATTTTAATAATCTGCAAGCGGCGGTTTTTGGGCAACTTTTTATTTGATCTTTAGGCCTCTAAGAACATGCCGAAAAAATCTCGTAAAGTTTGTGGTCTATGCACGTTTTTTCTTGAACACAAAGCAAACTAGAATCTGCCTAAATGAGATGTTACTCTACTACGTATGCTATTTTTGGAAAAAATGTGGGTTGCTGTATAAGGAAGCAAGTTAGATATTTTTGGAAACATCAAACTGTGTGCAATAAGCAGCAATATTCG
>JGI24022J15233_10010727_pt1 | contig 10409 bp, 9 predicted proteins | sample Ectturendosymbi2_FD_15233 | JGI IMG/M metagenome (IMG submission 15233)
GGGTTAACGCGCCCCGCGCAGGACTCTAGTGGCTACACACATAACTGGTGGGAATTTTTAACGTTGCGTCCATTCTTAATCTGACCTGAACCAACGCCGCTACAAGACAAACGACGCAATGAATCATTGACACCATTTAATACCGTTGCCGTCATGCTTCTTCCTCGTAAATACGCATCTTTGCAATACAGATGGTTTATTGAGCCCACTGGTGCCGGTAATATCTTTATAACATTCACTAGCGAGGTCAAAATAATTAATATAAAGGGCACACTGCTCGCATCTGGACAGCGAGGATTTTAGGCACAATCAATGACGTTGCAACGACCTCAAAACACTGATTAGGTTTTTTAATTGCTAATTTTTCGTAAAAAGCGATAGTTTAATAAACGTCATAATCACAGCGAGGTAAAGGACGCAGTGGAACACAACACAACCGACACCGCATAAAACACCTCAAGAAACGCTAAGCGCCACAGATAAGTTGTGCAAATATGTCAACTTGAACGTCGTGTGTACAACTGAATCGAAAAACACGAGAAAGTTTCAAAACTTGTTTCAGTAAGTGCGTCTGTTATTTTGATCTGCTGGGCGTCGGCACATTCGAGTGCTGGTGGATTGTTTTTCCAAGTTGTGAACCATCTCTCGCGACTCTGTTAACAGCTTCTGAAGCTTGGTTGTAGGGGATGAAGGAACTTCCTGCGCAGTAAGAAACTCATTAGAAATTTATTGGAAACCGACAGTTTTCACTCACCAACCTGCGAGGAACACGCTGCCCTCACCTAAGCGGTTCATATGAGAACAGCAGTGGAAATAAAACTTGCTACAGTAGAACTCGTCTAATTCGTCATCGTTTAATTCGTTACTTTTTTGTCGATCCCAGCAGAATTCCTATCTTTTGTGTACATTTCTGTTCGTCTAATTCGTCACCTCTTTCTATCCCTTAGAAGCGTTTTGTTCGGTTAATACGTCATTTGCTGTTTCGCTTTTGATGTCTACGCAGCTAGTACGTGTGGGAATTCAAACAAATTAAGGATCTTTATCTGAGCCTCGGGAAATCTTTGCATTTAGTTAAAGATTTAAAAGGTGCCAGATTAAATGGAGCCCAGATAGAGTAGAGGAATTTATTGTTGTATTCAACCATAACGACATAAACTTGTATTTTACTGCAAATAAGAGCATTGTGTATACGAGCTACTATAATAAAGTATGCGAGCTTCTATGATAAAGTTTTCACCTGTTTGCATAATTCCTCACTTCGCCTAATTCGTCACTTTTTTCTAATCCCCTTGAGGTGACGAATTAGGCAAATTCTACTGTATTAAATCCACGTAAGCGGCAGTGTTTAACAACAAAATATTTTAGCAAACGACTGGTAGGCACAAAACGCTATTAAAACATATGAAACATAATATGTGGGGTAAACTGTGTCACTGCTTACTATAAATGTGTGCATACAAACATTTATTGCTCTGTGACAAAGCATCCAGCAGTTGAGAGGGCGCAGTCCAAACAGAGAAAAACGCATTTTAATGCGTTGACTTAAGCAGCGTTGTCCAAGTACTTTTGACTTATGGGCCATTTTAAAAAATCATTACAACTTGCCGGCCACTTCCAATAAAATGTTGCATGAAAGAGATTCACAACATTTAAAACTAAAACAGGGAAGATAAGTGGGTGCGTCATTGAAATTATTACACAATAACATATAGCAATTTATTGCAAATATCTGTCAGTGGGATTCCTGTGGTCGAGGCTTCTTTGAAACTATCATTCCTTTACCAATACCAGCGTTAGCGGCAGCAAGTCGGGGACTGTCGTACAGTGTTCCGTCTGCCATTCGATTTCTGTTTTGAAATTTGACTTGCTTCATCGTAGAAAATGTACTTTCAGACACATATACATCTGTTTCCAAACATCGAATGCATTTTAGTGTGAATCTTTCAGTTTGATAAATCTGTCTTTGCTGACTGATTTCCAGAAGCTATTTACAACCTCTAACACCGTTAGCATTGCACATTTTTATTAAAAGATGTTATACTTCTTCTAATTAAAATTCCCTATTGCAGGGCTGGGCAATTAATTTGGCTCGGGGACCATTTGAGAAGTTCGCGTTTGGCGCATAAATGGATAGATTTATTTGGCGGTACTGAGTTCATTGCGCCAGATGCACTCTTCAAGATAACCAACGCTGGGGCACCGAAAAAAAACAAAGGTTATCCAATCAGGTGCACCAGCGGAGGGTTAGGGGAGGGCCGTATCTTCTAATTTGATCTTAAAATAAATAAACAAAACAAAAACAATAACGGTACACAAAAAAAGGTATTATTCATTGTCTTGTGCAAATGGACTTTACTCAGCGCAAGCAATTCAGAGAGACAAATGTAACTTCACACGATTTACAACAAATTTCAGATTTGAAGATTCTTCCTTAATGCTTCCGCGGGCCAATGAAAACGCTGTGGCAGGCCACATTCGGCCCGCGGGCCTGTAGTTAGAACACACTGACTTAATGGATGTGTGGAAGTTATGCAACGTATGGTGTCAGTTGGCTGAGGTAAATGTCAACCTGATACTGACACGTTTTGTTTAAATGATCGATTTAACAAAGGAATTTGAACAGACGCCTATCAGCTTGTCGCTACATGGTAAACACAATTATTTGCATCAGCTGTTACGGTGTTCGTAGCTAATATAAATCACTGCTGTTTTTGACGTTTCACAAACATTTAACCAGTGATGCAACTTACAGCTTTAAAGTAGCGCGACGTTCACAAAACCTGCAATGTAATTGTGTACTTTTCGGACACCTGTATATAAATGCTGTGGCAAGTTTATACAAGATGGCATTAAGCTTTCTGTCTGGCACAAAGACTTAAATAGGACAATGATTTGTAACTGCATGCATCAAAGGGCTCAATAAAAAAATATTTCACCCTATAAGCGCAAAAAAATTGAGAAGTTTACTTGTAGAACAGTATAAATTATACAAGAATAAAAAATGACAGGACGGAGCAACCTTCAGGCTTTGGGGTAAAAATAGTGTCAACGTTTACAAGTCAAGTATATTGAAAATGCATTGTCTGAAGCTTAGCTAGTAACCTTACGACATAAGCTAGAGCAATTAGTGATATCTTCGGTCTTGCGCGCTAAAAACTTCACTATTTTTTCTTAACTCAGAATGAAAAGCAACATTGGCAAATCGCAAACAAACGCGGCAAAGTTGTCGTGACGCTGAAATATATATCTGGAGCTGCGCAGCGAAGGAAAATATCATTTGAACGAAGAATCCTTTCAAAGATGTCGCGGAGCAGATTCACATCGGCTGCATCGGTGCAGTCAAGTGCATGGGATACCATGCGAATGATCGCTGAAGAAGACGAGCAGCTGAACGAAGCGATGAAACACCAAACATTCCATGAAGTAAGAAGTTGAAGTTGCTAAGAAAACGCCGAGAAACAATGTCAAGTTTTCAAAAATGCGTTAGGTTAATCACCATGTTCATGCATTAGAACGTAGCTTCGTTTTGGCGTCATTCAACAAAGTTGTTTGTTTATTTTTAGGCGGCAAGAGAAGGAAACCTTGACGTTGTGGAAGGGTATTTGAAAACAATGCACGAATCTTTAGAGGAGATGCTGGATTACACTGTTTACAAAAAAAAACTATTAAATCTTAGAATTAACGCTCGTGATGCTCATGACATGACAGCTTTGCATTACGCGGCTCAGAACAATCACGTCGAAATATGCAAGCTGCTGATCAAGTACTCAACGGTGTCGAGCAAACGCAAAGGTGAGCTGAAGTAAAGAAGCAATGGGACGGAAAAGTGTGGCGTGTGTGGACGGGAAAGCGATGACTATTGGGACGCAAACCCTAGTATCTTCAAAATTTTGGAAAAGTACTCTGTAAGAAACCATTAGGACAAAGAAACTTGATTTCTGATGGCAATTTCAATCCCAAATTTATTCATAACAATTCCGAACCTTTGGCGACTGATAACTTAACGGCAATTCAAAGACTGCCACCTTCTGCAGGTAAACGTGTGGTCCTGTAAACTCGTGTTTTATGTGTGATTTTGTGCTTTGCGTGTACTTATTCTTTCGCTAAAGTGACTTTGAGTCTGTGTTAACAAACTAAACATACACTGGAAGAAAAAACATTTTCGCTCATGTTGACAAGAACGAATTAAACTTCTACCCCTGCATAAAGGCAGCAGTATTTCAAGAAATCCAGTGTGATAAGTGATAGGTGGCTGCAACGAGAACTAGCATAGTACGTTTTTCAGCTTTAACAAGAGCAATTACAACTTTCGCCAGCATGCCAAGGTCTGTTCTGCAAATGTCCTTGACACATCAATTAAAAATAATTCCAGCATTACCCTAAACTTGCTTATGCGGGCTTCCAAGAATTTTGAAGCGGGATTTCAATCGTGCTATAGGTTGTTTGCAAAGTTTGGGAAAACTCTTTGAAGACTTTTGAAATATGTGTTATGTTATTCCAGTTTTTGTTTTAAGATAAACTCTTTCAAATTATTTATCCAACGTTTGGTACTTTGCCCACGAACTGATCGCCGCTCACTTGCCAACCCGCATTGTCCCAGCTACTTTTAGAACAGCTTCAACAACGTGCAGGGTTCCTACGCAATTAGGAATATATATCTCCAGGCTTTTTCAAGATCTTTTCCTGACTTAACTTTTCCGAATGACATACCCAGGTCACATACAGGCATACTGTAATGACAACAGTAAAATTGTCAATTTTGAATAAAATATTATGAAAATGCATGTCAAAACATCAAGTCTGGAAAATTATTTTCGTTTTCCATACTAACAAACCAAACAAGTTCTTTTCCAAACTTTTCCAGGCTGGAAAATGACCAAACTTTTTCCATACTTTTACAGATTCCGTAAGAACCCTGAATTTGAAACACTTGGAAGTCTACAAAAGATAGAGCTTATGCTTGCAATGAAAAAAATTGAATTTTTCTTAACTTTTAAAGATTTTACTTAAGCCATTAAATGTTGTTAACTATATATATACACAGGGTTTTTTTAAGGAAAATGTTAGGTACCCAGTATGGACCCGATTTCTCTGATTCTAGGGACCCGATGATAATTTTCTGATTCTAGGGACCCGAATCGGCTCCAAAAACACCTTAAAAACCCTGATATATACATATAATTAGTCTCCCTTATAGTTATAATTAGTCTCCTCAAAGGTGACGCAGTCGAATCACTCAGCAAATTTATATTTTCTGCAGTAATAAATATTATCTTTCCGCGTCAGCATTCTGGTGTTCTTACGGCAACGGTCTACAAGAAAAGTGAAATCGTGTTGATCTCCGGTTCGAAGTGAACAACGTGGACATTTGATGGATAACGTTATATTGCGTACATTACAGGGCCAGATCCTATTAGCCACATAACCATGTTCATGTCTGACCTGAATGATTTGTCTGATTCGCAACTTGACGTTATGGCGAAGAACAAAGATGGTGCAACTGCACTTCACCTAGCTGCATGCGGTTCTAAGTCTGTGGTTTTTTTTCCAGAAAAAAAGGTGACTACACTGCATAACTTGTTCTTCACATTGAGTAATAGGTACAGAGACCCTAAGCTCGCGCCAAGAAAAAATATAAAGGCAACATACTTCTTTGATTCAACTTATTTTGAAAAATGTTTTTAATTAAAAATATTGCTGTATGTATACTCACTCAAGAGCTAGAAATTCTTGTTATGTGCCTAAATACTGTAGGTTCAAAGGCACTTTTACATCCTAAAGCAGGGGTTCTCAACCTTTTCAAGCATGTGGCCCAATTAGGGTCGGGGCCCACCGACTGTACAACCTTTCCATTGTGTCATTATGTTGCAGAGCAGAAATAAAAACGACTTTTAATACATGCGCTACAATCAATACGAAGGCTGTGCCTGTTTGTTGTTAGAAAGAATAGATATACGAGGCTCAATACATGGTAAGGCACAGATGAAGTCATCTTCCAGTTCGTGCTGTTTGATTTCGTTTCAATGGCAACAAGAACCGCCTGTCTGCCTCAAAATGTTTTCGGTAACTGCATATTGTGCACAACGTGGTATAGGCTACCTGGAAACCTCCATGTCGCAATAATTTCTAACATATAATGACGAAAGAGACCGAGCGTCTTATGTCGTTTTTAGCTGAAGAGCTACCTATGTTTTCAATTTAAATCAGGGGTGTTAAACTCGTGGCCCGTGAGCCAAAAGTGGTCCGGAAGCTGAAGTTTCGTGGCCCGCGGAAAAGTCCAGATTTTAAAGCAAGCATTACAGTTTTAGAGGGTATTGCCAATCTTCTGTGGGTGGCCAACGAGTTGTCTAACCCGCAGAGCTTGACACATGCAGCTGTGGCCCGTGGACAAATCTGGTTATGTGCATTTGGCCCGGTAGTGCCGCATGGTTGCACACCCCTGGATTAAATGGTTCATTTTGCATAACGTACTCAACTTACAATGATACCAGGCTGTGAAAAATTTTTCCGTGGCCCACAGGTTGAAACACCTTGTCCTACAACTTTTATTTAAGTATGGTATGATTTATTATTTCTAGAACTATGAGAGGTTGCTGAGCACTGTGAGGTATTTCGAGACCTCCTAGAGTTGCTGCCCCTCGACTCTCCCTAGAAGAAAAGTGGGTGTGAAAATGAATGATAGACAATTTGTACGTATCACACACAGCCAATAATTCTGATTTCATAACAGTCCTTCAAAGATAAAGCGTTTTCCGCATCACAAAGCAAAAAGAATCAGCTGATTCCATGCGATTAAACAACGAAAAAATTTTATGCAGTATATCGAATTCGTGCAAGTATTTACCGGAAAAGATAAAGTACCCATCAAGTCGCCTAAATGGTTGTCGCAAGCAATTCAACTCTATCATACTGCACACGGCAAAGGAAGAGGACTTACAGCCATGCAGCTGCTCGCCTCCTCAAGCTGCTGCCATTCAACTGTAAAGCAACACGAGCAGAGGGCTTATTTTCGCGTACTAATTGACAAAACGGTTGTCTGCTGGGGGTGGAAATGGAAAGGTTGCGACGGAAGTAAGAGTAAAATACTGTTAAATTAAAGAGGAAGTTATGGCAGTGGCGAACGGACAAAATTCACAGTTCGGCATTTCTAAATACATATATCGGAATCGCGTTGCAGTAGTTACCTATCTGATGACAGCACATAGTGTCTATCAATGCAGCAGACAGAAATTATAACTTTTTTGCCGATTTAGCCAGAGTAAAGCGCAAGTAATCGCGCCAAAAGTACCCCACCGTGAATAACAGCCATGCCAGGGCGCAAATCAACAAACATTTTGTGAGTGTTCCCCTTGGGTTTTAAGGGCCTAGAACGAAGTACCACCCGAAATCCCATCTATTTGGGCGTGGTGATGCTTGGGCGAGAGATCAAAATAAATCACCTCAGTCAGCCTCCCAGAAACTTGATCTAAACAAACTTTGTCTTTGGCAGAACCATAACACTAATCTCACTACAATATTTGATTTAAATAAAGAATTTTCAAGAGACCACAATCGAAGATATGTTGAACGAGCTTCAAAAGCAGCACGAGACAACCATAAAAACAATTCTTGACTGGTGCAAAGCTACAGTTGTTGAAACGGTAAGCCATAAAGAAACAAAACGGAATTTTTCCCGTGTTTGCAAAAATGCGTATTTTGCAGGGTCTAAAATTTTTAACAAGGTCCCATGCTGTTGGGGTATTACCGAAGAACATCCTCAATGTGATATTTAATATTGGTGACGTCAGTGTGAAATTTAAACATTGGTGACGTGTATTTTGCAAGGTTCAAATGAACATTAACCGCACATTGCTGTCGAATTCTGCAAATATGCACTTTCCAGTTCATATGTTCAATCAAATGTGTTGCGCAGCTTAGAGAAGAAAGGAACTCTTGTTCGTCCGTTCGACATCAGTTGCATTTCATAAAGAAAGCAATTACTCTCGGGCAGTGGTGTAGCCAGCCCAAAATTTTTGGGGTGATAAATCTTTTGAAATTAAGTGGGCAACAGTATTTTGTTTGGGACACCGCCTCACACAGCACAAAACGACAAGATATGTTAGAAATTCGGGGGCCATCGCCCCCTTGACTACGCAATACTCTTGGCATTCCGTCACCGCCAATCGTCATTTAATAATGAAGTTTTTCACTTGTTTTCGCGGAAAGCATTGTTGCATTGAGCTGCCGCAGTACATGATATCGAGTCATTGTGCCTGTCACATAACAGATATCACACAAACTTTCACATCAGCCACGCTACGCATGCGAACTTCATCAGCTTCAATTTTTGAATTACTTAACGCCCAAAAAACTTTTTTGTTGTGCCTTCTGTGTCTCCAGTTCCGTAATATCCTTTTTGCATTATTCGTAACTGATCTTAAAGGAAATTTTTTTTTGTTTAGACGTGATCAGACAGCAACAAATAGATCAGACCAAGCAAAAAATGATCGGAGCTAGCAAAACGTCATCACTGTGATTCTTGCTCTTCATTTAAATAATGGCCTCAGAAATGACGCAAACTTTCGCGGATTGAGTTGAAAAAAATAGTCCACGTATCATTCCTCTAAATGACGTCTTGTGCACAATCTTGACCTGCAAGCACGGAGTAGTCCTTTATCTCACACGAGCTAACAGTTGCAGATACACCAAGCGTCTGGAAAAATATTTGCTGTGTCGAAGCTAGATCTGCTTTCTTAAGGTTATCTACCGCTTTCCCCATGTTTACGGTTCTTATGAAATTTAATCACTTGTTTACCTTTATGCAAAGCTTTCAAAAGTTTCAGTGTAACAGGACTTTCCAAATAGGTGTGTTCCTCCAGGGGATACAAGATGCAAATTCGCTGCCGCAATCCATGTGAAACCTTCTTGTACCTTATTATGTTTAGAATGGAACGCTTAAAATTGTCAAGCAGTGTACGTTAAAGTCTCTTTGTTGGTATCATGGCTGATCCAGCCGTCGATGTACTGACGTTTTTCCATTGTGTTCTATTACGTGCAGTCTCCCATAAATTCCCGGGATTTTTACATAAATCTTTAAAGTTACTGAAGAAAGTAAAACGCTGGGCACCCCTTGCACGTTAAAGTAATAAGTTGCTAAAGCACGCAGATAAATTCATGATTACTACGAACGAAGAATCGGAAGGCAAACATTCCGTCCTGTGTCGGTAGCATTTCATAAATTTCAATCTCAGACAATGATTGTTGAAACTCATTGAGGAAAAGTCCTCTGAATCACGTGGCTACCAAGGCCTCGCGCCACTACGTCACTTCCATAACAGCTTTCGCGTTTCTCTTTTTTACAGCGCTTTTCTTCCGACTGACCATAAGACCTTGCAGCAAGATCACTGCAGTTGAATTGCTAATGTACTGATGATGGTAGCAGTAGTTACCGAAACGTCTACGAAAATGTCATTTATATCTATTGCTTTGGCTGTTATTTTTATCATTAGGCTATTTAGCACTTCTTACTTTCCGTGCACCATTGAAGAAAAGTTTTGATACTTATCTATCGTATTAGATAGAAACGAACGTGAAACAAAAGGTGCTTTTTGGCGTGTATGGGAAGTGTGCTTCTTGCGTGAGATATAAATACAAATGATGCTGAAATTTTGAAGCAAGCTCTAGGCAGTTCGACAGGGCTTGCGGTCCTACAACTTTCAGTGAAACAAAATCATAGCCTTGTGAAGATCAGTGGCCTTCAAGCACTGGATTGCTGAAAGCCAAATGGCCATTATGTTTATTGAGATTGAGCAGATATTGTTTTCGGCTGTCGCATTTACTGCATCAGGTGAAAGACGCCGAGGGATGGACTCCCTTGCATTGGGCATGCAAGCACGACAACGTTGATGCAGCTATGAAACTGTTAATGTTTCAGCCCAAAACGGAGCACTACTGCAAATGGAAGTCGTTGGAAACTTCCGCGGTAACTCTTTTTGCTAAGATATACTTAGTGTCAAGTTAGTAAGGAAAAATGCAAAAAAGCAACTAATCGTTCACTAGCCAACGGAAAAAAAGCGGTGCATGCAGCCTGAACGTTATGAACCTAAACTACACAAAATTTGCATTCCTTCTCAAGGCTGACCAAGGATTAACTGAGCTGTTAAACGCAGGGCTGTGGAGTCGGAAGTCGTATTTCAGGCTCTGGCCCCAGGCATTTAAAATTTTGGCTCCAGCTCCAATTTCTAAAAAGTTTTTAGCTCCCGCTCCAGAATGATTTGGTCCATTGAAAACTGAAAACCATTATTCCATTTGTACAACTAGCTTGCCCCACAGACTAGGGTTGTGGAACCTGAACCCAAATTTCAGGCTCCGACTCCACCATCGAAAAGTTTTTGGCTCCGGCCCTCCAAAATTGCCTGGCCTCCGACTCC
>JGI24022J15233_10010728_pt1 | contig 10409 bp, 10 predicted proteins | sample Ectturendosymbi2_FD_15233 | JGI IMG/M metagenome (IMG submission 15233)
GCAAGAGGTAAACGTATCAGAACAGGATTTTTGCATGTACTTCAGTAGCTTGTACCGTAGAGGTGTGAGATCTTCACAAACGAAGACGTGCTGTCTTACTTCGATATTTTTGAGTTTCCGTTTATTAGTAAGAAACTCGTTTGTTTTTTTGTATGACACAAATCTTGCAATGATTGGGCGTGGATTCTCAATTTTTCTTCTTTTTTGTCCTAGTCGATGTACTCTCTGTATTTCATTATCTTCGAGATCGATTTCGAGCTCATCTGCTATTTTAAACAAGACATTTTCTCCATCATCGTTGTCTTGTTTATTTTCTTCTACCCCATAAATAAGAATATTTTATCTTCCTATGTATTGTTCTTGTCTGTTAAGTTGGAAGACAAGCAGATTTGTTTTCTGAACCATCTCAACCATCTCATCGCGTAGTTGAAGTTTGGTAAATGATTGGAATAGTGTTTTTGTCTTCGTTGCACTTACCTTGAAAGTCATCAATGAATTGTCCTGAATTGTACGTCACGTTGTACTCCAGACAGAGTAAGTTCGCTCCACCTCCGGTATGAGTGTAGTGAGCACCAGCAGCTATGCCTGTCAAAAATCGGTTGACGTAAGGTTCGATATCTATGAAGTAGTCATTTCTATTAAAAAACGAATTACTCAGCATACACGCCTCAACACTCGGGTCATGAAAGCTACGAATAAAGTGGTACTCCTGGACAACAAAAGATTGAAAAACTCAGTGGAACGCAAATGCGAAGCAGAAATAAAAATGTTGTATTCATGCTGTTGCGCTGCAAAACCTACTTCCAAAAATAGGATCGAATTTCATCGAATGAAACGTGTTACATTCACAGCCAATTGTACTTTGTGTTAAAACCGATTTGCAAGCAAGAGACTGGTGTCCGCAGTCTAACGATACAAAATCATACCAATGGTATGACGAGAACCTTTTTTGTTTAATAAATTTGCAGCTAGCGAAAGAATTACATGCATTAGTCGTAAGTTACAAATTAAGTGCCGTCAGTTTGTACGTGATGATTCTGATGAAGGTTTTGGTGTTTTCAAATTTTATTCATTTGTTGGATGGAAAGTGTTTCTAAATTTAGTTTATCTTACTGGATTTTCAGAAACTGTGCACGAAAAGCATTCCAAGCTTCAGTGATCACCCATGAAATCACACAGTTGATCAACCATGATGTAGATCTTTCTACTTCGGAGACGCCAGGACTTCGATAAACAAACTTTAATCAGGCTCAACTGGCGCTAAAAACATAAAAACACGTTAAAAACTTGCCAACGTTTCGACAGTTGCTACAACTGTCTTCATCAGGGCTTTCACATAAATAGTGACAAAGACACAATGAATGAAAAACGATCGGACTTATTTCCCGACATCTACCGGTTTATGTTACAATAATCTACATTATAACATTCTAAATTTCCTTCGTTCTATCAACCACCTGGTTCATCATTCTGTTGTTTTTTTTTACTGTCTTATCTTTTAATCAACGTTCCCCGCCTCCCGAGTTCTTGTCAGCGCGGCGCCACCTGGAGCGCACACATTCTATAACATCTGTGCTCGCATGTCATGGCATTTCGTTTTTTAGCCCTGATGAAGACAGTTGTAATAACTGTCGAAACGTTGGCAAGTTTTCAACGTGTTTTTATGTTTTTAGCGCCAGTAGAGCCTGATTGAAGTTTGTTTACATGAAGTGTTGATTACTTAAAAGTTGAAGGATCTTTACGCCGAAAATCAAAACTTGCTTACGTATATTACGAAGATTTGTGCAATTTTCTCTAAACCTAGTGATTACGGTCAAATTAGCTGTGTTCATCTGATATGCTGATTTGCACAATAGACAGATCTTGTTTCTGCAAAAAGAGCGATGATATTTTTGTCGGAATTGAATTGAAGAAAAACGTCATTGGTCTTGCATATTGAGCAATTAGGATTTTCTTACGTGAAGTTCTTTTCGGACCGCTGTTGTTAACATTATTGGCTGAATTTGAAATTAAAGGATTTGTTTGCTTTAGTTAACTGCGTTACTTCCGATCTTTCGGGTGCGATCTTTCGGGTGCTTTGCCCAATTCGCGTTGCGAAAAAAAAACATTTTCACTGGCAAATCGTTTTTATCTTATCGGCTCAATGGTTAGTGCGTTACTTTTGGTGCTGTTACTGGGGGTCAATTGGTGCAATTGAATTTCGCACCTGTTGCATACTAGAAAGAAAGTTTCGTTAAACTATATACTTTCTTTTGCTACTTTTTTTGGAGTGCCATGAGTGTCAATGGCAGCACCTCTCCTTGCGCCCACATGTTGGCAAGTACCGTTTTGCTAGCATCTCTGGTATGACCCGACGGGAAATGGAACCATGCCTAGCCGCTTCAGTGGCGTTTTAAACCCATTGTTGCAGTTGTGCACTGTTACATAGTGCATGCTGTTTAAAGCTTAGTACAAAAGTGAGCTAACTTGTCTGTATATGTATAAATGTATATATATAGCAGGTACTAAAAGCTGAACAAATCCTGATCAAGTGCAACTTCTACGCAGGTAACCATTTGGGAATTTTTCGAGAGGCTGGATTTAATGATATACGCAAATATAGATATTGGGATCCAGCAAACCTATGCATCGCTTTCGAAGGTGAACATATATTTTGTTGAAATCTTTGCAAACGACTTAATGTTTTTCTTGCGTTGTTGGTTTAAAATACTTTTGGGCCACTTGCGATTGTTGAGCTCTTGTCATTTTTCGAATATCACCTTGCCGTACAACTTAACTTTCGTTGTTGACTGTTTACTTTCTTGCTGAAATGTGATAGTTTGTGGTTAAGCCTTTTTTTCTGAAAGCAACCTGCTTCATAAACTGCACTGATTCCGCAATTGCTGGCGTACAGTGGCAAGTCACGCGTATGTTTGTTTTGTATTTGACATTTTTGCATTATGTTCGGACAACGCTCGGCAGATGGATAGCTACATTGTTGGCTAATGTTTGGCAACTAGTATCTTCTTGCATAACGTTTGCTAAGCGTGTTGCTGCTTAAGGCATTGGCGAAGCAAATTCCAGTCTCCAATAAGATTTTTAGCGCAGATTATCACTTGGTTTGTTTAAAAATAAGAAGAACATAATATTCTTTTTTGGGACTTGCTGGCTGGGCGTTTGTGGCCACGACAAGTATTTCCATTGTGTTAATATATTCGGGAATTTCGCTTGAAATTTGGTTAAGGAGACTTAGAAGGTTTTTCTAATGTTTGTTTTTTTTTCAAACAAATCGATACTTTCTGTTTGATGCACAGATCTTTTTTTTATAAGGCCTCACCGAGGATCTCCGCTCTGCACCGGAGTACTCGATCGTTGTCTTCCACGCCTGCGCCCATAACCCGACTGGAATGGACCCTACGCAAGAGCAATGGATCAAACTGGCTGAAGTAAGTTGCAACCTTAGCCAGTGTGTCGTTAAAAAAACTGTTTTGATTTTGAAAAGTATGTAGTGCCACTGCTGTATAAGAAAGCACTACTTCTTCCACAATGGTTGCCAGTTGTTGCATGTTAGTCAGATATGTGTATATTGTTGTATTTTTAGTCCAATCTTTTAACCTAGGTGCAGTGGCAAAGGAAACAAATCCCGATGTTTGGACTGCAAGTTAGGGTTGCGGAGTCGGAGGTAAAATATCCGACTCCGACCTTTCCAAAATTTCCGAATCCGACTCATTAACATAAAGGGAATGAAGCTTGACTGTTAAAATCAGTGGAAATCGTGGTGCACAGCAAGAAATCTCTGTTTCAACAAAATTTAAAAAAAATTTGCATCATTTCAACAGGAATTCCCAATTTAGGAATGTGATGTAAAACATCCAATTGGATATCCGGTGTCGGAGTCGGACAACAAAATCCGGCTCCTACTCTCAGTGTTGTTTGGAATCCGACTCCACCCAAAAACCTCCGGCCCCGCAACCCTGCTGCATATGACGTAGTTTGCTTGTTTTTGATAAATGGAGTCAAACCGACAACTGGTCTCTTTCATTTCTCCGTCAATGACATCTTCGACAAACTTGTGTAATGTTCGTTCTCAGCAAACTTCAACCAGTTATTATTGACCTGTGATCGATGTTTTCAGTCCAGGGACATCTACAACCCTTACAGTAGATGCCCTTGTTTTGGGAGTTGGATAAAAGTGGTTTCGTTCGCCCACAGAAGTGGATTGCAGTCAACAAATGTTTAGGATGTTTTTTTTCAGCAGGGTTCCCACGCGGTATTGAAAGTATTGAATTGTGAAATCGGTTTTCAACACCTGTATTGAGTTTGGCCAAAATGTACATGAAGTATTGAAAAAGTATGGAAATTCCAAATTCAGCCAGCTATTTATTCAAATTTTGTTCTTTACCGCTGATGGCAATTTTGCAGATGTATTTTGCATTGTGTTCCACGAATAAAATTTTGGAAAAATGAAGATAGTGATGGTATTAACATTTTTTTATTTGATATCGAAAATGTGTGGGAACCCTGTTTTAGGAAAACAATTGGGTAAAATAATATTAAGCAGACCAACAAAATGTTTTTTCTGAAACATTCTGTACAAGTAAATCATACCTATTTTTGGAGGAATCGTTTCTACGTTTTTTCATTACGGAGGATTGGCAAAAGCACCAACGAAAATTGTGGCCTCAACTCATCCAACTATACATTAGAAACCACTACCTTAAACAATCATAAGCTAAAGAGGCATGTTCAACAATAACGGTCCATGCGACATTTTCTTCTTTAAATCTGCGCAAGAACGAGATTTCCCAAAAAAGTTGTATCTTTTTGTCAAATTTTAACATTGTTCATTCATGATTGTATCGTTTGCCTTTGTTAAGATTTGCCGAGAACGCCATCTCTTTCCTATCTTCGACTGCGCTTACCAAGGCTTCGCATCTGGCGACTGTGACCGCGACGCGTGGAGCATCAGACACTTCGTCAAGGCAGGCTTCGAGATGCTCGTCTGTCAGTCGTTTTCGAAGAACTTCGGATTGTACAGTAAGACCTGTCGTCGATCTGCCAGTGATATGTAACCCTGGCCTGACCACGGATTTAAGACCAAAATCATTTGAGACTTATGCAGACCCCGTTGATTTCAGATCATGTTCATATGCGGTCGCGTCCAGGTGACCCCGCGATCTAGTTAACTACAAGAAACATCGTTGTTCATTTCGATGCAAGTGTTGCGGTCTTCTTAGGGAAGGCGCGAACCCACAACGGCAAGAACACTAACAGATATGGGTGCAGTAGCCAGTGGCAATAGTTAATCCCCGCTCAACCAGGTTCACCGTACCGCCGTAATGCTGCCTATTTATAGCTTACTTTATGTGCCGCCTCATGCTTACACCAGAGCAATGTGACCGCTGTCGCAGAAGCTATTTTCAGAACACATTCACTTGAGAGCAGCCGATCGATTTTTCAAAGCAAGTGAATTTACAACGGATAAAAATGCTATGGCGTCACTGATAGTTCTGAGCTCATACAGTAGATGCACTTGCTGTACAGAAATGCTTTACGTAAACTCTTTCAAAAATTGGAAAAAAACAATCGAACATCCTGGTGTTTCGAACGACAAACTTTAACCTGACAGTCACTTTGCGATGTTCAAGTTGCCCACACAAAGTTAAGGACAGATAGTAAAATTGTGATTCAAAGCAAATGAAGGTATCCTCCTAAGGCTGTAGCGATCAGCTACATCGGTTAAAATTTGCAGTGATGTGTTGCTTAGCGTCGGAGTCTTATAAAATTTTGCGCGTGGCAGTTCTGTTTAGTAGGTAATCTTTGCTCTCTCTGTAACCTGGACTTGGCGCTACTTCGCGATTTAAAGCACTAATCAGTGCACTAATCTCTGAGCGCCTTCAATAGCACATATTTTGTTACGTTGTATTCCAAGCAAATATGTACTGAAGTTTTTGTGCGCATGCATTTACTGCATTTAAAGTCGGGTTTGAATCAATGCAAACAGGTATCGAATAATTGCAACATCATCCTCAATGCATGTGCTTAACAAAGCTGATGTACTCCTGGAGTTTTTAAGCGTTTGAGATGTATCGCACAAAGTGTGTAACTACCCAGTCCACCTGCAGTTGTTTCTCGATATGACTATTTTTATAAACTGAAGAGACTATACTAAACATGTTCCACAAGTCTAGGAAAAAAACTATCGCAGATTTGCTCCAGGTTGTAGTTGTCTTTTCTCAATTACTCCCACCCAGAGATTGTTGAAAATCAGCATGCGTGTATTCAAACTTTGCATTTGCTGTTGTCAGCAAATAAGTTGCTTAAAGTTGATGGGTGCATATGGTACGTACGTAAACAGCTGCTGGTTCTTTGGTATGGCAAAAATCTGCAACTATTCGTTTAAAAAAGTTTAATTTCTATTTAGCAAGCATCTTTTCAACGTCAGTATAATGATAAAGTTTAACGCGGAATTGTCCTTGGCACCGATTACCTCCCACAAATTATTTCCCGTCGTATTTCCATTGTGTTGTTCTTAGAAGGGACGTTCAAAATCCGCACCGTCTTGATATTAGCGTTCCACTTGTTCTTCCGAATACGCGCCCACATTTTTCATGAAATTATCTTGATGAGTCAGGAACATATTTCAAGGATATTGTGCAATCAGTTATCATAAGTTTTTGCCAAATTGGGTCCAGCTCAGGAGAGGTGCCACCAATGTGGTTTCTCAAGCACCCTCCAACCATATCAGCAAAATTTTTCTCCAGATCTCCTTTTCGACGTCACTGAAAAATTTGAAGGCTTCATCAGACGCGATAATTTTTTTCTTGAGACCCAACAAAGACATTGACTTTCGCTTTAGCTCCGGAAAGTTTAGGAAATAAGGGCAGGAAGTACTTTGAATCAGCACCTGTGTTATCTAGTCTTTTCACGAAATGTTCTATTAAACCAGGTTTTCTGTCATGTGACGCCAGCAGAACTTTTTTTTTCGTTAACTTCATTTTACATTGTTCGTGTCAACAATACTATATATTCAAACACCTTGGTCATATTTCCTTACGATAGCGTGACTTGACGTCTCTGCTGTCATAAAGCTGAAAATAGCAAGAGTATTTGGCTAATGCCTCATTTGCAGCCTCACGAGAAATGCTATCATTTTCAAATCACCTATGATCATCCACTTGCAATGGTCATACTTAAAAAGTTGGTAAAGCCTTAGCACATGCGTAATTTTCTCTGAGGCGAAAAGATAAAGCGAGAAAAAAGGTTATTCGTTCCATTATGGAGTAGCACAGCCTTGAGCAATGATTTTTAATGGTGCTTTGAGGAGCCCAAACGGTCTCTCAAAATACACTAGATCCCCGCTTTACGACCACCACCAAAATACGCAAACAGCTCTCTTTATGATCCTCTCGGTATTCAGACAAAGTAGTTGCGGTCTATCAAAATGTCTTGATGGTCACCAAGATTAAACCTTAAAAAAACCTGGCTTTACGACTTCTAGATGAGGTGTTATTGAAAAGAAGCCTGTGACTTCAGTGCAAGGAATTCCTGTTGAGTCAAAAGCCCAGCAACATTTCGGCATGGCATAGAAATGGAGAACACTTGGCGCTGTTGCTCAGATTTGAACTGAGTCATCCACCGAGTTTGACTGTTTAATTCTCAATGTCAACTGTTCTGCGTTGGGGTTGGTCACGCCAAGGTCCCTGATAAAGTCATTGCAATCTTCCTGGTTTGGATGGTAAGACTTGCTTTTCTTAAGCAAACAATTTAAAATATATTTATAATTTGGAATATCATTGTCAGCAACTGATCCATTAATTGAGGCTTGGTCAGGATTAGCATGAGGGGCAATGCTGTGAGCAGCCAATCAGAACGAAACACAAGCGCCACCAGCTCAAAAGCTAAATTGTTGTCCCAGCAGTCTTCAACGTATACATGTTTTCTGATTCCTGCCGACGCCCAACGTACACTTTCCAAGCCCCGGTTTAAACACTTCTCTTTTAAGTTTCGTCGATTTAGATTTCCATGAAAGGGGGTTTATTTCAAAATATGCGCTGTACCTTTCGACATTGCCCGGCTTTTGTTTATGTCTACATGATCGTAACGTGTGAAAAGCTGTTCGCACAATTTTTGCTGCTCTCCTTTAACCTCACTCACCTGAAGCGTTGCATTCTAAATAACTTGCCAGTCTTCTGTTTATTTTTATAAGTGGTTAGACCTCCATAAATTTTAGATCTGCAAATGCAGTGTGTCAGAACATGGGTCTCCAAACTCTTTTGTCTGAGGGTCACATCAACTACAGTATTATACAACAGTTCGAGGACCGGACATCTTACCGTAATGTGATTGTTTCGGAACAATGGACATATGTTGCATTCTGCAAAATCAACAAATTTGTATTTCTTTAATTATTGGCAAAATGTCTTTGCGACCAGATGAAATAGTTTCGCGGGCCGGATTTGGTCCGTGGGCCGTAGTTTGGAGACCCTTGTGTTAGAAAATTGGTAATGCTTAACAAAGAAAAAAAGTTTCTACGATTTTCGACACTGCATCCGAAATCGTTTTTTGCCGTGAATCTTTCGCAACCATCAACTGAATCAGACAGATCCTCAGAGTGTAAACCTCTTCGGAAAAGAAAAATTCACTCAGGTCATTACCTTTACGTTTGTTCAATAAGTACCCAAGTTGGCTCTTCCCAAAGCCTTTGGGAAAGCTAGCTAGATAGTCTCAATCGTTATCAAATTCTTCCATTTCGTTATCAGAACATTCGTTCATTTCTTTATGAACATACACTAAACACAAAGTCTTCATCTTCATGCACCAAGGCAAACGATTTGATGTTTTGTGGATAACGAACAAAATCTTTCCCTACAGCTAATTTCTTTTTTCGTTCAAACTTTAACTACATTTTACAGAGTTTTAAGCAACGAATTACCAGCGGTAGAATTTGCTACAATGCCTTAGTTCTTTTTTCTTTATGCAACTTACAATACCTTTTCTCATTTTCACGTCACATTGCTTCGTGCATTTTTTAAACTTTTTTATTGTTTGTTTTTATCCTGAACTAATGCGTATAGTTCGTGAGCTATTATCGTGCTTGTCATACAGCAGTGCCGCAGCTCAAAAATTTTAAAGAAAAATAAAAGCTGTCCATGAGAACCTTTCCAGTAAATGTTAGTCTTCCTGTTCCGTGTCATCAAGTGCCTCTTCTAATCGAAACTGAAAGTCAATATACAGTATGTAAATGATTTGCATTTTGTAGTTGGTAGTTTGAGTCTGAACATACATTTGTTGTCTCCTACTATTAGAAAAGGAAGAGTTCCATAGTCCTCGACTCGACGAGCCCAATTTTCGAACTTCTGTGATACAGTAAGTTTAGGACAAGCGTGGAACGGGTGGAACCTTAATAACTGAACCACTTCATATTAATTAAGAAACCACTTTCTCGAAGCGTTCGTTTTTTTTGCGAAGTAAACCAAAGCTTTCGGTCTAAATGTGTCGCGTGTGACGTTCGCAGATGAACGAACGGGGAATATGATTCTCGTGTTGAGGGACGCCAACGCTCTTTCGAGATGCCGCAGCCAGGTGGAGCTGATCGTCCGCACCATGTACTCGAACCCCCCCAGTCACGGGGCGAGAATCGTGGCGACCACCCTGCGCAACCCCGCTTTTCGACAAGAGTGGTGTGTTTGTATTTTTTCTTTTCTCCGAGTGTTGTTTAGTGTTCGAAAGCGAGCGTAGTAGTCTGTACACTGAAATAAAGAGCATACTTTCAGCGAAACTTCCAGAACGGCGGATGACTTAAATGGAATTAACGGCTTGCCATTTGCGTGATCAACGCGCCATGTGTTTGAATTTGAAATCTGATCTGAATTGCTGGCTGCCTGTAGCGCGGTCGCGCACAAAGGTCATGCCTTGATTGTCGTGGACATTACGTTTCCGAGCCGAGCCCACCACGTAAAGCATCAGAGCTTGGTAGTGCGTTTATTTTTTGACCTTAATTTATATTTTTCCCTGCTTAGTAGAGGCGACTGGCCTTGCGTGATGAAATGCCCTTGTGCTACCTGTTGAGTTGAGTTTGTACGATAACCTGGCGTGCAATGAACTGCTGTTTTTTACCAAGTTGATCAGATTCAGAATCAAGTTGCTTAAATTCACACATCAATCCAGCACATACAAACACAAAAAACGTGCGCTTGCTACTGTTTGAAGGTTGGACAACGTCCGTACGATGGCGTCGAGGATTCAGGAAATGAGGCAGTTGCTTCATTCGAAGCTAAGGGCGGCGGGAACGCCCGGAAACTGGGACCACATCATCAGTCAGATAGGGATGTTCAGCTACACGGGTCTGACAGGTAGGTGTGAGTTTACTGTGGGACGTTGTTTGGGGTGAAAAAACCCGGTGCTATGTGAGTATCCACCTTGACTCC
>JGI24022J15233_10010731_pt1 | contig 10409 bp, 9 predicted proteins | sample Ectturendosymbi2_FD_15233 | JGI IMG/M metagenome (IMG submission 15233)
CGTAACGGGCTGTGATTGGTTGAGGAAACTTGTTGATCTTGTACGTGTTCTGATCGAAGTTACCTTGAAATACCTGGAAGCAATAGTAGAGCAAAATGTTGGTCTTTGGGGAAACTACTGGCCGCATGCGGCGCTCTGAACATTTTTTGCGGCCCTCGTATACACAGTGCACACCTTTGCACAAAATCAAAAATGCTAATATAAAACACAAGAACATGTAATAATATACCATTTCCTTGATAAAGTTAACTAAGTTTGAGTATTGAAAACAAAAATATATTGTAATATATTATACTTCTTATTAAAAAAAGTATAATTTGTAGAAGCTGGCCTTTCTCTGGGTATTGACAGAACAATGTGGCCCTTACTTGAAAAAGTTTATTCGCTCCTACACAAGACTTTTATCAGTTGCCTTTTGCTTTACGGAATTGGCGTTTCCTAACTCGCTGGCTTGTGTCAAACTGTCTTTTGCGCCAAGCGAGTTTCGCGTCTCACGCACAGATCGGGTGCGCTGACCTCATTTCCTGCGTTCCCACTTCTGGGGAATTTGTCCCTAGATTGGGAATTTCAGCATCCTTTGGGGAAAATCTGGGTCTTTCAGGAATCAAGGGATTTTTTAAAGAAATTGTTTTTTCGGAATCAAACTGGGTAAAGTTGTGGTCATTTCAGTTGTTAAGCAGGGTTGATAAATATCATGATTTTTTTTAATTCAAAAATCGGATTTCTTTGATTTCAATGTGACTTTTTTGATTTAAATCAGATATACTTTATATTTTACCACTTGTAATTTTTATTTAAAGTGTTTGTTTCAATATAACCTTTTTTGCTTTGTTTCGTCTAGTACAGCAACTAGAATTTAGGTCAACTTTCATTCACACTTACTTTCCACATATGCATCACGCTCAAAGCAAATCAGTTCAGAACACCAGCGTATAAAATGAAATATTTACTGGAATGACAATACTCAAAATATCAATTCATCAAATTCATTAACACTTATGGCATGTTAAGAAGCTTGTACAAAAATACAAGCTTGCCAATTTGTTTTGTGCCAAGTCTATTGTTAAAATTAATTATCGCAATGCAGTTTTCACTGGTTCAGCTTCTGCAATAGTACAACTTAGATGTGGTAGAAACCTATTGTATGTGTTGTTATGAATCTGAATCAAAAATGCGTTCTAAAATTACTTCATGCAGATGCAACTTTTACTTTATGCCAGGCCCGTAGCCATAGGGCATTCAAGGGTAGTGTCACTAAATTTTTTTGTGCCACGCGAATTTTGTTGTGCTCAGAAGTTTGTTTTAACCATATAATAAACACAAACGTTTTCTCCCTAAAAATATTTTTTGTCCCCTAAACCCTAAAACCTTGCTACGAGCCTGCTTGTACCAGCCTACACCTTCAAAGTTGTGGCATTGTGACAGTTCTTGCTTTTGAGTCTGCAAACGTTAGTAATTTCAGTCCACATATCATTTTTGCAGTTAGTTGACATAAAATCTGTAACCTCACAGTTGCTATGATTGACAAAACTTTAATTGCTTTTAACTTGCGTCGTCATAAGAACTCTTTGCTTTCTTTATTAATGTGAAATCGATTAGAGTACCAATTAAAATGTGTCATGCAAATCACTTCAACACTGCATATGATTTTTTGCTTAATTTTTTTATTTTATCACTGATTTATATGAAATGATTTAAATTAATCAACCCTGACTAGAAACAGCATAACTTTCATTCATACTTTTTTACGTTTATGCAATATCCTTTGAATACAGATAAGTTCATAACACCAGTGTACGAAATGAAATATCTATTGAAACGCCAACACTGAAACCGCCTCTTTAGTAATTTCATTGACACTCATATTGTCATTTTATGCGCATACACGCACAACATGTTAAAAACCTATAATAATATCTGTTTCATGAATCAAAAATTTGTTCTACAACTATGTCTACAGTCAGCAGCTTTCATATATGGTTGAATATGCAACTTTAATTTTATGCCAGTCTACACTTCCAAACGTATGGCATTCTAGCAGTTATGACTTCTGAATCTTCAAGGGTTGGTTCAGTGAACATGTCATTTTTGCAGTAAATGACATCAATCTGTGAACTCACAAAAGTTGTGATTGATAAAACTTCAAGTGGTTTTTACTTGTGTCGTCAGAAGAATTCTTTGCCTTCTACTTAAATATACGTGAAAATCTATCAGAATCCTAATTAAACCTGCCATAGAATCACACAAAGCTCCAAAACGACATATCATTTTTTCCTTAAATTTTTTGATTTTTATGACTTGATTTAAATCATAATCAACCCTGCTGCTAAGTGCTTCCTAACCCGTAAGTATCATCCCAGTAGTAAGTTGCAAGTCAGATCCTGCGTCCCTCTTAAAGATGACATATTTGGACATATTTGGTACATATTTGGTAGAAAACCTAACGAGGAACTGGTCTACCAGTTGGCTCATTCCAACTCTGAAGTGGGTAGCAATTGGTATTTTCTATTAAACTCACGGCCAACAACAATCTCAGGTAGTTCTGCTGGCTTCACAACAAGACTGGACCAAGCAACGTCGGAGATGTAATCACTTCAACATAGTGGACGTGACGCTTACCCTTGTGTGTACCAGCAAGACTTGCCTCGCCAATCTTCCCCGGGAGATTTTGGTCACGTGACCGAACAAACGCAGATCAACTTTCTCTATTCGGAGAAGTGACTCCATATTCAGGGCAGTGGCGTGAAGAGGGTCGGGGGCGAACGGGGCGATGGCTCCGGGCATCCAAAGAGTGAAATTACAAAAATTAAAATGCAGCAACTAGATGATTTTTTTAATTGTGAGGCTACTAACACATACTACTCAGAGCCAGCAGTAGTTTTTTTAGTGGTACGGCGAAAATCAGTAGAAATCGTGGATCCAAGGCACTACTGCTACCATACCAAAGCAAGCGGTTCTTTTGCGACTCTGTTTGTATTCCCTGGAAAAAGATGACCTTTTTTAGCCATTCGTAGTTCAAGCGATGCCCTGCAAGCACTTTCTGCCACAGCGCAGTTGCGGAAAAAAGTCCAAAGTTCAACCTGAACTGAAAACATGAAAACTACCGCTAACTAAGCATTTACTGCTTAAAGGCTATCCATTTCCTTTAAATTCCATAAAATTAGAAGGGATATTGCTCTTCACTATTGCGCATCTCGATATCTGCAAATGAAAAACCGTTGCTTGCAATGCACACCACAACGTTGTTGCTCTAACTCTTCGTCACTGAGTTAAAAGAGAAAATACCAACGTGCCTGCCAGTGAGTTTAAGCAATTTTACGAGCCAACAAATTTCTCAAACCGCTTACAAAAATAAACCAAACTTTCTCTGTGTGTACTCTACACCAGAAACATAATTTTCAGGAATTTTATCCAAATAAACTGTGATGGAGTCTCGAGACCCATTTTCGTGAGTCCCGGTCTCGGTCTCGAAGGTTTCAGGTCTCGAGACTTTGAATATTGCAAAGAAATGGTTTATTAAAATTTCTATAATTCAAAGATGTTTTTTTTGTTGTATTTGCAGGTAAGAAACAACCAAAAAATGTCGGAAAATGCCATAATTTTGAATAAAATTCAAGTCAGAAGCATGGGCGTCCGCAGAAACTTTTGCAGGGTGGGGAAACTCGATATTTTGCTTATCCTTTCCATGTTGTTGATGATGCAACGCAAATGCACGTTCACAAAATGCTTTGCCCTTTTCACATCATAACGAACATGCCCCATACTGCACAGAGGCGTAACGAGGGGGGGCAAGGGAGGCACAATTCCCCGGGCGCCGAATCTCAATGGGGGAGCCGAACCACTGCGGCGGGCGCTGAAAAGACCCAACAATGTTGCAAGTACTTTCTTCAACAGCACACTTGATTCCGAAAGACTTTAGGTTCGAACGTATTGGGGCGCCAAACGTGTTTTTTCCCCTGGCGCCATCTAACCTCGTTACACCCCTGGCAGTACCCACATGAAAAATGAATGATGTACAATGCAAAGCTGGGCTTTTGCAACAGATGATTTTTCTGATGTCGTTGAAAAGATGCTTGCCGGAATTACTCACAACATTTAAACGAGTTGCCCAGGCAACACTCCAAGCGCATGCCAAACCACAACCTCTTCACTTGCTAAGAACAGGGGCCATAAGCTTTGTTCTTAATGTTCAAAATAAAGGTTTATGACTCCGGTGAGTGCCTTCACCATTTGGATTCATCAAACTGCCGTCATTCATTTTGCATTGTAATGACGAAATTTGGTATGGGCGGGCTCTGCACCTGAGGAGCAGCTGATTTCATCAGACAGGTCTCCGCAGTCGATGACGCCATCGCAGACTTTGTGCGGGGATACACACGTTCCGCTTGAGCACTTGTGTTGGCCGCGGCATTCTCCGATGCTTTCGACGTCATAGTTGAACTGTTGCAACCTGCATTACAACCAGCATCGGTGCATGTAATCCCAAGAGGCTAAATGCAGCAGATTTACACCACACATTAAGTCGAAAGCGTTTCGTTGCGGTGACCCCCCATAGGAGCCGCTGCACAATGTGTTGCAGAGTTCTTTACACACATGTACTTAAAGAGGATTGGCGCAGATGGCCCACAATTTAATATTCTGCCAACATTCTTTACCGAGGAAGAGACGAAACAAGATTTAAAAATTCTCAGACACGAAAAGAGAAGAAATTGTCTGCGTCCTATTTTCGTTTCTTGCCGTAACGTTTATTTCCCATCTGATTCAAATTCGCAAAAACAAGCTTAGTTACAAACTTATCAGCTACAAGCCAACAGACATGCAGATCTTTCAGCAACTCCGTATAGTTGACGCTTGTGTATACATCAGATCAGGGTCGGATCCACGGGGGCGGGGGAAACGCCCCCCTAAAACCTACAAAAGTAACTTTATTCACCATGATTTTGTACAATTCAAAAAACAACATTCGTGATTTAAGGCCATTTTGCCGTCTGTTGTTTTGTCACAGCAGTGTTGTGAAGTATACTTTATCTCTTTTACAGTAGTGAACCCGTAATTACACTTGGCTGCCAAATATTACTGAAATCACACCCTCTAACCTTGCTGACTGGATCCGCCCCTGCTTCAGATAACACTCAGCTTACGCACACAGCCGCAAAATTACCCACCTCACGGATTGAAGGACTTTTTCTCCAGCAGGTGGCTCTATGATGAAACTAATTGGCTGGCCAGGCTGTGACGTATAGAAACATGGACCAGCCGTCCAGAAGTGCGATAGTTTCTCACCATTTATGACAACGAATGCACTTCCTCCGTAGATTGCAGGGTTAGCATCAAGTTTTGGAATTCGAAGAACGGCGACCTTGTTCTAAAACACAGGCAACTTGCATTGTATCAATGCTGAAACAGTTGTGTTCTAGGACAGGGCTTCCAAACTTTTTCTACTCCTGCACCCTAAAAATTTTTGTTCTGACCTCGCCCCCTTACAATTAATAATATTGTTTGATAGCAGCACTAATTCAAGCTTCTTTCTTGCTTCGTTTCTAAAAATAGTTGTAGCATTTCTAACACAGATGGTTTAATATGGTCTTCTGCAATAGTTTAAGGTTTCGCATATTTTGCCACTTTAAACGCCACTTGGTAATGAAGCCGTTAGCAGTGGTTTGACAATAGACCCAAAACCTGATTTTGGAAGGGTTGCTCGAGAAGTAAAACGGGCTCTCTAAGCTCGCGAAGATTTTCCATCATGTCCCATTACGTTGGCCCGGCCATGTGCCATGTCGATTGTCGAAGTGATCTTGCCACTTAGATGGCCTTCAAATTTGCGTTGGAGAAAACGTTTCACAGAGCACGCACTGAAGTTTTTGTAAATCCTGAGTTTTCTGTTCTTAGTGAAACCAAAACAAACGTTCTATTTCCCTATTCTTGGACATGATGAAGGGTTACGATGATCATAAGAAATCAGAAAAGCTTCTGCTTTATCTCCCTCGCAACTACGTAGAGCAGACCTTCACCTCTCTCCAAATCAACAAAATCTTTCACAAGAACAATTTACTCCAGTACAAAAGGCAGTGCACACGACTCGTTTCCTCTACTTTACAATAGATTCACATCAGAAATATTTACTGAGAATTCTAAAACACGAAATCTACTCGTATTTGTACTACGCTCAGACTATCCTAGAAATGTCCAGAAAAGGCCAACGCCATCTGAGCCAATATTACTGCAAGTTCGTAGATAGGAAGATTAGATTACAGTTATTGTTTACGCGAATAATTAATATCGTGACACAAAAGTTTAAACAAACCTCGCGTTTCTGTATATAAACCATTGCAAGAGAAAAAAAAGCCGTAGGAGAGTAATAAATAGATCACTTTCCTGTCACTACGACGGACGCTACTCGCACCCCCTTCAATGATGTCTCGCATACCTAGTTATGAACCAATGTTCAAGGGATACTTTTAATCCACGTAAACAATAGAGTTAATTGAAACGTTTTTTTGACCATTTTCTACTCGGTTGTGGCAATGGCTTCATGAGTGCTTGTCAAGTTTTTCAATAAGATGGAGATGTTCACTTTTATTTAAGCTTTTATTGAAAAAAGAATGTAATTTTGACGAAGTACCTACCTATCGCAGGTAGGTAAGATGGACCTACCTATCTTCGACTTCAACGGTACGAAGCTGTGTCCTGATGCCCTCTACATCACAATCTGCTGTTGGCCACTATATCAGGCCCGCAACTAGGGGGCAACCGGGCACTTCCCCCCCAAAAAATTTCAAAAACATGTTTAATTGTTACAGTCATCATCCCCCCGTGGGTTGCGACTCTGCACTTCATCATAATATGGTGTCGGTCGCTCACTATATCATAAAATGCTGCATCCGCCAGACACACGTGATTCCCTCACCTCAGGTGGTTTCAGAATCCATCTACATGACTTCACATTATCACCATCAACACGATTGAAGCGAATAGCTTTAGCAGTATCTTTTGTCGTGTTTATCCAGCTGTGACGCGCTTCGGCCAATTCAGTCAGTTCTGGCCAATAAGCGTCGTCGGGCAGTTCCACACCGGCGTTGCGCATGCGCAAGTAATAGCCATGCAATCGGTCCGCGGCCGGATTGTAATAACAGCCGGAATCACAGTTCAGCTCATCGAGGTACGTGCCCAGGCAGTCCACCACCCCGTCGCACACTTTTTCGAAGGAAATGCAGTGGGAGGAAACTGATGGTGATTCGTAGGTGCAAGAGAATTTACCAGGACAAACTAGAAAAATAGGTAGAAAACAATCTCAACTACTCTTTGAATAATGGGGCATCCTGCAATCGGGTAAAGAGGAAGGACGTTTTTAGAATAAACGATTTCAGACAAAAAATTTAACTGAAGTAACTGATAATAAAAAGCCGGCCCAGCTAGCTTGCCGTGTTTTCAACAGTTTCTGCTTTTTGACATTTAAAATTTGCTCAAATTTCAAACAAGTAACAGCTGCTCTCAGCTGATAAAGTCCGCTACCTGCATTTGTCAAATGCCAGCCCCAGCAGACAAAATCAAAGATGGACACAAAACAAACGACAAAAATTTTGCTCTTAATTTGGTAAATGTCGGAAAAAGAATTTTGCAAAAATCTCAGCCCATGAACAAAAACTTTTATGCTTCAAACCAGCGCTTCCCAAAATGGGGTTGTGATCCCACTAAAGGTCGAGCGACGAATTTTAAGGATCGCAAGGAGTACATTAATTACATCCAAAGTACTACATCTATACAAACTGTACTTTCTCTGCCTTTCGAAACGAGGTTATTAAAACTAATGTAAAAAATATATTCTAACTGAGTTGTAGACTCAACACTAGTAAAGTGCGAAATTGTTACATGGTTAACGCGTTACGGTAATTCCCCGTATCAGCGGACTACAAAGGAAGGACTGTGTCGGAGTGTGTACCAACGGGTCCGCACCAATAACAGGACATACAGCAGGACCTCGTGCTAGAGTGCGATCTGCTGGTGACACATCCATTACTTTTACACACTGTATGATTCATTGAGAAGCCACAGAAGATCAAGAGCTAAAAAAAATTACCCTAATCTCAACGAAGTTGTACAAGATGCTGCGAAAGTGATTAACTTCTATATGAAGCGATCGCTAATACCTGCTTTCATGCAAATTTATGTGATGATATTCGGAATCGGACATTGAAACACACTACATTGTGGAGTAAGGTGACTGTCGGAAGAACCTTCAAGAAGGCTATTCGTGTTTGAAAAATAAGCTTATAACTTTTCTAACCGAAGCAAGTTAGATTTGGNTCACTATTTAACAATGTCTGGTGGCTGTTGAAACCATGCTATTTGTCAGATTTGCTTGAACAGCTGAACAAACGTAATCTGTCTCCCTGAAAAGAAAACAGCAAGTCCAAAAATTCGAAACGTTCATAAAAAATATTACCATTTACAAAAGAGTTCTTGGCTCACAATGCTATAAAATCTGATATCACTAAGCCGATTATAATGAACTATTTATAAATGTTTTTTGAAAANTTTTCATAAGTATTTTTTCTAGAATTAGACAACACCAAATTTAGGTTTGATGCAACATCCACTGTTAATATGAAAACGAAGTATCAAACACCTCTCTTTCATATTTTAGGAAAAAGTTTTTGAGCTGTCTGTTGATTTAAATTTAAGCTTGAAGTTTTGGAAAAAACTACACTTTTTTACTTGGTGCTAGAACAAATACTATCTGCTGCAGCAGTAACTGCACTCTGGCCACTTGTTGGAACGTATTTGTGTGAGTCAGCTTTTTCAAAGTTGCCAACAATCAAAACAAGATTCTGTTGAAGCCTTAACAACATTGAATCTGTATTTAGACCAGCAATTATGAAAACTGAACCATGTTTGGATTTTGTATGCAACCAAAAGCAGTCGCTCTTACCGCACTGAGTAATTCAATTGGCAGTGTTTGCTTTTTGTTTGTGTTCCCGAGTACCAGAAGTTAAGACTGTCTGTTTCCATACAAGATAGATAAAGTGCATAGTTTAAACTCGTTATCACTGCCAAACGTGAAGGGTCGTGTAAAAGTTTATTAAATTGAAAGGGTCGCTGGCGAAAAAGTTTGGGAAAACCTGCCGTAAACGAACAGGCCCTTGGACAAAACCTTATCCAGCAAATAAGGAGGGTTGGTTTTCTCACCACTATTTTCAAATTTGTTGCAGGGTATAGGCAAGGCCATACGCGTTTACTTGCATATAAGATACACTTTTAGGCCACGTTTCGTCAAGCAGGGGAAACCAGGCGTAAAACACCAGTTTTCAATCGCACGGTCAAGCTTGGGTATATGCAAGAGAAGCATATTGCTGCTAAACTTAATTCCAACGTAAGACAAGAGAAAGCTTTACCATCACTCAAAGTGTCGGCGATCCATCCATTAAGGTCTGGTGTCATTTTAAGGAAGTATTCCGTACCAAATGGTATGCCCAGCGTTGCTGCCGCGTTCGACCAGACTGAATGAACAGACAGTAATAAACTGTCTTTTAAAGACAAATATTACATTTACGTTATTGTTTTGTAGACGATTAGACGATAACACAATATTGAAAAGCACAAGCACTTGTCATCTCCTATAGTTTCCGACGACCCGAGGTCACAGTGTTCTTTCAGAAGGCGTGTACGTCAGGGGCGGATCCATGGGGGCCAAATGGGGCGATCTCCCCCTCTAAATCCTACGTATCAACGTTATTCACCATGATTTTGTACAATGCAAAAAACAACATTCGCGATTAAAGGCCATTTTGTCGTCCATTGTTTTGTCACAGCAGTGTTGTGAAGTATACTTCATCTCTTTTACAGTAGCGAAGCCGTAATGAGACTTGACTACCAAATAATACTGAAATCGCCTCCCCCCTAAGCTTACTTGTTGGATCCGCCACGGTTGCACGTGCATGCAGGGCTACAAGCCTGATCAAACAAACAAGCACAAATTGCATGAAAAATGTTAGGTGGGTAGACCGGATGCAGGAGTCCATATCAGTAAGCGTGGTAATTTGTCCCCAGAAACACTTTGCTTGGAAGTCGAATTAAAGTAATTCTACACTGAAAGTTGCCCGAATAAGAATTGTAAATGCTTAATGTTAAACCAGTAAGAATTAGCACTGAGTTTATGTTTCGCTCACGTGAGAGCAAGTCACCCACGTTGAAGTTATGCGCCATGACAAGCAGACGCCGTCGTAGACTTGTAATGTGGGCCGGACAGGCGCTTAACCAGCTTGGGACACCAGGGGAGCGAACAGTTTTCTGAGGGGGGTCCAAATTTTTTAAGCTATGTCCATAGCTTCAAACTACGTCCAACACATTTTGGGGGTATGCCCCCTGCGCCCCCTTATTGCGAGCCTGGGGCTGGGACGCCGGAACGCAGC
>JGI24022J15233_10010734_pt1 | contig 10406 bp, 9 predicted proteins | sample Ectturendosymbi2_FD_15233 | JGI IMG/M metagenome (IMG submission 15233)
AGTAGGGCTGCCGAGTCGGAGCCGTAAGGAGTCCGTGGTTTTTGGGTGGAGTCGGATTCCTAACAACACTGGGAGTGGGAGTCGGATTTTTTGTCCGACTCCGGGTGCCCAGTTGTATCATTTTTTACATCACACTACTAAATTGGGAATTCCTGTTGAAATGGGACAATTTCTTTTGAAACAGAGAATTCTTGCTGTGCACCACGATTTTCATTGATTTTAACAGACAACCAAATTCCATTTCCTTTCTGTCGGGAGTCGGATATTTCACCTTCGACTCCGCAACCCTGCGATTAAGTCCAGTTAATTAATAACATTTTTATTTTATTTTCTAACCACGTTTACGTCAACAACACACCACCGACACATCCAAAAAACTCTTAACTTACCTCAGACACCGGCTTCAAAACAACCTTCAGGTGGTTCTGCTCGACGCAGTCGACAACGGAAGCCTGGCTCGACGTGAGAATAACCGGTCGTTTGCTGACGTTCATGATCGACTCAACGCCGGACCAGAATGATTTGTCTTCATCCAGGAGCGCATCGACCTTTTGATAAACAAAAACAGCAGGTTGTTGATCGATTATCGGTTCTTCCTGCAAAGGGTTTTTTTTGTGCAACGAGACAATTGCATAGTCGCGGCAAATCGAGATATATTACCGTGGCAACAGTAAAAAACAAGGAGTTTTTGGATTGGGCTATGTGCCCAGCAAGCACAGGCAACATGCATGCGTAAGTCAAAACAAGAGTCTAGGTCTAGACCTCGTATCTAAAGACGATCCGCATGACAACATGACACTGAACGTTTTAGTTGCTGGTGAAGCATGAACAACATACACCAAACAATGATGACGTCCCAACTGCAGTCCTATTTTGTTTGCTTAGCTTCAACGTTTAACCGGCACATTTCTCACAGGTTATTTTTTGAAGCTGTCGATTTTTTTGCAAAATCTATGCCAGATTTTCTCCATTCTTGTCTCGGCAACAACCAGGGTTGATAAAAATCATGATTTTTTAAAATCAAAAAATCGGATTTTCTTTATTTAAATCAGACGTGTTTAATTTTTTTTATTTACTGCGTAGTGGTGGACACCAAACAAGTAGTAACCTTTAATATTATTTAAAAGAGTTGGTTTTAATATAAGTTTTCTGTGCTGTGCTTCTTTTAGTACAGCAACAGTTGCTATGATTGATAAAACTTTAATTGCTTTTATATCTTGTGTTGTCATAAGAAGTCTCTGCCTTCTTTAATAACAAGTGAAACCGATTAAAAGACTAAATGTGCCGTAAAGATCACACAAAGCTTTAAAACTGCGTATGATATTTTGCTTGTTCTTATCACTGATTTAAATGAAATGATTTTTCACTGATTTAAATGAAACGATTTTTCACTGATTTAAATGAAATGATTTAAAGAAATCAACCTGACCCGATATAGCTGAACGTTTTTGTGCTTATGCGATATCCTTCAATGCAAACAAGTTCATAACACCAGTACTAGTGTACGAAATGAAATAATTATTGAAATGCCAATACTGAAACTGCCAGTTTAATAATTTCATTGAAACTCATGGCACACATGCATTAAATGTTAAAGACCTATAATAATAATATATCTGCTTCATGAATCAGAAATATGTTCTAGAACTATGTTTACCGTCAACAGCCTTCATATTTGATGGAATTTAAATGCAATTTTCACTTTATGCCAATCTACACTCTCAAACTTATGGCATTCTAACAGTTATGACTTTTGAATGTGCAAGGGTTAGTGATTTTAGTCCACATGTCATTTTTGCAGTTGAATGACATAGAATCTGTGACCTCGGGTGCGCGACTTTTCGGTCTGGGGACATTTCGGTCTGGGGATATTTCGGTCAGACTACGAAATCTTGCAGAAATCTTACATGTTCACATTTTAATGCAAACATACTTAAATCAACGAGAAGTTTTATATAAAAACACTACAAACATGATCCAAGATCCAACAGTTGATCAGCACCAATATATGATTTACATTATTATCAGCAAGCAAATTAAATCATTATCGACATTTTGCAATACAAATTCTTCACATTCACAATTACAATTCAGATTTAATCGCAATCATCACTCCTCAAAGGGAGTTGGTGTAACACCAGCTAGAGTGACATTTCGCCTGACTATAATCATTCAATTAAAGGAATGAAAAATTGTTATGTATAGATATCGTGACCGAAATGTCACCAGACCGAAACGGCCTCACAGTTGCTATGATTGATAAAACCTCAAATGGTTTCAGCTTGTGTCGTCATTAGAACTTTTGGTTTTCTACACTAACACTGTATAGCAGGGGTTCCCAACCTGGGGTGCATTTGCCTATCTGCAGGGTACATTTATTTTACATTTGCAGGAAATTAAATTTGAGAGATGAAAATGGAAAAAACCTTCATAGTTTCAAGATTCTAAAAGTTATATTAAAAATTCAGTGGAATTCTAGTATTTTACTCAGGCTATTTGTCATAGGAAATTTTAGAGGTGCATGCTTATCTATCAAAATGCTAAACGGGGACATGTTCAGAGAAAGGTTGGGAACTCCTACTGCATAGGCTATGTGAAAACCTATTAGAATGCTAATAAATGTGTATAGACATCACACAAAGCTCCAAAACGACATGATTTTTTATGTTTGATTTAAATCATGATTTTTATTGCTTGGTTTAAATCAATCAACCCTGGCAACAACAGAAACCATCAGCCATCATAACCAACTTGCCTGCCTGCGCCAACCACCTGAAACGTGGCAGGTTGTAAAGCGCCGGTTCGCAACGTAACGTTGATGGTTCAGCCAAAGCCATAATTTAAACTTTTTCGATTTCGTCAAGTTCTTCTGCTCACAATTTTTAAGTTCCTTTTTTCCAGACAGTTTTCAAACTTTTCACATCATAACCGGTCATGCGTGTCTATAGTCTTAGGAAGCGTAACTTTTGCAGCTCGTTTCTGAGCTGCACTTGGCCGATTATTTTACTGTTTTCTTCAATGAAACAACACAGAAAAGCAAACTACTGCATCCTATAAATCGTTGATGAACAAATGAATTCATAAAACAACAACAAAATGAAAACATTATTAAGTAGATGTAAAAATCTTGGTTGAAACTCTTTGACCGATTTTGAGTGCTATCCCAAGTATGAGTGGCAGGGATGAGATTTGATTTTCGCGAAGAGTTGACGGTGTGCCACTTCACGACAAACCGCACAGTTGTGAAATTCGTAAAACCTGGAATGTGGAGCAACTTCTCCGAACCGAGAGATCTCAGCTACGATGGTTTGGATACGTAATCAGAATGTGCCAGGAAAGATTGGCGAGGCACGTCCTGCTGGATACACTCACAGGAAAGCGGCCCAGAGACCGACCAAAAACCAGGTGGAGAGGTTTTACATCTCCAGGCTTGCTTGGTCCCGTCTTGGTGTGGAGCCAGAAGAACTATCAGAGGTTGTCGAAAACCGTGGAGTGTTTTGAATCCCCCAAGGTCCGCTGCTGCCCCTGGGGAACTCCCCAGAGGAAAACCGATATAGAAAGCGAAGGAATCAAGGCATTCACCACCTGCCTCGTCAATGAGAATCAAAGACACCTTTTCCTTCAGAATTCGTGACAGTGGGTTGGATTCGAACTTTTGCCTCTTCCCTCCAGGCTCCGGAGATTTTACTTTGAAGAAATTCCTCGCGTGTTGCGCCACAGACGTTTGCGTCTCCGTTTTCGCCGCTGAAGCATATGACAATGTTGATAACAATAACAATGTTGGTGATGAACAGAGCGAAACAAAGCGCGGGAAAGAGACGATGAAGTTTAAATTGTGCGTGCTTTGAAGTGCTTTTACGGAATGCTACATTCGACAAGATCCCCATTTCGTCTTTCGTTTCAGTTTTGACGAAAAGGAATGAAATGAAAAATATAACGCGGCAAACAGTGAAGATAAAACGAGCATTGCAGATCAAACGATATCCTAAAGTGTACCTGGAGCGGCGATACAAGTTCATGGGTTTTGAACTTTTGTTACCCAGGATATTCTTACGCTACCAACAGTGGGCTTCAATTTTGTCTAGTCTAAAAAAATACATATAAAATCTGGCCGAATGACGTCAATAGATGGCGTCTGTGACGCAAGCAATGAGTTCATCACGCCGGAAATTATTGCAACAGTTAGATGTTTTTCACTTTTTAATAAAAAAAAATATTTTGTGGTTGCTTCACCTGTATATGTTCTCGTGCTCGTGAGTCATACGCAAGCACGAGAATACATAAAAGTGAAGCCATGTGATTTGTATGATTTTTAAGTCACATGACTTCGCTCAATAAGCTAGACTTCATGATCTGCTGTCTTGAGTGGCCATGCTGGGTTTTTGTCGTGCCGCCTCTATAAAAAGGGAAAGGTTCAGCTAGATTTTATGATTTTTGACATGGTGCCTTCCACTTTTGAGAACTGAAAGTGCATTTCCTGCAATGTCACGTAGACCAGCCTTGTGCTACAAGCCGCCGTACATGAGCAGATCAACAATCTTTAGATTATTTCTGTATCTCCGCTTGATGACCGCTCCAACGCAATTTATGGAACATGCCAGACTACCCCATCACGGTTTAATGAAAATTCGATACAGGCAACAGAAGCCACTGTCGATGTATGATCAACCGCTCCTGTTCAGGCCCTTAACATGCTACGCAGGTCTACAGCAGGGTCTCCAAACTTTCTTTCCAGAGGGCCACATAAGCTATTACACAACAATTCGAGGGCCGGACATCTCACGTAATACAATTGTTTCGGGATATGCTACATTCTACAACATCCTACAAAATCAACTGTTTCGAAAATATAGTATTTAATGTTAACCCCAAATGTGTTAACGGGAAGAAAAGTTACTTTTAAACTATATTCTTTACAAAATGCAAAATTACGAGGCAACTCCCTAACGCAGCTAATGGCTATAGCCGTGCTTCGCACAGCAGACCACAGATATGCGGGGTGTGCTGTTGTTTGGAAACGAAACTAGATGCAGCGCAAGTGCATGACAGGACGAAAACAATTGCATGACAATTGCAAACAAGTGCATGACAGGACGATAATAACGTGCAGTGGAGCAGCCGCTAAAACGATAATGGGGTAAAAGTTACATTCAAGACCAGTCAGATATGTCGAGGCAGAACTGAAACGTTATGCTCAGCCAGGGTAGACAGGCGGATAGTTTTGAGGCCAAGTTCAAGATCAGTCTTATAGATGCGCGGTCAAGGTGAGGCCGTGGTTTTAATGTTCAATGCCAGGAGAGGCTACTCTACGCAAAGGTGCTGCAAGGAAATTCGTTACAAATCAAGCCACGTGTTGCAACGGGGCCGAACGCAAATGGCCAAAAAACAAATGTAAATCAACCCTACAGATAGAAACAGGCAAACAACCGCCAAACACACGATACATGCACTGTTTCCATGTTCTTGGTTTACTTCTTCTAACAGCGAAAGTACACATTACTCAGTTAGCTTCAATCTTTCTCTCTCCATTCAACACATCTTACATGAAGACTGATAAACTAATTTAGTACAACAGCCTTTAACAATGGAACTGAAACAAACCAATGTCGAAAAATGGACAAAAGCACATTGAATTTTCCGCGTAAGTCGTCAGTCAAAACTTCAACTCACCGGATGCGGATCGCACGAGGTAAGATTGCGTCGCTTCGTGTAACTGCGTCATCAATTGCTTTCCTCCTCGCTTCGATGACGCATTCACTTCCAGAACCTGACAATTTTTGCCACATTGCAAAAACGCAAAATTCACGATTAATTAGCCGCAAATCAATTGCCAAAAATAGCACTGAATTGTTTCTTAGCTAAGAATCTCGCGGTTTTCGCCGGTCTTCACACAGCTCTGCCGATTAACTTCTGGTTTTCTATGAAGACGTGTTCTTTGTTTATTTCTTTTTTTAATTTGATTTTGGTGACAGCAGTTGGCGACAGGCCGAAGCCTGAATTGTGCTTCTTGCCGGGGCGGTTGAGGTGAACGCTCTTGCCCAAGGAGCGCTATTGCGACTCACTCGGTGGTGGTGGATCGAACACCCAACCTTCCAATTGAGAGGAAGGACACTTTACCACAAGCTAATGCCGCCCCCACACTACTCTATGATCGTATTTAGTCATTTCGTATACTGAGTACGTGTCACCATCTGTAATTCAAATAGAGCAGGGGTTGGCAACCTACGGCACGCCTAGGAATTTCCAATGGCACGCAGAAGCTATGAGTTTTACCTATATCAATTTTGTTGTGCTTCACACAGACAAGAAGGTATATTGACCTTGACTTGTATGAAAACGCACATGTTGTTGGCACACAGTTGCCAAAACGTTGCCGACTCCTGAAATAGAGCCTACAACAATCAAATTCGTTCTCGGGCTTTTCGACCAATAATTCAGCAGCCCTCACTCCAAACAAAGGTGTTCTTTTCATGAAAATAGCTTCAAACAAGTCAGTTAACCAAAGGTTCTGTCCAAGCTGTATTTGTCCTCTTCGGGGAGAATTTAAATCCAAGCCGGGTTTATGCAATAGCTTTACCAGTATTTTGATTTTTTCTTCTAAGCCATACCAAAAATTTTCATATTTTCTTTTAATGAACAAGTCAATTCTGTCATAATGTCTGAAAAGGTAGGCTACTGAATACTGTTACGGTGAATTTTAATGCAATTATGGGACAAATGACCAAAATGCTTCACTCTTAGAGCCATTTCAACTTTCAAACGTATCGGTGCATCCCTGTCAGTACACACAAACCGGAAAGCACTTCGCTACATACTTGAAAACCCATTTCATGCGCACAGGTGTAAACTGCAGCAGTCTTTCCACAACCGACAGGACCGACGATAAACATTGTGTTGCAAAGGCCGTCATCTTCAAGCTCTTCATCGGATTCATGGAAGTCACTGTCATCATCATATGATTTCTCTGCAAATTTGAACATGATTTGTCCATGGCTGAGAACAAGCAAGCACACTAGTTTACTCTGTGACTTGTCACAAAAATTACGTTACAATCAACTCGCCAATAACAACGATTTCTTCTCAGTAACGCCAGTGGCTCAACAACCACAACGAGAAGGATTTACTCCGAACAACTGCTTTCAGCGTCCAAAAGCTTTTGTGGAAATGTAGGCAAAGTTCAGACAAACCAACGCATTCACCCATCACAATACAAACTGTCTTTTTCAGATACTAACTACGGTATGCATCACAATTCCCTCAACATTAGCATAAAAGGCATGGTAGTTTACACAGCATACTTTGTAAAAGTTTGCATGATCATAAAAAACAGAGAGTATTGATACTTATGTACTGCCATTATGTTTAGTATTTCATGGTTTCCGCAATTTTGAAAACTCATGAAAATTGGCATTACTCAATTTAAGTCACAGCTTGACTGTGACAAGAGTACACTGCTAAGAACCAAAACATATGAACAAAACTTTCTCCATGTTTGCAGCAGTTATTAAAAGCTTTCTAAAGCATAGCAAATCAAACTTCTTCACACAATTTTTTTAAGGCCAGGCCTTGTGTGACTTGTTAGGAAAATAACTTTGCACACCTCCTGAAAAAACTTATGTTAACCGCATGAGGCTTTGTGAAGTCCAACTCGGACTAAGCAATCATATCTACTTGATTTTTTCTTTTCTTCCTTGCGTGCTTGTTTCTGTAAAAAAGCTTTTTCCTTCTCAACTCTCTGTTTCCAGCTGCCCAGCCAAGCGATTATCTTCTTCACACCGCTTTTTGCAACCAGTAGATGATCAGAAAGCAATGGTCTATGTTTCTCAACCCACATTGATGCATCTACCAAGCAAAGGAACAGGATAAGGTTTGTCTTGTACTGAAAAAAATGTTGAGTTTCAAGTTGGGTGTCATTGAAAAACTAAGATTTTGATGTCAAGTAAATGATTTGTGACCATTGCTTCATTGGTGACACAACTTTGATGATTCAACATACCAGGAAATATTACAAAATTATGTTGGACTTTGGTGTCTTGCTGAAGGAAACTTATCACCTTTTAGAATAATCAGACATTTTTAAAACTTTCGTTAATATGCTCACAATAAGAGTATTAACAAAATAGACAAATCCATTGCATCTGCTGGTCTTATTCAAACCTGCTGTAACTTATATAAGTGTGTATAAATACTGGCAATTAAGCTACCCAACAAACTAAGTGCAATATTTGCAGTGCTCAATTTACCCAAATAAGCGTATTTGCAATTGGTGGAATAAATGGAAGAAAAAATGTTCTCTTCGCCTAGATGCGACAATGATTCTGAAAATAATAATTCTGATTCTTTTTTCTCCTCATGCAAGCTTCTTCAGTTGCCACATTATCATGTAGATGGATTAACATTTGGATTGGCATGTCTCTGCAGACTTTGAAATAAAAACAAATCTTTGTTGTGACAAAAAACTTAATGTTTTCCGGGGCACATAGCATTAAAATCGTAGCAGAAATTTCATAGCACTTGTGATGAGCAGGTTGGCCTTGTTTATCAAGGTCACTCACTGACTTTTCCCACCAAATTTCCCAGTGGGGAGGATTGTGAGGACAGCAGCCTTTTTGAGTCTTATAATATCTTCAAGTTTTCAGCAATCTCTGATTGCTCTGAAGGCTCCACACTTCGACATGACTAAGCCAGGTTGGAAATGTAATCAGATTTTGGTCCACCTTTGGTTCATTGTCCTGTGTGTGTAGGCCAGCAAGATTCACTTCAACAAACTTTCCTGGGGCAATCTGGCCATGTAGCCGAACCATTGTAGCTGGGATCTCCCTATTTAAAGAAGTGGCTTGAGATTCAGCCATTCAGGGCTATAGAAATTTCACAACTGCACACTTTGTAACGAAGTGTCATGCAGTAAATGATTGGCAGGGTCCATCCCTGTCACCTGTTTAGCAAAAATGAAATTATGGTACAGTACTGAGGACTTCATTTACTGGAACTGTCTATAAAATACCTGGAATAGTTTGGGTTTGAAAGTTTATATTAGTTACAAGTGGTTAACCTACGGCCCACAGGCCACACATTCAAATTGGCCCGCATCAGAAAATTTACTACCGAAGTTACAATACAGCATCATGCCAATACGAAACTTTACGATAAGTGGACATTTAGATGGTTAGTCAAGAGAAGTCTCTCCCATTCCTCATAGTTTCCTTTCCTTAGGAAGATAAAGTTAGAATTTTAGCATAAAATTAAATATTTTGTGGCCCACCAGCAACATTCCACATTCCATGTAGCCCATAATAGAAAATAGGTTTCCAACCTTGAATTTTTTTTCATATCACACAAAAATCTTAAGCAGAAAAGTCAACTTGCATTTGTTACTCCAAGTGATACATCTGGAGGCTGCAACACTTTCAAGCATTTATCTACACCATAGCAACAAAAGCAATGGGATTATGCACTTCGGAGTAAGTACACATGCAAAAAAGAATCCAAAAACTCCCAACTGCCATGTCATTTCAAATTGTTGAAAAAACACCAATTCTGAGCACTTCTGATCTGACAAAAACAAATCACTGTTGAAACAAGGACTGAAGGGCTTGAAACAGAAGCAGATGTTTGTGTCCTAAGCCAGGAGCTACACTTTTATTGGGCATATTTGGTGAGAAAAAAAGTGAAGTATGTTCAGGAATGTACGTCAGCAGTCAGCACTCTACAAAAAAAGGATAGTATATTCTAGTATGCACATCAGCAGTGAAAGTTTTAAGGCAAAATTTGCAGAAGCGTAGAGTATTAACAACTACACACAGATAATGCACAATTGGGTAATTGTTCCTCTCAAGAAGAACAGATTAGAAACAAAATATCCTAGCTCATGCAAAAGATAGAAAAGTACCATATTTCCAACAACTATCATTCAAATTCAATAGTTGATTTGCAGATTAACACAAATACTTGTCTTCGCTTGTGGGTCACTTTTAATATCACAAGGTTTTTATTAATTACGAAAGTTGTCAGTCCTGGATACTTTGACACAGTGATGTGAGAAGTCTGATCACATCATGAAAACAAACAAAAAAATACTTAAAGTATAAATTGGAATTTCATGATTCCTCTGTGATAATGTAATATTGAAAACATTACCAGGAAAGGAGTAGTTGGCCAGACAAGCTTCACTCAACCAACATAACAAATCTACAACATGAAAAGCATTTTCAAATAAAAGTAGACCTTAGGGTCAAATCATTATAATCCAACAAGGGGTGTAACCCAATGTCACAAAAATGCCTCATTTTTTTATATAAGGTGCAGCCACATGTAAAATGGCCTGAAAAAAAAACATAATTGAAATCCATCAAGGGGCAGCTGAGTTATTTGCTTTTGAGTGTATCACTAGGTGGCGTTGCTCGCGA
>JGI24022J15233_10010739_pt1 | contig 10404 bp, 5 predicted proteins | sample Ectturendosymbi2_FD_15233 | JGI IMG/M metagenome (IMG submission 15233)
CCAAAGGACATAACAAATTCCTCGTTTTCAAAGTACCCTGCTATGCCACTACTTCGGTGTCTCAGAAACTGCTCGATTTCTTTGCACAGCTCAAACACGAGCAAGCACTCGAACACGGGATAGCCACCTCATTTCTGTGTGGAAAAAACACTGTGTTGATCCCCAACTTCGTTACAAAAAATTTGAACACGCGGTGATTCAAGGTATGGCCTCTGATAAAGTTTACAGCACTCACAACAATCGAAAACACATTTTTTTAATTTTCGGGACGTGCATGCCTGGGTTTAAATTTCAGGGCGTGTATCCCGGAAAATATTTGGTGGTTCGTGCCCCTTGTTTCAGTGCTTCGTACCCCCGGTTAAGAACCACTGGCATAGACCATGAGCTAAATCTGCTAACAGGACTGTACTTTCCGCTGTTCTGTTTCTTTACTGCTTAACTGCAAAGATGCAACTGAAGTAAATAAATGTAATATTCCATTCTTTGTGCCACACGCAAAAAACAAACCGTAAGATATTTTAAGCTCAGTCTTGCTTTTTTCTCATGCATTTTTGGCTGGCATGGCTCATGATAAAAAAATCTCAAACTGACAATTGCAGGGATGTACTTTTCTTAGCGGCTTATGCCAAGCGCTCGCTACATCCACGCTTGACTGCAATAAAACCAAAGATTTCTTGTCTTCTAAACGTGTATCACAGTCGCTAAAAACGTTCACATGTGCATTACTGTACAGCAGTGAGCATAAGAAAGACGGGCCGGTCGTCTTGAGAGATGACTGACGAGAAACTTAACGACGCGAGACTCCCACCTCTTGCCGTGATTGATTTATAGAGAATCTCACTTGTATGTAAATAAATCTCAGTAACCCATGTTTGATTAGTGCGGGCCGCACGGTGCCTTCAGGCAAGAGCTGGCGATGTAAGGAAAATTGAACAGGACAGGTTACGGAAGTTAAGCTTAAAGTGATAATAAACTATAAATTCCATCTGTTCAAAGGTGTTTTTTTATTTTGGTCTGTTGCAGGATGTCTACGTACACTTGGAAATTCGCTTTTATTGTTTGGGTTACATTTTTATCAAATTTGATAAATTGAGAAAATGTCTGAAAAATTACACTCAGGCCATACTATCTTAAAAGCAAGCCGGCATTCGAAAACTCAGATACCCAAGTTCTTGTTATGTGCTGAAGTAATCCTCAATATGTTCAGCTTAGATGTTAAGTTGGTTAATGCCTATATCTTTAGTAAAGGTTAGTATCTGGAGACAGCTTTGATCTGCTGCAAATATTTGCCATTGTCATTGTACGCAAATGTAATTCTCAATATTGATGTTGGAAAAAATTTTAATCTATTTTCGCAGTTTCACTGATTCCTGAGAATTTAGTCTGGCGCATAACAGGCAGCAGCTTTGCCTTTCTACGCCTTGATTGCCATGCGACAATCCAAAGAGAATTTAACTCCATTTATACCTTCAATCAAAGCAGATTAGCAGATTTTTACAATTATACCAGTGGCATTGTATAGATTTCTACAATTATACCAGTGGCATTATGTTGCCTGCGAAGGTACACGCAGGTAGTGTACACATATGGAGTAAAATATCAACTGGTTACCGTAAAGGTTTAGATAACAGTCGAAAACACCACGTCAGGCCTGATTTCCGGCCCATCCAGTGCTCCAGTCCGGCCTAACGCACTTCTAGTTACGGATTATTTCATCCGACCTACAGCAATTGTTCTTGCTACGACGCCAGAGAAAGACAATTGCCTCCATTAGCATTTCATGATTCCGTTTGCGTTTGTCCTGTTGCAATCAGCCCACAGTTCTATGTTTACACAATCGCGGGATTCTATGTCTTTCCCAACCATCCAATGTTACTTCACGTTGAAGATTTATGCGGATTTTGTTCGCGGGCGGTGGAAGGTAGGCTAGCGTTGCGTCGTCATTGGTGTATGCCGATGGTGTTCTGTCTCGTTCCATTGTGGGGAGCTTGATTTTCAAACATTCTGGATTGCCCCAAGCACCATATGTGGACTTATCCAAGGGCCTCATTATGACTACTCGGGGGGCGCATTGTGGAGCTGACGCAACAATCGCTGTACCTGAACTTTACGAGAACAGCTTTCACACCTTATTTCTTGCGAAAGGTATCGTGAGTTATAGGCAAATCATTTCTAGCAGTCTCCACATTCGTTTAAAAGGAACGTGTTCACTCGCTGACCGAGCACTTTTAAACATCGCTGGATAAACTGAATAACTTAAATGTTAATTATTTGAAACTTCCCAAAATGCATCTCGGACGGGCCGTACAAAATGGCCTTGAGGGCCGTGTGAACACGTCGTGGGCTGTTAGTTCGGGAATTGAGAAAAGATGTTGCATGCAGCATTCGGTTCTGAATGTAAGTCACAGCGCATTTGTATCCCACTCGACGTTTGACATGCTGGGTCTGATTCGTATATGAGTTGAAATGAATTGAAATAATAAGTGTACAAGTGTTCAGCCAAGCGGTAAGAGTGATTGACCAACAGCGTTTGCAAGTATCCCGTGCGATTACTTCCAGCGGTCTCCTAAACAATGTTCTGCACCTGTTTCTTTGGCAAACTGCGTTTAGCTGCTAGTGTGCGTACCATGTATATTTTCAAACAACTTCGTGTCTGACTCATGTAAGGAATTCAAACAACCCGTCTTTGGTAACCCTGTGTCATCTGGACCACTGTGCCTTCTTGACCCCCATGAAGTGGCCAAAGTAGCCCAGAAAGCCTGCCGGGTTAGAAAATGTGTTAACTGCTTAAGACCAGTTCAGGAAAATCCTTCAACAGGTGATCTGAAGAGTTGGTACAAGTTTGTCTTTAATCTTAAGAGTATCAGCAAGTGATACAAAGAGCATGACTATCGGAAGTGTCGCCTGACATCATTTAAGCTTTCCAAAAATTCTATGCTAGTGATTGCAAAAATTTAAAAATTCATTGAGTTCAATTTTGAAGTTCTATGATACCACAACCATTAAACGTCGCCGGAAACATGCAATTTACTATTTCCGGATTATTAGCTGTTAAATTTAACAAATTTTCTGTATAAACTTGATCCAAAATTTGAGCTATGTTTTCACAACAAGGCCTAACGTTTTATTTTGATGATTTTTAGAAACGATACTCAATCGCAATACCAGGAAGCACAGTACCACACACCTCAACTGCAACTCACAAGCGCTTATCTTCTCAAAATAAAGATTCGCCGCGTGGAAGCCACTTAGAGTAAGTTTGACGTTTTCTGAGACTCGAATAATAATTGATGGTTCTTTGTTTCATTTGCATGCAAGAAACTTCAGACCGACAGGCTTGTTCGACAAACCAGATCTGCAGCTTTCTGAACTGATTAGCGCGATGGTGCAACTGACTGCGGTTGCACGGTGAGTGTGGGAGACTCGCGAAATAACAAGCTTGATTTTAAACCCTCTCATTACAAACTGACTGTCAAGTTGTTGATAGCATACATATTTTTTGCAGGCAAACGAAAGCCAAGCTTGGCATATTCATAACGTCCCTGATGGAATGGCTTGTTGCTCGGATCATAAGCGTACAGCATGGGGATGCAGGGGATGCGGTCGCATTCCCAATACTGAAAAATTGGCCATTATTCGGGCAAATATTTTCAACATTTGGGCACATTACGCAGCTACATTCACATATAACTGAGGTAGTGCCTATTTTCCCAAATAAGGCAAAATAATGGCCATAACGGCAAAATAGTCTAAGACTATTTTGCCATTCTTTTTTGCCCCTGATGTCAAAATAGACACTGCCCTTGAGTGAACTGGAATCATGTGGTAATTCCAAGAGCCTTCATCAAATTTAAGCCAACTAAAAAAATTCATTAAGTTTTGGACAAAATTAGAAACATTTGAGTAAAATAGGAGCATTTGGGTATGGTCCAACAGCTTCAGTTAAATCTGGGCAAATGAGAAAAGCTTCATTCAAATTTGGGTGAAAATAAAAACATTTAGATAAATTGGAAACATTTGGGTGAAGTCCACCAGTCAAGTTTTGGCAATATCCAACAGCTTCATTCAATTGTGGGCAACTTCAAACAGTTTTGTTCAAAGCTGGGCTATATGGAATAGCTCCATTGAAATTTTAGTACATTTAGAAATGACTGGGTGAACTATAAGAGCTTTATTCAAATTTGGATAAAATTAAAATCATTTGGGTAAATTTTAACAATCTCAGTGAATTTGAGCAAATTGGGACAACTTCATTCAAATTTGAGTGAAGTTAGAAATGCTTCCATAAATTGGAAAAATTTGGGTAAGTACTGTAAGTTTCAACAGACTAAATCAACTCTGGCCAAATGGCAATAGCTGCATTCAAATTTGGGTCAATTGGAACATCTTCATTTAATTTTGGGAGTACTTTAAACACCCTTATTCAGTATTGGAGAATTTCAAACAGCTTCATTCAAATTTGGGTAATGTACAATAGCTTCATTGAAATTTGCATGCAATTAGAAACATGTGGGCAAATTCCAACAGCCTCAATCATATTTGGTAATTGAAACAGCTTCATTCAAACTTGGGTGCAATTGGAACCAGCTAGGCAAATGGGAAGAGTTTCATTCAGATTTGCATATATTATAAATATTTGGGCAAATTACAACAGCCCAAATCAAATTTGGGACAATTGAAACAACCCCATTCGAAGTTGGGTAGAGTTAGAAACATTTCAAATTATTAGGAACATGTAGTGGTAACCCACTATTCCAATTAGCCCTAATATTTGTAAACCTCAAAGTGTTGATGCTGTAAAGTGTACAACTAAAATGCAGCTGTAGCTGCAAAATGTTTTGTGGTAGTAATGTGGTGTAGCTGTGATATGGTACTGTGAAGTTTGCGTGTTTCAAACTTGTTTGATGTTGTAAGATTTGCAAGTGTGAATGTGTCACCGCGAAATACTCATGAACGGAATTAACTACGTAACTGTAGCTGTAATATCTTGTGTGGTAGTAATGTAGCTGTGATGTCCTACTATTTAGGTCATTGGTTCTCAAACTTTCATGAGCCGTGGCCACCTAAGTTTAACTGGCGAATACTTAATATATCGTGACACTTGGATTATGCAATATCACGGCAAAGCTACCTAGCGAAGGCCTCTGCTCGTGGCCCCCCAGAGAACCGCTCCGTGGCCCCTAATGTGGACCGAGGGCCTCGTTTGAGAAACCCTGGTTTAGGTTTTCATATTTTCCGTTTGTTTCACGCAATTAATTTCATATTTTGCGGCAAATAGGTTTCATTACATGTTGCATTCTACCACGTTTTAATGTTTCAATTTAATGCTGTGAAGTGAAGTTTTCATGAACAGTAGCAACTGCACTATTTATTGCACTGCATGATTCACTAATGCAGTCCAGTGAAGTACTGCTATTTTTATAAAATATTCTTGTTGAGATTATAAGTCATTTGTCATTGGAAATGTGCATTTGTACGCATTCCTTGGTAGTTGATCATAGAGGCTGCAGTATTAGTCTGTATCGGTCCCATATTGCTATTTTTCTCAGCATGCTGTGTTCAGTGCACATTTAACTGTCTAAACTGGAGTGGATTTTTTGTTTTCCTAATGTGACTTTAGAAGATGTAAACGTTTAAGTAAGTTTAGTATTTTAAGTACAACACGTTGCAGTGAAATTTGTTTAATGTGGAAGGCTAAGCTACTGCATATGCTATATATTAATTTGCCTCCACTCCTACTCCATACTTGAGACCTGACCTATTTGCAGCAATGTAATATTTTAGATCGTAACCTGATATTTTACTCCTTTTCCAGATTGATTGCGCAACTGCGCACATCTATGCTAGAGAAGAACAGATCTTAGCTATTAGGAGGATCATGTTGGAAAAATAAGTTTAGAACGTATATGAAAACTTGAAAATAAGGATGATGAACAGCACCAAGCTGCTTTCCCAGATTTTGAAGCAATGCCGAAATTTAAACGTAGTATTTGTGTTTTCATCAAGAATATGTGGTTGCAGATAACTTTTGCTGTGCCACTTGGCTAAATATGCAACCAGAATCTAATTTTGTCAATATAAATGTTTCAAACCACTTTTTGTTAGAACCACTTGCCCCATAGAGCGCTACAACACAGTGACCAGGAACTGTGTTCCTGATTTCTGCACTTCACCATTGAAACCACCAACTTTATAGCCCGAGATACAATGTATCTACAATTACTAAACATTTAGAACGCAAGTATTTTAAATTAACGTGGACATTTTATTCCACTTGACAGTGAGGTTGAATTCTGGGTATCAGGAACCTGAATCGTAGTTCTATCTATAGTTGCTTTGATAAAAACCCCATATCAACCTAGCTGAACCGACAGCGTTTTTTTAAAGGTAGCGATTGTGGAAAAGTTTTCATACTTTCAATGGATCGTGTTGATTAGTTCTGCAAAAACGCAATTTGTTGTTTCCTGGTAACTTAAAGCAAGGCATTGCTTGAGATATTTGTATTAGCATTGCTCAGCAATTGAAAACTCTAGTTTTGCTGCAAGCTTTCCAGGAATCAACCGACTGAGCTCTACATTCACGACTTTGTGATGATTCGAACTTGCTCGTATATGGACTCAAGTAATTGGTCTCTACAAAGACAACGCAGTCGAAACTTAAAGCTATATTTTTGAAAGGAAATCTATTTCACGCAGCTCTTCACATCCTCAGGCCTGAAAACTTCAAGAAGTGCTTACGCGTGAAATGCTAAGGGCTGAAGTAAAAGCAGAGAAAGCAGGGAAACTCAAGATTAAATGAATAAAACAAAAGCAAGTGTAAATTGGAAAACAGGCCATTCTGAAATAATTGTTGTCACTGAAACTAAAGCTGACGCCAAAAAACGGAGAAACAAAACCACAGCTACGGAATCACAACTACGAGCAACGCCGCTGTTGCTGCCGCTGATGTGATCCCGGTCTTATTCAAAGTTCTCCCTGGGAGTTTCTACTTGAGTATATGTTTATATTCTTCATCCATGCTCTACGTTCTGAGTTGGCTGCGTCATGCTGCTAAGAGGATTGCGCAGGTTGTCTGCAGCATGCAGGCAAACAGCCCTGTAGCTCAGGATGATGTTTTCAATGACGCAACACAACACAAAAGGAGAAAATTTGTGTTCAATGTATATTTAGAACTCCAGCTTTGCAGTATGCTGCAACTTTTAAACCTTTTGTAGACAGCCCTGCTCTGACAATCTAAATGGGGTTATTCGACCACAGGCGCGGTTCCATCACAAGAATTAGCAGGTGAACACGAGAGCTTATGTAAGTTGGTGCTCCCTAACCGGTGTGCAACGCGACAGCCGTACAATTTTAAAAACTAAGAGCGACCTTTTGAATCAGTTTTACACGACTGTTGCAAAGGGGGCGTTTTAATAAGCTTTCATTCAATTTTTTGGTGTGGCGCGTGAATAGGACTGAGCTTCAATGTGTGTCGCGGCCCAAAAAAAGTTGGAAATCACTGGAAATGAGCCATTTTTATCCTGTCTGCGTTGCCCCCCACCAGGTATGTCGCCAAGTTTTGCTTGTTGAGCGTGGGTCATTACAGAACCGGTGGAGGAGCATTCATAAATGCCATCCAAACGTTTGCAGTGAAATACTTATAGGATGACCAAGAGTAGGGAAACAATACCAACTTCTTTTAGCTTTCAAAGAATGACTAAAATAAAAGGAAAAGGTCACCACTAGATTTCGGCTGCCAAATATTTTCAAGTTATTCTAATTATCCACGGAAAAATACATGCCAATATTAACTTCGTGCTCTCTTTGTCTTATGTGGACTGATACTTGGACGAAAAATGTTTATCACGTGAGCCTTTATGTCTACATCGAGACCAATACAATTAAGTTGCGTCATCTATATGCGGTTGGAGAAAATTGTCTATGGCAAGGAATTCTTTCCCAGCAAAGAATCAGACAACTGAAGGTCTTACAGAGTATTTCGCCTACTAAGCAGGCATCATTAACTTTTATTCAATTAGAATCTTGGTGAAAATTGGTTTTATTTTTGAAATAAATAAATAAGTTTTTCTTATAATATTAAGTGACCCCTGGTACGCCCTAAAAGAATGTATGGCTCCATCTTTTGCACTTTTGGCACTATACCTTCAAAATTGATGAAAAATATGAATATTTGTTAAAACGTCTGCGTCGCATCTTACACAGTTATGATTTACTTTAGTTATTCGCTTAACGCCTAAAATTACAAGCTCAGTTTTCTTAGAAAACGGCATAAAATCATGCAAAATGATTGATCATGTCACACAAATATGTAAACAGCAGCTCGGATCAATCACTTGTGCAGCGTAAGGTATTTCTTTGGGGATAAATTTGTTACAATGATGAAAGTTTGATTAAATGCTCCATTTTTTCTGATTAAACTTTTCTCATGCAACTGTTTGCAGCTGCTTGAACATGACTTGTCTAAATTGCCAAAGATTAACTTTGCAATCTGCTGGAAAATTTTAAGTGCAGGCTGCTTGTCATCACCTCCGGCTAATCAGCGCTTCACAAAAATAATCCATTTACGTCGAGTTAAAATCAACGGGAAATTCCGGTGCGATTTAAATCTGCATGCTTCCGAAGAAACCTTCTGTGAGTCCAGTATGGAGCGCAATTATGGATTTGCGGAATCTGAAATTCATTTGTTTCAAGGTTATAAGTACTTTTTATTAAGCTTGCAAAAACGCATAACTTTAAAAACATGGCAAAAATATTTTTCATCCACTTGACATTGAAAAACGTAAAGGTAACCTTACACAAAAACACCAATGTAAAGAGTTTTGCATTGACATAAGTTGGATGTCTGAAGATCGGTGATTTTTATGAAAAGATTGGAACAAACCAAATAAACTTGCATTGACTCTCACTGTGAAAAGTATTATTTTGCTCCTAATGTTTCAGTATAGTTATGCAAACTGTAGTCCTGCATGTGCTATGTACCTTGTGGCTTTTGTTTTTAATAGAAAATTTAAAATACATCTATTGTCTTTGTTTTGTCAAAGGGGATAGCTGTGGCAAAAGATCAATTTTTACGATGAGAATTGTAAATAAATTGTATTTGTTCCCGGATAGCACCGGGTAAAACTTTTTAATACGTCATTGTGTGATTTCAAAGCTTCGAATAATTACTTTAAAACGACGGACAAAGATATGCCCAAGCTGTGTGACTAATCTACTGTCGAAGTGGCAATGAAATGCTGAGATATAACCATAGCGCAACAACCGAGTTTGAATCCGCCCCGTCTCCTCAAAGCTCAGTTGCCGTAAGCAAATGACCTCTTGCTGAGGTGTATTGCGGAAACGTTGAACAGTTATGCCAATTCAACGCCGTATATTTGAATTGTTGAAAGACTTGAAATCATTGGTTATATGTTTATGACACTCTTTTGAGCTTGAGTTCAATGGTTTTAGCCATGTTTGCACGTGGTCCTTTCTTTCTGCCCCATCCCATGGCAGCGTAAAATCCCATGGCAGCGTAACAACACCCCAAAACTCCACTTAAAGAGGAAAATACAAATCGGGTGACGGTTTGCCTAATTGTCATCTAAAAAAGAGCACAACAACTTTTTTTTGGAGGCCTCACATCACTACGTCATGGGTCTGAATTTATACGTCTGATAGGTACTGTGCTGTGAACATATAGTAATGGTGTTTAACTTTGAAACGTTCTTGCTATTTGACGTAAATTACTTGATGGAGGGCTTATTTCAAGTCTGCTGTTCCACTTCATCCCACAGAAATGCCATTCCCATGGACAAGCATGGTTTTATCATTTTGGACATTGATTTTACTTCATGGACAGTGAAATGGTATTTCAAATCTGAATGACCCTCCTTTAATTCAGAGTACCGGGTATTTTTTTTTTTCAAAAGCGATAATGGTGGTGCAGTGACTAAAGTTGCTGTTGCAGAACCAAAGTGGAGCATTTCTCCAAATAGGCGAATATTTTCAACGAGCTTTCTGCATGCCAAAAGGAAACGCGGCGCTCAGCAGGTTAATTTAAGCTGTGTCCACCGACTGCCTACTGGGTCAAGGACAATGCACATTTTTCTGCAAAACTTATACCAATAAAATCTGTGAAAAACCCAGGTAAGTTAGGTTCGTTTCCAACTAAGATTACCCTGTCACATTCTTTACAAGCGGAACGTTTTCATTAGCTCCTTCAGAGAAAACAGGCATTGAAAGGATAGGCTTGTTCTCTGTTCGTCCGGGAGTTGGGCGGTGACGGGTCAACGTGCAATTCTTATAAATGACACATTCCAGAGTGAAATTACATGTTCTGCAGACACAGACAGCTATTACGTGGTGTGCTACGTTGTCAAGGGTGAACGTATTTGGTTTAAGGTCTCATGAGGCCCATATGACG
>JGI24022J15233_10010740_pt1 | contig 10404 bp, 2 predicted proteins | sample Ectturendosymbi2_FD_15233 | JGI IMG/M metagenome (IMG submission 15233)
CAATCTGCTGCACCGGGTCGGTTTCTGGAGGTGGTGGTGGTGGCGGTAGAGGTGTTGTGCCACCTGAGTTCTCCGTCTGATCTGTTTCGCTTTCGGCAGGTGGTGATTCAGAGCCACCTGATGACGGCAAGCCTACTGAAGCAGCTTTAGCCCATGATACAGGATTTGAACTTGTAGTCTGAGAACCACTGGCAGAGGACGAAACATTGCTCTGAAGTGGCACCTGCTGCACAGAATCAGAGGTCTGCAAGTTAGCTGTACCAGAAAGGTTAGCAGAAACATCCGCTGGAGCGCCCCAACCACTACTTCCAGTGTCTTTTATTTGGCCAGTTGATCCACCCCAACCAGCACCCTGAGACTGTGTACTGCCAGATTTACTCCAAACAGCAGTCCCATCATCAACAGATGTTTTAGTTTGCTGTCCCCAGGCTGCATTAGAAGGTACACCCCAGCCAGAAGAGGCTGCAGGCCCTGCACCATCAGACAACCTTCCCCACCCACTGGTGCCATTTGGGTCAGGATCTTTGGGAGCAGAGCCAAGGGGAGGTCCAGAACCCCAACCAGTGTCTTCCTGAGGTTTCAACTGGGCTGGTGACATTCCTGCTTGCAATGGCTCTTGTTCTGGTGGTGGAGCACCAAGCTGTGGCCAACTTGCTGGATTGGTCTGCGGAGTGTTGACTCTTCCACCTCTATTCCAGCTGTTATCTGCACTATTTAGACCTCCGCTGCCTTCAAACTGATTAGCCCACGGTATGTTTGAAGTCATTGCAACAGATCAATTTCACACATACTGTGTATTTAAATTCTTTACTACAAAGTTCACAATCTTCCTAACAACAAGAATGCAGGTTAATGACATAAAATTGCCATCACAAAGGAACCACATTTTCAGTATGAGCACACACTTTTAAGGGTTACTAATCACTGAAAAGATTGTTAAATGCAGTGATGATAGTGATCATTACTTCAAATGTTAGCATTCCTTGCTTGGTTAAGTCTTGCAGATAGTTATAAGTATTAGATCAAAATTCCAAACAGTGATGACTTGGTAACTGTGGTCACAATCAAATAGTTTGGTTTAAGTCTGCATCTACACTCAAGAGCATAAAAACATTTACCAGATTTTACAAACTGCCAAATATGCAATCTTGCTAGGTTAATTCATTCTAATCAGATAATTATTTATACTTTGCAAGCAAGAAGTAAATATTGCACAAACGAACTCACTTTCTTACAAGTTCTCTACAAAAAGGTTTACACTTACACTATTTTAAGAAAACATAGCAATCCGATTCATAGTGACCGCATTTGCATTATGCAAGGCAGTGCTCAGCTGTCCCATCATTAGTGGTTAACACATTGTGTGTTGCTTTTGTCCAAGTGTCTCAATCTGATGCATGTGAAGCAGTCTGGCCTGAAGTTGCTTTGTGGTTTGATTTTTCATTTGACCGTAATTACAAACTAGAGAAACTATTTTGTCTGGGACAATATTTTGTGCCACATCCAATAATGTCATTTTCCAATTCTGGATAATGCTTAGCACTCATTTTATTCATTTTGGAACCTAGGAAACAAGTCTATTTAGCTCAAATAACATAGTATATATTATTATAAATCTAACAACACAAGCCCAACTGCAAAACAAGCATACTTGCAATCAATGCAAAATGTGGTCAACAGAGCATGAATTATAGTGAATAGTATATAATGCCACAAACGTCTGTTTTCTCTTCATTTTCTGAGTTGTGCAAACCTCATTGATCAAGAAAACAGCATCACAAGCACCGAGACCAGGCCTGCACAACTCAGAAAGCTCAAAGGGCCAAATTATCAACATAAATTTGGCATGACCTGCAAAAGCCTATTTCATTTCGATGAAGAGATTTCATTGTAGTATGGAAAAAATTCTGGAACGACAATTACTTACTCAAGGTCGAGCTTTTGCAATATTTTCTGCAATTGAGCAAGCTCTCACGGGCCACACAAAAAGCTTTCACAGGCCTCATGCAGCCCGTATGTTGTGCAGGACTGCCTTCGCCCAGTCATGAATATCTGTGCAATCAATTCGAGCAGTACGTACCATATTTATTCAAATATAAGCTATGGCCTATAATGTTTTTCTTCATCATTTCATGTGGTTTACATGCAAGGGTGGCTTACATTTTTTTGCTTATTGAAAGATCTAGACCAAGGGTTGGCAACCTTTTTTCACTGCAGACTGGTGTCAGCCTGGCATTATTTTGCAAACCAGCCCTCGACATAATCTCTGTAAATCATCATGGTACTGATTCAGTAAGAGATCTGGGCTTACTTTGCCACAGTAAGATGTCCCAACCTGTAGGGACTACAGTAATCAATGGCAGTAATCAAAGTCATTCCAATCACTTGTAGACCAATTTTGCCTTGGTTCTGCACAACACGCAAACAATTTCTTCACCAACTGGCATGCAGCCTGGTGTTTGCCAATCCCTGGTCTGGATCAGGACTTCTCAAACTATGGGTAGCGACCCCAAGGGGTCACAAAATGTAATTTTGGGGTCGTGAAACAAATTGGCTTGACAAATCAGATATAAAAGTTTTTGCAAACTTTACAAGAAAATTGAAAGTAGAACTGCAGTAAATCTATTCCTATTGCATTTTTATGGGCAATACCATGTTCATGCTGTCAGTTCTTCAGCCTACTATAGGTCTGCCTGAACTATCAAATAATAATAATCAACTAGCACAACCAGTTATGCGTTGTTATGCCATTATTGCTTCAACGTACTGTCCAAGATTGACCTTGTAGCATTCATTCCAACACAAGGACACACTTGTGTCAAGAATTCTAGCTCTAGTCTAGGGACTAGGCCAGAGGTTGGCAACCTGTGGCTCCAGAACCGCATGCAGCTCATTCGCTCTTACAAATTGGCTCTCTCTAGGTTTGAAAAAACTTGATTAAAATTTAGCATATGCCTATATGAAGTCCCAACATGGGAACAGCGTGAACGTTTTGTGGCTCCTCACAGATCCCGTATGCTGAAAGATGAAGCAAAATGTTTTTTTTTTCAAAAATAAGTTGCCGACCCCCGGGTTATGCTAACTGCATTAGCCCGGATAGTTTTAGACCAGCTATGTCCAGCCCAAATGGCTTATTGAGCTAAAAATTATGTCACTATTTTAACCAGGGCCGCACATTGAATGACATTTCAAGAAGGGCTGCACATTAAACGGCTTACTCTGATCTTAGCAAACTAAATGTAGCTAAGTTAATGTACTGAAAGCGTTTGAATCCTTACTGCAATGGCAACAGAGGTGATGAAGTGGCACTGAGGACCACCTGCATCAAAAATGTCAAATTCAAGGTTATCAAAATAAAGATGTCAATGTTGAGTACTTCTCGAATTTTATAGAAATTGATTTGCTCACGAACACCTCTGCAAAACAGGTGATACATTGCTTGAAGCATCATTTTGCTTGTTATGGCATTCCCCGCTGTCTGCATTCAGACAATGCACAACAGTTCGTGTGTATTGCTGTTACTGAGTTTATGCAGTCATGGCGCATCATTCATAGTACTACGTCCCCAGGACACCAGTCCACCAATGGCAAGGCCGAGGCTGCTATGAAGAGCGTCAAGAATATGCTCAAACGCACCTCACATGACAAGTCTAACCAGTACTTGGCTCTGCTTGAAATGCGCAATACCCCCACCAAGATGTCAAAGCTTTTGTGTAAGATGAACGTTTGGTATTGACGTGTAGGATACTAGGATACTGTCAATCAATGGATACGGTTAATCGCATACATCGGTTAATCGCATAAAAAAAGCTTGGCAAATTGACTATGCGATTAACCGATTTTGACTGTACAAAGATATCGTACGCCGGCTCTCAAAGTGTTAAATACATAGAGAAAACACATTAAAATGACACCCTCTAACCCAATCATAGTCTGAGGTTGAATTTTACTTGGCTTTACCTTTCATCTTCATGTGATTACGTCACGAACACACAATCAGAATTTTACTTCAGTGTTATATTGTTTCAAGTGTTGTGATCGGAAAGCCCGAGCGGCAAGTGTGCAAAGCTTCACATTGTGGCAGCAAGCAACAATAGAGATCACATGCCATGATCACTCTGCATACACTAGTCAATACGTTCAATCATTCACATGTTTGTATCGGCAAAGCTTACACGCCGCGATCACTCTATTATTGCTTGTTCGCACCACATATATATGGGTGTTATTCTTCGCACATATCCCATACGTGGTGAATCGCACATCCAACGCAACGCCTGCGGAGAGGTTGCAACAACAACCCCTCCTTTTTACAACGAACCGCACCAATCACAAATTCTTTTTGTGAAGGCTGCACCTGGCACGACATTCACATCCTGGTCACAGCACCATTTTGTTGCGATCGGAAAGCCCGATCGGCAAGTGCGCAAAGCTTCACACTGTGGCAGCAAGCAACAATACAGATCACATGCCATGATCATTCTCCGCGTATGCTAGTCAATACGTTCAATCGTTCACATGTTAGAATCGGCAGAGCTTACATGCTGCAATCACTCTATTATTGCTTGTTTGCGCCACATAGGGGTGTTATTCTTCACGCACATCCTGTTTCTGGTGAATCGCACATTCAACGCAACACAAGCGGGGAGGTTGCAACACAAGCACATAATCAGAAATATTTTTCTCATTATAATTCAACAAGGAAGTTCCCTTTTTTGATCTCATTTCAAAACCTTTTTAATGTAAGCAGCACTGTTAGGTGTTTTTGTGATGGAGATATACACATATACAATGTTCAACAGAGGAAAATACATCTAAAACAAACTTACACACTACCATAGATCATTCCTTACGGTATGAATTACTTAGTAGCTAGACAAAGTTAATAGTGTCTGCTGACACACTTCCACATTTTCAGATCTTGTCATGCTTGATAAAAGTGTAACACTCCTGACTTCACACCGCAGTATGAAGCTTTGCTGTGAATTTGCATACACACAGGTTCCCAATTTAAAGAAGCATGTGAAGCAACATGCAACATACTCAAGTACTTCAGCAGGAAATCCCAGCCAATTCACTTGGCATGATCAGCACTTAAACATTAGAGAATGTATCACTTTTCTTGTTTCACAAAAATAACATGAAAGATAGTTATAGGATGCGTTTAAAATATCTTACATAATAATGCTTTGGCCTGACAAAATCACCAAGTCTTTCAACAACAATGTTTGTATCTATTAACTACGAAAAACAAGCCCGGATTCTGGAATCCCAAATCAAAGCCATTCACAGTTTCACACGTGAAGACATAATCTGGTTAATCGCATATAACGTTTAATTGCAAAAACCATAAACCGGATATTCGCATAGAAATGTTTTCATTTGTAGATTATTATCACTCAATTGTGTATTTCAGTTCAAAGAAAGGTAAAGTGCACTGTGTAGCTGATAGCTGCAACACCATTAATTTGACTGTTTCCGCGAAGATGGCCAGAAAACAAAGTTACCACATTCTGCCAAGATGCTAAAATCAACACCGCAGGTTCACCCCAAGCAGCAAATTTGTAGAGTCAACTGACTAGACGGCAGCTTCACTAACTAATTGGCCTTACAGAACAAACAAACAAGTCCTAGTGTTCGTAAACCATTTTTGTTACTGTCTAATCTCAAGGAAAACCACAGTCACTGCTTAATCAAGGAAAAGCCCAGTCACAAGCAAGCAGAAGAATCATGGCCATAAGTGCGGGAAATGTTTCATGACTGACACAGACGATCATTAAGTTGAACTTCACACACAGTGCACAGGTTAAAGGTACCATGCAATGCACAGCCCCGCAACAACTCCATATTTGCATTTTAATTGATGATTGTTGATTTGTTAAACACTGCAAGATTTCAGAATTTTAAATATCAGGAACAAGGGATTTTTAGAACATCTAGAAGAAATTTTAAATTGCACAATTCTCGAAATAACCATGTTTGGTATCAAGCCTGGATATCAAGGGTCAGGTATCAACTTAGCAAGTATGTGGACAGAAATAGAGTAAGGCAGTAAACTTGTGGACGTTTGTTTGATACAGATAATGACATATTCCGGTTAAACACATAAAAAAGCATGGCAAATTGGCTATGCTATTAACCGGATTCATCAGAAAAAAATGTTGTAACCTAGGCTTAGCAGAGGATGTTTGATAAAAACTGCAATCGTGCAGAGGTTTAAAACACCAATCATCTATCACACGTCCCGTTAATTAGCTTGTTATGACGTAACAATATTATGTCACTACGCAGTACCGTGAGCTTGTTACGTGTTTCTTTCTCTTACTCAGGAGTGCAGAGAGTGCCACAGCAAAACTTATTGCAACCACTTGTTTTGCCAGCTTCTACAATTTAAGTTTATTTAATCCAAAATTTTGATTCCAAACATTTGAAAAAACTCTTGGTTTTTTAATTCAAATCCATAGGTTTCAATATTCCATCATATCTATCCCTACTCACCAGTGCTGCAAGCAACCCTACCCAGCACCTGTTTTTCTTTGCTGAAACATTTCAGTCATTTTTAGCCGAGGCATTTTGGTCACTGTAACATTTCAGTCATTTGTCTCACAGTTGTATAAAAACTCACCGTAAGTGTTTTTCAGCCAACATTTACAAACATTCTGACCAAAATGACAAATTTTTTCGGTTATTTCAAAAACGTTTCAGTCTATGACTGAAAAAAAACAGCCCACCACATTTTCTTTTCTCAAACGCAAGGTATATAAAGTGTTGACAACATCAGCGTAATATTTTTGCGCAGGTTCTACAAAATTGTGTTATTGCACTTTCAGCTGATTGATGAAAATCCATGTGACAAAAGTAAAACTTCATAAAATTCACTAAATCGGAACAATTTTAACAAGAACATATGAGTTGGCTTCCTACAGAAAAAAACATAAACTATGCAAAGCAGGCCAAGAAAAGTGAAATCTACTGCAACAACTTCTTCAATGAACACTTTTCAGACTATGTAATACTTAATAAGATGATATGAATTTTCCTAACACTTTGAAAGCCGGCGTACGATATATTCGTACTTCAATTTCAGCCTAAAACCAGCAGTTTTCGGTTGCCTTACCAATGCCATAGCTCTTCTGCCTATTGCACTAGAGACCTGTTCAAGGGCTCAAACGGATCGGCCAGTCTTTTAGCCGGCACTTGAAACAAAATTTTTTGGTTGGGGGTTGCGGATTTTTTGTGACTGACGTCATAAGTGAAGTAGTTTTTGAGTTGTTTTGGCTCATGTTACCTGGCCTAGGGCCCGACTGCTAGGCCAAAGTATTTTGCTGAAGTTTTCGCTGGAAACTAGGCTCGAGTCCGAGTCTTTGGTCGACTTTCTAACANTTCTGGTTCAAATGTTATGATCCAAAATAAACAAACTAATTAATTACCTAATTAGTCAAATAGTTGTATTATTTTAGATCATAACTTTTGAACCTGAAACCCCATCAGGTCATCCAAACTATCAAAAGATTTGGATCGTAGCCTAGTTTACAATAAAAACTTCAGCAAAATACTACCATCTAAAGGTTGGTGCCCAGGGCCAGTTAAAGTTGGCCAAGGTGGCCAAAAATACCTCCACTTATGACGTTACTCAAAAAAATTCGCAACTGCAAGCAAAAAATTTTTTTCAAGTGCTGACTAGAAGACTTGCCACGTCTTTTAAGCCTTTTACCGGGTCTGTAGCACTGACCGGACCAGAGAAATTCCTGCACAAAGCCACGTGTGTTTTGTTTGTCTACACTGTCTACAGCTCTGCTTAGTGTTCCAAACAACTTGTCAAAAAGTCTTACTATCTACTTTTACCAAGGTCATACATACTTGTGTTGAATGCTTTTTATTATGATTCAATGCTTATTTGCCTTGAACCTGTCAGATTTATTAATAATTTACTAGTGGAAAACAGAAAACATGCAAAAAAATTTTAAACATCAAGTGCAACAGCAGTAACTTTCAAGAGCACGGATGCTTAACCTGGAGTTTGTGGATCTCAAGAAATCCACAATGTGTTGTAGGGGATCCATCCTGTGTTGAATACTGATTTGCATGTCAAGTTGGTGACACCATTTATCATCACAGATATCCAAAGAGTGAAAGTTACGTTGTTTCACAAATGTAACAGTGTATGCTTCATGATGGCTTATTTTTTTACTGTGCTAACAGTACCATAATAAATCCATTTGGTCATTGTCAATTTTACAATACTGTTTTTTCCAACTACTGTGGTGCAATGACCATCTCATGAAAAATGTGTTCATGGTTTGGCCAACATACTGATCATGACATATCACACAAGTCTCTACATAAATACCATAGTTTGCGCATGTCAACTTTGGTTCAGTGGCAAAGTTTTATTTGTTATCATTTGGGAAGCACAAGGTGACATGGATTTGTCCTTTCCTTGACAAAGGCTTGACATACCTTTGATTTGCTTTTGCAGCTTGTTTGAACCAAGGTGCTTGCAGTTTGTGAGTTTTCGCCCAATTGTGGTAGGTCTTTCATAGGTGATCATTACATGTTGGGGTTATCATGTGGTGGAAAGATGTAGCCCCAACTTGTGGCTAATCCTTCTTGGATTACATTCTTGGATCACATTTTGGGTAAGCACAGACATTCTTCCCAATTTCATGGCAAGTTGTTAGCTAGCATGTCATTTGTCATGTCCAAAGTTTGAGCATCCTTTTTCTTTGAGTCAGTTTTAGCTGCTAAGGTAATCTTTCTTCTTTTCGTTGAGATGCCTCAATCTTATTGCTTCTCCAAATGAGATTGACTTCAATGTCATTTTTGGGAGGTGTGGTTGCCCTTAAAATTACCATCCCTCTCTGGGTTTCACAAAGTCGGTGTGACAAAACCAATATCATCTTCAGTAGTTATGCAATGATTAAGGTCTAGGAAATCTACTTCAAGCTTGACAAAAGCATTTCTGGTTCAAAAGTTACGACCTGAAGACAACAATTCATTTAATTAATCCCTTAGTCAATTAATCTGTTGTTTTTAGGCCACAACTTTTGAACCAGAAACACTAGAAAGCCAAACAAAGGCTCAAAAGACTTGGATTATAGCTTAGTTTCCAATAAAAATTGAGTATTCCTTCTTGCAGTTGGTGCCCAGCTGGCCAAAAATGGCCTAAAATCTACCCCACTTATGATGTCACCCACAAAAAAACAAAATCCAAGACTTTCTTAACTTATTTTAAAATGCAAATTAGAAGACTTGCTGCATCTTTTGAGTGTTTCAACAACTCTCTGGCTCAATCAGCTGCTGGGGTTTCTTTTTCGCTGAGACATTTCATTAATAGTATCAAAACTTTTTGTAACAGTATTCATTAGTCTACCTTTTCAGACACAGTATAATTTGCCATTAACACATTTGAAGTCGGTACAGTTTAGCCTAAAAACCAGCAGTTTGCACATGTCTTTGTGCAAGAATATCGCCAGAGCCGAAGGCATTAGAGAGCTGTTCAAACCCTCAAAAGACGCGAGTAGTTTTAGGCCTTTTTGACCCACTTCATCTGGTCCTAGGCCCAAACTGTTAGATGGTAGTATTTTGCTAAAGCTTTTATTGGGAACTAGGCTAAAATCTGACTCTTTTCATACTTTTCTTTGGATGACTTGCTCAGGTTTCAGGTTCAAAAGTTATGACTTAACAACAATATGAGTAATTAATCCACGAATTAGATAATTAATTATTTTGTTTATTTTAGGCCACAACTTGTGAACCAGAAACGCTAGAAAGTCAATCAATGGCTCAAAAGGCTCAGATTCTATATTAGTTTCCAATGAAAACTTAAGCGAAATACTAACCATCCAGCAGTTGGGCCCTAGGCCAGTCAACATGAGCCAAAATGGCGAAAAACCTACCTCACTTACGACATCACTCACAAAAAACCTGAAAGTCAAAACCAAAAAATTTACTTTCATTGCAGATTCAAGTCTTGCTGAGACTTTTGAAGGTTTGAACAGCTTATAGCACAATCTGCTGAGAAGCTGAAGTTGGTAAGACAACCAAAATATGCTTGATTTTTGCTTTATTTCCTGGTACGATATATTCATATGCCAGCAGGGAACATGTTAACACGTTGGCTGCCGGCCTACAATATATTCGTACTTCGATTTCGGCCTAAAAAACAGCAGTTTTTGGCTGCCATACCAACGCCCTAGCTCCTCCGCTGATTGCGCTAGAGAGCTGTTCAACGACTTAAACGGATCGGCCAGTCTAGTAGATTGCACTCGAAAAAAAATTTTTTGGTTGGGGGGTGTGGATTGTTTGTGACTAATGTCATAAGTGACATAGTTTTAGGGTCATTTTGGCTCATGTTGCCTGGCCTAGGGCCCAGCCACTAGGCCGAAGTGTTTCGCTGAAGTT
>JGI24022J15233_10010741_pt1 | contig 10404 bp, 4 predicted proteins | sample Ectturendosymbi2_FD_15233 | JGI IMG/M metagenome (IMG submission 15233)
ACGGAGGAGCTAGGGCGTTGGTAAGGCAACCGAAAACTGCTGTTTTAGGCTGAAATCAAAGTACGAATATATCGTACCCCGGTTCTCAAAGTGTTAATTGTTAATACTAAAATAATTAAAGGTAAATTGAGCAACATCTTTTTGTCAGAAGTGTGCATCAAACTGGTAGCTCTTTGCATTAGTAGGCATGCAAGAAGCAGCTCTCAGCTTTAAGAAGGTTGATGATCCCTGCTATAGATGCCGAACTGGCAGGGCATGCAGATAAACTTGACGTGAAACTGCAGAGTTTGTGTGGAAATGGTTTTTGTTTGCCATGCGCATTCTTGCCAAACCTTACCACTTTGCAGTGAATTGTCCAAAAATTTGCGAAAACAAAGATGGGGTAAAATGCTTTACCCTTAAATTAGAATGGCATAATAGGTATAACAAGTTATTATTGTGTAATTGTGAAAATTATGACATTGCATGATGCAAAAAAACAATTAGGAATAAGGTTTTTCCATTTTCCTTAAAAATAGAACGAAATCTTGTTTCTTTGTGAAAATCCTGAAAAAAACGGGTTTTGTGAAAAAAAACAGGTAGGTTGGTTTAAAAAAAAACAACGAATTTTTCTCAACCCTGGTGTAAACTGTTTTAATACTTAGAAGAAATGTGGTTTAAAAGTTAGTATAAACATACTTTGATACTTAAATGTGTTTCTCTTGTTACCTGCTTTCCTTCGTCTTATGAGTCTAAACAGTAGATCGACAATCTCCCAGGTGAAGATGGAATCCGTCTTATAAGCAAATAAATACGGTAGTCAAAAGCAAGCAGAAAAATGGCTGAAGTGTGGGAAACATTCCACGACTAATACGGGCAATTATTATGTCACACACGCAGTGTGCATGTTTAAGAAAATATGCAATGCATGGGCCGCAACAATTTCAAATTTACGTTTCAACTGATGACCGTTGGTTTGCTAAACATAAAGGATTTCAGAATTTGAAATACTGTATCTGGAGCAAGGGATTTTTAGAACATCTAGAAGTATTTTTATACCCCACAGTTCATGAAATTTCGTTGTTCGGTTTGTTGTCAAGCTACAGATGCCAATGGTGTCAGATAGCACGCATGTGGAGCGATGTGATTGTTTTGTAATAATTTTATACAACGTTAGAAGGAAAATGCTGTTGCCTGTTCTAAAACACTCTCATTAGAAACCTGCAGCGGCAGCGTGTAATACTTGATCAGCGTTACTGCTGAGTACCTACAGCACAAGGGGGCCTGAAATGACAGTGAAGCTTTGTACTGCTGATGTAGTGCAATACATTAAGGTTTTCCAAATGCCTGTGTGTTAACCGTGATTGCGTCTTGGTGGTAGTTAATTATGCACTGGAAAAAGATTTTTAGAAGAAGCTGACATGACAAGTTATACAACGATTTTTCAAGCCATTTGTGCAAGCAAAGGCAACTGCTCATTCGCAGTTTTCCTTCAGGCACTTTTCTAGCTGATATGTTTACAAAACAACTACAACTGATTTCAAAACATGCAGGAAACAATGCACTCAACGACTTCCAAATGTGTGTAGTCAGCTAAGTAACTGCAGAAATCACATCGCATGTTGGTTTCTCAAAAAAGCTTATGTTGTGAACTTCAAAATATCAGTGTATGCACAATAGTGCTAAGCTTTCACTTCCTCACGTGGTGAAAAAGAAAACGCAGGGAGTGGACTGAAAAAATGTCTGTGTTTGCATGCTTAGTGCTGTTGCCATGCAGTGCAAGGGAAAAACGCATGTGAATGGAGTGAAAAAATGTCTGTGCATGCACAGTAGTGCTCTTGTTTTAACGCCGTGCAAGAGAAAAAAGCATGTAAAAGGACTGAAAAATGTCTTTTTGTACACATTAACTTTCATGTGGTGGAACCACGTACACTGCCCATGTTGTGGAAGATCTAAACCGAATCCAATCACCTGGTTTAAATTAGCATTTTGGATTCGGATAGTTTAGGATCCAAATCCATCTGGATTTGGTATTCCTAAATGCCCACCCCTACCAACCTCTATACAAAACATGATGTGACATCACTAATTATTTTGTGAGCATGTGCTTTATTTTCAACTGTTTCAATAGCTGCTTGTTTAAATACATCGTTCTGCTTTGTAGACACCAGGACTTCAATAAGCCGCTTTTACTGGCAGTAAAACCAGTAGAGCTTGATTAAAGTATTGTTTATCTACTTGTTTGGTTTGCTGCATCATCAGTAGATATACAGTTATCATAATGATGAATCCATGCTGCATGGATTTCACAACAAAGTCAGGCTTATATTCGCATGGTTGAGGAACCAAATTATTTTCACAGGCAACTACCTAACTAGTTTAAGCAATCAAACAATAGTTACAGTAGTTTATGCATGCAAGTATGTGCAAGACAGACTTATATACTTAAATGTGCAAATCAGTTTTTTTTCGGTCATTTTTTGGTCATAAACTGAAATGATTTTGAAATGACCCAAAAAATTTAGATCATTTCAGTCAGAATGTATGAAAATAGAGGCTAAAAACACTGTTGCATAGTGAGTTTTAATACAACTGTATAATACAACAAATGACCGAAATGTATCAGTTACCAAAATGTCTCAGCAAAATATGACTTAAATGTCTTGGCGGAAAAAAACAGGTGTATATTAGAGTACAAATGACTCTGGTTAATTTTCATATCGGTTAAACGCATGAACTGTGTGCATAGGATTCTGAAATCCCAAACCAAAAGCATTCATACATGAAGAAAATAGTCTGGCTAATTGCATAAATCAGATGGTCGCACATAAAGTGTTGTTTTCATTTATAGATTTGCATCACATATTTCCCTTCAAAGAAGTATTAAGTGCAATTCACAGAACAAATCTGTGGAGCCATTAATCTCCAGCAACTGTCCCTGTGGGACTAGCTAAAAAACTATGCATCCCTCTGCCCACTTTGTGTTAAGTCACTGCCATCTAGCTTGTAACTACACTTTTATACTGTGGTTTTGTTGCTCTGTATTTGGCGTCAGATAGTTTTTCAGTTTTAGTGAGAGCAATATATGAGAAGGATCTATTTTCCAGTTGGTATTTGTTGTAGCTTGTGTTTGTATTTATTAAATTTAGTTTTGAGTTTGCTTGCTTTATTCCATCAGTGTTTCACTTGTAAGCAATTGCTTGCAAATTTCAGGACTTAGGATGTTTATATTTATGTGAAATGAATTTCCCATTTTAGAAAATTGCTGATTGATTCGACTGTGCAACCTTTGTGGAGACTAATTTCTTGAACAAAAATATGTGAAGCCCAAATCATAACATGCTTGAGTGCTTGACTATTTCTCATATCCCACATTCTTAGTCAGTGGCACATCTAGCCTGGCAAAGCTGGATCTGTCATGGAAGGGCAGCTTTTGATAATACTTTTCAAAATAAGCTTCAGTGGAAATGAACCCGTATTACGTGGCATGACATTGATGTGATCCTAAGAGGGCTATCATAAACTAGCAAGTGTAAACAGCAGATAAAACTTACGACGTATTAACTATAAAACAAAACAATGGTGATTTGAAACTGTTGTCTTTTCACCATGTAGTGAAATATTAGAAAAATAGCTATATGTATGTCTGGCAGTGTGTGATCATCTGACAGCGTTGCTTGCACCTGGCACTGGCAGAGTGACAGATTCCGCAACACATGTGTTGGACACAGTATCAATTTGGATTGTTTATAAACAAAGATTGTTCAAGGTTATTGCATGAGCACTATCTCAACAAGACAGATGTGTGGTTGTTTCATAATAATCTTATGCAACTTCATAAGATAATTTATGCTGTTGCTTGTTCCAAACCACCAGCATTAGAGATTTGCAGTGAGATCATTCAATATTTGATTGGCGCTGATGCTGAGTGCCTATGGCACAAGCGGCCCTGTGATGACAGCGAAACAGTCCCCCTGGATATGCCTTGCTCTTAGGTCTTGTTCAGCTAGTGTGCTAGTTTTAGCATTGTTTTTCAATGTATTGCTTTATCTGAACTTTGATACATTTCATTCGGAAAAGTGAACGCTCACACATTTGTTTTACAGTCTTAAGGGTTTTGCTTAATCATATGTAGTATATCATGATGACATGTCAATACTCCTGTATTTTCTTATTGGTTGTCATATCGACACAGACTGGTAAGAACTTAGTGGCTGTTTGTTTTAGTTTGAAAGATATTTAAATTAGTGTTATGTTCTTGAAGTACCAACCACAAAACTTTATTATTCAGCAATCTTTATAGAAAAATTTCACCTATTTTCTTGTTAAAATGCAGGAAGACAACACCATTCTGTCATTTTTTACTGGAGAAGGTCTACCACCACTTACTTCATGCTTCACACTGTTGCTTCTTTGTATTTTCCACCTTGCAGCATGTGATACATTCATGCATGTACATACATTATTTTGAGAATTCATGTTGTTTTAACAACTTTCATATACATTTCTTTTACACAATCGCTTGGATTGTCAAGTTTGAATCTGTTGCTGCAAATAATTGCAATATTACCATGATTGATAAAGGGATTGTGTAGAAAATTTCACAAAATACCTTGTTCACCTGACTAAATGGCATTAGGAATTCAATAGTTTTTTGATGTTATGGATCATATTGTCAGTTTTTATTTGATTTCGAGTTATATAATCGAGGTTGCGTATGAGCAGATTGGCCAATGCATCGAAGCTTACTGATTTTTGCTATTTGTTTGGCCGACTGCGAAAATAGTTCGCCAGTTGTGACTTCAGATTATTACAAAGTATGAAACTTGGTGATCTTATTTAAAATTGCCACATGCCATCATATCCGTTGGTATCTTTTGTGAGTGATTGCAACATCATTTACTACCTGTATGCACCGGGTGTGCTGAAAGGGCATCCAACTAATTTTTTGTCTATTTAACCATTGATGGTAAACTTTTTCTGCATAATCATTGTATATTCAGTTTTGAGCTCTTTTGATATGTCTTCTTTTAATACACTTCACCAAGAACAATTTGTTGTATAGTGATTAAATTTTCATTACTCAGATTGGGGGTAACGATTGTGACAGTTCTCCTGTAGGTGTGGTAATCATAACTTCATGGATTTAACGGCAGTTACACGTGTCTGTAAGGTTGGAAGGTTCTCAGTTACCAGTACAAATTGAGTTGCCTGCCAAAGCAGAAATGCTATGCCAACCAACATCTATTTTAAGCAGTTGCTTCATGCCATGTAACATCTGGTTTTGTAGCAATTTCTACAAACATGGTTATGATGCATTCATCACAGAACAAGTAGGATGCTTGCTATAGTTGGGTTAGCTACAAGGAAAACCAAGTGAAAGTAGTGGTAACTATGGTCATTCACAGTGCAGACATGAAGTTTTGCATTTTCAAGATACACCGAGAGCAGCAAGAAATTTTTATAGCTGGTACCATTTTGTAGAAAAGTGGTGCAAACATGTCTGAGGCAATGTCACACAAAAGTTTCACAGATATAAATAGTCATTATTTGGCAGAACGTTTGATGTGCACACTCTTAAGTTTTCATGGGTTGGAATCAGTTTAGTTAATGTGCTTCTTTTTTACAGTTCTTGCTGGAAGACAGCAACAGTTCACTGAAACACGATACGTGGTTTCAAAAGAATCAATAGCATTGCCATGTGCTGTTCCTGGTGTAGACAATTATCTAAGATGGAAATTTCAAGCCAATGGTTCAACTTTTGCTATTGATGCAGGACAAGTGTTTGTCGGTGGTATTCCGAAAATCTTTGGTCAATTTGACCTACCTCCGTAAGTTGTGAAAATTTCTTATTTTTTTCTGAAAACTGACTCAATCATTGTGCAACTTGTTCATAACTTATCAATGGTTACTTGTGTATCACTTATGACATGAATTCTTGCTAGTGATTGAAGGAAAAAGCAATAGGAGCTTAATTGTGACCAGGGTTTTTTAACATTGTGAGAGCCGGGGTATGATATATTTGTACTTCGTTTTCGGCCTAAAACCAGCAGTTGTCAGTTGCGTTACCAACGCGTTAGCTCCTCCGTCGATTGCACTAGAGAGCTGTTCAAGAGCTTAAACGGATCGGACAGTCTCTAGATTGCACTCGAAAAAAATTTTTTGGTTGGGGGTTGTGGATTTTTTGTAAGTGAAGTAGTTTTTGGGCCGTTTTGGCTCATGTTGTCTGGCCTAGAGCCCAACCGCTAGGCCAAAGTATTTCGCTGACGTTTTCATTGGAAACTAGGCTTGAGTCCGAGTCTTTTGAGCCTTTGATCAACTTTCTAGCGTTTCTGGTTCAAAAGTTATGGTCTAAAATAAACAAATTAATTAATTATCTAATTACCTAATTAGTCAAAATTTTTACTAACTTAGATCATAACTTTTGAACCCGAAACCTTAGCAGGTCATCCAAAGTATTAAAACACTCGGATTGTAGCCTAGTTTCCAATAAAAACTTCAGCGAAATACTACCATCTAACGGTTGGTGCCCAGAGCCAGGTGAAGGTGACCAAAAAGTTGTCCACTTATGACGTCACTCACAAAAAACAGCACCTCCCAACCAAAAAAATTTTTTCGAGTGCAAACTACAAGACTTGCTGCATCTTTTGACACTTCGACCAGGTCCGTAACCCATACAGGAGCAGAGATATTCCCGCGCAAAGCCACGTGCGATCCAGCTGTTTTTTTGCGAACCGCTTGGATTAACCCAGACGTCAAAGTGTTAAGGTTTGACGTTGGCGACCATTAAGGGACCAAAAATTTCCACGAATGGGATTTGCAGGGATATAGCAGTGCCTACTGCCTAGTGCATAATTTTAATTGCAATATTATGGCAGAGTTTACATACGTGCGCTACAAAAATTCACAGAAAATTTTGCACCCCTGGTTTGAATCCCTTTTTTCGTTTTTGTAGATTGCCAAAACTTTTAATGTGGTTAAGGAGTGTGATAACCAGGGTTGATGTAATTTTACCGAAACCCCCAAAATGCATAAAACAAAACACAGTAAAAAACTCTGAAACCGACTATGTTTTTCCATAATGAAAATGCCTGTAAAACATGCTTCAGTCATCTGTGTAAGTTAAAATCAATAGTTGCAAAGCATTGAAAGCCTCAGCAGCTACCTAGATGTGCAACAGTGTCAGATCACTGACCTGAAGAAGTATTGGGGGTGTTAGCAGGTTCGCAAATCGTGGCCCTACGCAGGACTGCTGTATACTGGACTGGTGCCTGGTTACGTTAGGAAAAAAACAGCTAGACATAGCTAACGAAATAGCGGCAGAACTGTTCAAACTCAACAACAACACCCTACTGCAACTCTGTCTAATCCTGAACCACTGCCCATACCTTGTGGAACAATAGCAGTTTAATCAAACAAACACACAGAGAACGCAGGTTGCAAGCCAAGCGGGGAACACACCCAACATGCACTAAATTCACTGCCAAGTAACTAGTTACAAGGGTTGGCAAGCTCACGTAGAATGTGACTATATGAGTAGCACACAGCACACAACAAAAGCCAAATAGCCACAGCCAAAAACCACAGAGGCCACAAAGCAAGAGTCACAAGGCCACAAAGCTGCAAAACATAGCCACAATTTACAAAGGTTTTGTGCCTACGCTACCAATCTTCTCAAATGCGATATTTCGACTCAAAATGAAGAAGACACAAACCACTATTACATCACAGTACAACTTACATCCAGTTACGAACAGCACGATACAGCACAATTTGTCCACAACAAACAGTACTAAAATATTAGTCATTTCAAGTAGCAAGATGGGTGTTGCANTAATATTTAGATTAAACAGATACCAAGAATTATGCATTTTATGAATGCCAGCTCATTTTCTAGACTCTTGTCTAGTCTGATGCAAAAGATGGCTAAATTACAGACTCTAACTTATATCACATCACCAAGAATTTTCACTCAACACTTACGTCAGGCTGTATTAGGAAACAAAGAATTGTGACAGTGTGGCTGTGAATGTTTCTTGCACTAGTGTTAGAGTAGAGCATTTATTGAAAGGCATAAGCTTCAGTGGAAGCTACTTTGTTGGGTCATAAACCACTTGCATTAAAGCCTCCAATTACTTGATAACTGTTTCACCTAGCTTTCTCATTTGATCAAATTGAAGGCTCAGACAAAAACTATTGTAAATTTGCAATATGCCTCATCTTTGAATGCTGTCAGCAATTCACACACTTTTTTCCAAGCATAAAGACACTTTCATATGTTATGCACAACATTTCAGTAACTGCAAATCAGGAAAATCTTGATCTTATTCAGGTGGTAAATTATCTACAACAAAGTAGCTAAGCCTACAACAGCTCAATGTAAATATTATATGAAAATTCGGCAAGTTAATTGTCAATTTCAAAAAAAGAAATATCAGATTGACTGTACTGCAAGTTTTTAAAACTGCATCTGTGATCATTTACCTAAATATGCTTTGAAATGCAACAGCTCAACATTTGCAATAAAAATACTTTTTGTATTCATGTTAATATAAAAACGTTTTTGTAACAACTCTAGTAAACAAAAGCAGTTCTCACAAACATTACATGCTGTTAGCATGAAAAATAAATGTCATTTAGAGCAGCTACAGTATGTACAACCGAAATGCATTGCTGGGCTAAAAGTTAAGTTGCTCTCTTAATGAGTTCTGCACTTTGAATGATTTACGTTGTTCTCAACAAACCAAAATTTAGCTTAAGTTACTGAAAGCGTTCCAACCTTAAGCAATGATACCAACTTTTTGGTACCTCTAGTCACTCCATGTGGTGTCTTAGGCAAGTTTAAAGTGCCAGTGGAATGACAACATAGAACTCAGTTTAGTGTAAATGGAACAAAAGGTGTGCAAATCACAAAATTAGAAATGAGTTTGCACCTCAGTGGGCGAATGGAAATCTGCCAGTATGCAATGCAGACATGATAGAATGGCACTGAAGCCCACTGCAGATCAAAAACGTCAAATTTAAGTTAACAAAATAAGAAGTGGTTGTCATTGTAATGAACATCCACAACAACAAATACCTTAAACTGGGCTGCATTTGGGCCACAGGTTGGACATAGCTGATTTAGAGCAATAACATATGCTTCAAAACTGAGTTGACACAGACTGGTGAAACAGTCAAATCAGGTATCCGTTTAACGAAACATATACTGTGTTCCAGTGACAGTGATTAACTTTTAAGGAATGCTAGTCAATGTATTAGAAGTGACTAATTAGTCAGTACTTGAAGCTCAAAGTGATCATGATTATGTATGAACATAACTTGTATGTGCAGAATGTGGCTGCAGAACAAATAAAAAAGTTTGTGACTTGAAGATGTGCGTTTGGATTTTGGTGTTTAACAATGTGAATGCATTGTTTGCTCTCAGGCTTGCTTCCTCAAAATACTTATTTACTATGATTGCATTTGGAAGACGTAGTTCAAACGACTTTCTTTCCGTGTCTAGTCAAAGTTGGTGACAGAGGTCTTTACATGTACTAAAATACAAACTGACTGAATCACATTTTCCGCCACTATTTCTTATGAACACCGCTCTTGATCGGGCTTGTGAAGGCGGTGTTTGACGCTGCCACGCCTTTGTGACGTTGTGAAGTCAGGAAAATATTCGAGTTGACATTTACGTCACTAGTCTTCACCGATCCAAAGCTATCGTATCGCTACGGCTTTTGTTATCATCAGGAAACTGATAGGGGATGCGGCTTGGCAACTACGAAATGTCATTTCACCCTGGCCTTCGTTAAACCTCATTGTATAGTACTTCTCTTTCGCTACACACTGGTTAATTGCGCATAAGGCTGCTAGCTGATAAACCTTTAAATGCGGAATATTTACGTAAGCGTAAGCCCGTTGTATATGTTGTGTTACGTAGATACGGCTGGATTTGTCTGGGAATTAATTGTGCTGATCATACGCGACGTTCAAAATTTGCTATATGCTATGGGTGATTTCGGCAACAGATCTGTCGTGTAGACGTTCGAACGTTGTGACAATGGGTGGAAGCTTTTCTCCCAAAGCGCGTATTTCATTGGTTTGCCATATATGGAAATGAATAGAGGCAATCTAGTGTTCGGTTGGCACTGTCGTTTGTGTCGCTGGTTCACAGTGTGCAAACCAGCTTGCACGTGCTAAAACGTTTTCGCTTCATTAACCTTTGCAGCGGCATAGCTTAAGCTGTGCTTTGAATCTTCAAGCATGTGTTGCGCACACGCTAAGATTTAGTCGCTACAAAAACAAATGCTTTGCAGCTAAAAGTGAGTGATACTTCTACTGGTGGTTGTTGCGATATGCCAAACGCGTTTCTCCCCAGTTTTTCACACTGTTTGATCATAACCTGGGGCTAGGTCAGGGGTCGGCAACCTACGGCCC
>JGI24022J15233_10010748_pt1 | contig 10399 bp, 9 predicted proteins | sample Ectturendosymbi2_FD_15233 | JGI IMG/M metagenome (IMG submission 15233)
TTTCCTTATTGCTATAGGTCAGCAGGTTTCCCAAACAGCAGTAATATGGCAGAACCTCTACGACAGGGATGATGGCTGTGAGAAGATCGGGGATGGTCGAACTGCAGCGAGCCTTGTTGAAAGAGTGCATACGCCAGGACAGGCGATTTCAATCTTACATTCCCACTGGGAGGGAAAGATTTTTTGAGCTGCCGCATGTCTATTGCTTTAACATCTTCTCAAGCAAATGAGTCACAAGTGAAGAGTCAGGGCGAGCTGCAAGAAAACATTACCTCTCCAGCGCCTTAACCAGAATGATTTCAATTTGTTTAAATGCTATTCGTTACACGTCACTTAGTCAGTGAGTTTGAAGCAACTGAGTCCAAGACACTAGCGCTTCATCAACTAACGCGAGTTCCGTCTGCTGGTTTGATTGAGTAATATCAAGCAAGATATCTCAGTGTACATCGAAGATGAATTTTACAACTTAAAAATTGCCTTTGAAAAGGTCGGTTTGACAATTTCATATAATCAATAGCGTGGCTGGCATGGTTCTGTTGGTATATTTTGTTTTTCTTTTATCAAAAAAAAAACATTCAATTTTTTCTTGTTGAAGGCAATGTATTCTGATGTTTTTACCACGTGCATGAAGCTGATGCTAATTTTAGTGCAGTTAAAAAAACTACTGGTAAAGAAAAACGCACCAAAACAATTTATAAAGATCCGAGTGATCACCCCATCTGTCACAACTTAACTAAAACCACAAAACCTGCACAAACACACAGCAGTAAAAAGGTCCAGTGTTGCTGCAATCATTCTTTTTAAGGTTTGGTGTAAAGAAACGCCAAGAAATTTTATGAGGCCGCATTTTTTAGCAAAACGTTTAAAATAATTCCTAAACGTATTGCAGCACTGGCAGGACAGTGGACAATTAGTACTACTGTATTTACAGAAACGACAACACAAATTTTTCAACTTCATTAAACAGCTCTTGTTCATCAGTAAAAGCATCGGTTTCTTACTCGTCATCTGCAGATTCTACGGTCATTAGTGCTCGCTCTGTCACTCTCTGTTTATTCTTTGCTTTAAATCCATTTCAATCACAAATCTCGTGAGCAATCGCAAGCGCACCCACTGCTCTGGACCCAGCCTCGACGCCATTGGGGGATTTGGTGGGCTTAGTCCCCCAAAAGGTCCAAGGACCCGAAATTTAAACATGAAACACTAAATCAGTGGAGTTTTTGTCAATTTTTTCCCCCCTGCACAAACGTAAAACCCCTCTATTGAAGACTTTCTAGCAACAGTTCTGTCTGGACCGTTCATTGGAACATTTATCATCGCATTCTGAGTTACATCAAGCAGCCTGCTTAGTTTTAACACGGCACAGAGTTGAAAATCCTAGCTCTGGCCAGGCTGCGGCAAGTGTGATGAGCAGCAGCCAGCACAATGCAGCCATATCGGTTGTCTCGTCGACCATTCCTAGCCCAGCATTGGCTCTGCTTGACGTCGAAACAATGCGGTCACTCAAATGTTCCGAGGTAGCAAAATAAACTCGGTTGCTGGCACAGAAGTGGCATGGCGGAGGTCGCGAAGCCGATCAATATGGTCAATGCGGTCCACCAAGGTTTGCAAGAAAGCTATTTTTCGATTCGCTATCTCTTCTTTCAAAACCCAGTAAACCAGATGTACGCGTTCAGCTACCGTGTAAACTTTATCTGAAATGCGATCCTGATGAATAGCATGGAATAAAGTAGTGAAATGCGTTGCGTTATTTCCAAGCTGTTGGCTTTTTAAAATGTGAATTTATATTATTACGTTACCCAGAGTGGAAGGTCTCGCAACCCACTATATGCGGAGCCCTGGCTTAGAGCATACCAAACATGTTTTGCCTCCGTCAGCATGCCGAATGAACATATACCGATATTCATTTGAAGGGATTCATCAAAACCTTTCAGCTTAATCCATGATTGAAAAGTCTTACTGTTAGATGCTGGTGGCTGACTGTTAGCTGAGACTGACAATGCTTTTGAGATTCTAACAGTTAAAGGCTGATCTTCCTGCACAAGAGAATCGAAAGAACCTTTGCAGTCGTTGCTGCTGGCGTTTGCACTTTCTGGCTGGCTAACAGCAAGAAATTTTAGCTTAGGCTTAATACAAAAAAACTGTTTTATGCTTGGATGGCTAGCTTTACATTTTGCTCTGATTATCTTCTGAAAATACCCACACAAGAAAGTGAATGTATAAAATCTGGAAAAGACTTGGTTTGCTAAAAACGCCAGACTTTGTGGCATTAAAAGCGTTAATTATTACATAACATAATTGTTTATCTCACAAATGCTCCCAAATTTAGTAATTGTTACATAGCATGGGATTTCAGAGATGATTATGATGAACAGGCGGAGGCTATTGTCTGTGCTACACTTATCTGGTGCGAGGCGTATCTGTTGTGGACATTAATTGAAGCAACGATTCAATTCCGCTAAAACGTTTCGTGGTCGTCCAGATCAATGCGAAAGTACTAATTTTATGGGTCCGCACAGGAAATTCATGGGTCCGTTTTGGACTCATAAAATGCCTTAAAAAGACCCTGGCTGCGATGGTGAGACGCTTGTCGGCAAATTTTAGAACGGGCTGCAGCTGATCACTTACGGAAATGACATTAGCAGCAAAAAGCATAAGCTGAAATTAAAAAAGAAACAGCACCTTCTCCTGGTTTCAGCTTGTTCGGGGGTGAATACGAAGCAAGAATAGAGTTAAAATCATTTTTTTCGAGCTTTTGCTTCTTTTCTCACAGATAGAGACACATTCATTTCACTACAGGCCATGCGCGGCTACACGGATCATTGTTATCATTGAGTGAGATGAAACCAAACAAGATTTTTAATCAAAAAGAGCTTAGGTGCACACTAAACTCTAAAAAGCGATATACTAAATGAAAACACCTTCGTAGCTTTTTCAGAGACAGCACATCTCAACAAAAAACGGGTTGGCCTATTTATCGAAGGGCACAAGAATCGTTACACACCATGTCATTGTCAGAAGACACCTGGGCCCATTACTCCGTGGTTGGCGGCGTTCCTAAACCGAGCATGAAAAAAACCATTGAAGCATTTTGGTGTTCGTGCAATTGATGCCACAAATACGCAGCTTTAAAATAAGCGGTGGTGGTACCAGTGGAAAATCGAAAATCAGATACAAACTTATCTAAGCAGATATACCTATTTGATGACGTCTAATTTGATGATGAAAGTTTACTAAATAAGTGCTTCGTTCGAACCAAAAATAACTGAAAAACTGGTAATCGAATAAAATTTGAAACTCCTGAATAAACAATCAAAAAATTCGAAATGAATTGAAACGTTTCAACAGCGCTCTCGATGCTGCGCAACAAAACGTTAGGGGTTAGAATGGCATCCGGCACATTTTTAGGATCGTAGCCACGTGCCAGTTGAGACAAACAAGAATACGTTTAAGCGAACTTGCACGTAAACGAAAGAATTTTTCAAAGAGACGCCTCCAGGAGAAGAAACCGCATACTGCTCTGGTGCTTCTTTTGAACACACGTTTTTACCGAAATTCTTGTTGCAAGCAACAAACAATCACAGTGCCCAAAAATATAGCAATGAAACTTCCGAATATCACTTTTTTGAGCAAATTTTCAAGACGTACGATGCAGTTTTTACATCAATTAAAATTTGTCCGAAATGGAAACCCACAAGCAAAACGTAGGACTGCAAAACCTTTCAAATGCGAAATAATAGCAGGCAGGATGAAAATATTATACGTAATTACTAAAATCTTTAAAATCGTTTGGTTGCAAGGTTTCAGGTCAATAATAATCTCAGTGTCTCCTGAAAAATTTTAAATAGGCCCAAGAATTGTCTGAAAACTTCATAAACGTAGCCGTATGCAACTTAAATAAAACTTAAAACTGGATGAGCTTCCATCGCAGCATCTTATTTATAACTGATCAAGTTTTCTCAAGTAAATATTTAAGACAAAAATTGAGCTCTGCGTTTGAGAAGAAAAATGCCACAGTATGTGAAAGAATGTATATGAACCCAACGTATATGTCAAGAACGTCTCAGTAACTTGGATAAGTCTACTCAATGTACAAAGTATATGCGGAAAACGCTCGACAATGACAGTATATAACAAACGATGGATTTACTGTAGCTTCGGTTCACTAATGTTCTGTTTGCTGAATAAAGCCTTGTTGAGGTTTTGTAGTATAGATTTACTACAGTTTGTTCAGCAAAGATTTTTTCCATGTTCTGGAATTATGGAACAGCATATGAGACCCCCGGTATTGGATGCTGATGCTAACATGCTGACTCTTCCATCAGAGCTCGGAACCGGCGGGATTTTTCCAATGTTACATTCAAAGAAATCAAGGGCGTCACTGACGCAGACAAGCTTGATATATTAATCAGCTTACTTCATGCTTCAGTTTATACGTACATTCGTGACTGCGAAACCTACGGCGATGCTATAACTTTAATGTCTCGACAAGGCTTTTCTCAAACCAGTGAAGGAAGTATTCGCCAGGCATAGACTGAATACTTGCCAGCGGAAAGTGGGCGAATTGCTGGAAGAATTCGTGCAAAGGTTGTAAACGTTGAGCGTCGACTGTAATATTAGAGCCGTTACCGCTGCTCAAAATCAGGAAACTGCTATTCGAGACGCGTTCATTGCTTGCCTTAGTTCTGGATATATCCGGCAACGGTTTCTGAAAGTTGCGGACTTGGAGCTTAAAGCTGTCTTCGATAAAGTTCTACCACTCGGTGATACTATGAAACACGTAGAAATTTACTCTTCGCGATTGGCATTAACACCGGGAATTCTTTGCGTCTGGTGAGACTTCCTCCGAAACAGAAATACAAAGTAAGTTGAATGTTTAGCTCTGAAGCAACTGCAGTGCTCTTTCTGTGAAAGGAAATGATACGCGCAGTGGATCCCTTACTGTTCTGACAAAATTAGGCCGCTAGTCGCTGCAAAGGTATTTCCACTTGACGACAGTGCTATTGGAGCTGCTGTTAAAGCGTTTGATTTATCTTTAGTGGCGCATGGAGTAATTGATGAGAAGCTCCCATTCATCTTAGAAACAGATGCGTCCGACAACGCAATTTCGGCTGTGTTGTAACAACAAGATCGCCCTGTGGTGTTTTTCTCTAGAACGCTAAAAATGAACGAACTTCGCCATGTAAGCTTGGAGAAGGAAGCCCTGGCCATCGTAGATGCTGTCAAGAAATGGGCACACCCTCAGACCGGTCGCCGTTTCAAAATTGTAACTGATCAAAGCGAAGCTGATAAAGCTGGCATGTCCTGATTGATTTCACCAATACAGTATATTTGCATCTACTTTCATGAAAAAAAGTGATTTTGTACGTGCTTCAAGGAAATTCTGCAAGGTAGTGCCTGAGATATAAACGCACATTAGATGTTGGAAACAATACCAAGCTGGTACCAAACGCATATCACAAATAGGTGCACTACTTCTGTATTTCGATTGGTTAGGCCTGCATTTCGACTGATAAAACTACCCTGATAATGTTCATTGGTCTGAAACTTTCGAAAGTACTACGAATGCAGCAGATAATTTTTGCACATGGGTACAGGACGCTCATGGAGAGATCGCAGCAGAGAATCCAAATCTCGATTGAATAAAACATTGATCTTTCGGTAAACCCTATCCCCATTATATAATAAACGCAGTTAATCGTAACATAGTAGAGTTTTTCTGCCCCGAAGGATTAGTGCGGTTGGTGGATTGCGAATGTATCTTGTTGCGTCCACGTGGGACTTTGTCTATACTTGTAAACATTTACAGCCTGTTTGAGATACAATGTAAATATGTGCCATGCTCCAGGAGAATAACAATTCTACGCACCAGAAAGGTTTACACATGCGTATTTCGGTTAGTAAAACCNTGATGCGCATGATGTTTAAGCAAAATGTACTTATAGTTAATTTAAACATGGTAAATTTCTCAATTTGCGCTAATGTAAGAACACGATTATCGCGGTGCACTGCTTTGGGCGACCTCAGATTTGTTCCTTCAGCAATAGTGGTTTCAAACGGAACGAAAAGCTTGATTCTGGTTTCTTGCAAATTTTTGTTAAGATTTGCATTTCATTACGACAGAATGGCAGTCAATTAAATGAAAATGATTAAAACACGATTCCTTTATCGTTCAAACATTTTTAGTGTAAACTAGGATTCTATTGTGTGTATTTGTACGAAAATATTTAATAATTTTATAACTAACTTGCCCACAGTGTTAATCACAATTTGCAAACTCTGTGTAGCAAATTTAATGTAATTATCAGAATGTCAAGCCTCCCTGAACAAACGTAAAACCCCCTGTTGNAAAATCTCTGGCGACGGTTCGATGTTGTAGGTTTCAAGGTGCAACGGTAATACACCTGTTCATGTCTGACTTCGNTGACAAGTTGTACCTTTATCAAGATCAGTGACTATTGACACTTATACGAAACGAAGCAGTTCACAATCCAAAGTGTGTGTGTTTACACTGGATACATGTGGGCCTGACGCGTGATTTGTGTCGCNTGCAAGTTAGGTACCGCACAACATTGTCAAACGAGTCCAGCTTTGCATGTTTATATTGTGTTTTACTGTTTTCGTATCGCCTTTGTNTCAATTATACTGCAAAGTCAAGTTTTCCACACTCNACATTAAACGTCATATCCAGTCACGAACTATCGCACGCCGTTTGACGTTTTCTCACGCTATGAACCAAANCAAATGAAACAACTTTCCTTGCACCCGTTGTCTGTAAAATAGTTANTCAGCCCGGTAGACTTACCACACTTGATTAAACTTACACTTCGTGTTAAAAGAACTGAAGTTTCCTTGGGTTGTCTTGCGTATCGTAGTGTTACCGACATTCCCAGGAAATACACTACCGCAACCTATGGCTAATCCCCACAGAGACATTGCGATCTTTATGAACTCATCTTACGGAGTAAACTTTTGCTTAATCACTGCATTTTTAATATGCGAAAGGAAATTGTGAACCATCTGAATGTTGAGCGGAAGTGACATGAGCGCCGGAAGGACTTTTTCCATTGGGGGGGGCAATAGCGTATTTTTTCAGTGGTAGCCAAAAACATTTTTTCAGGGTAGGCCAAAAGTGGTGAAACTTCATTTTTTACTCTAGAAAATTAAAAAAAACGTATTTTGCTAAAAACGTAATAGGAAAATGACCAATTTCAAAATCCAGGGGGCTAATGCCTCTTCCTGCTCCCCTTTCCGAAGCCCATGGGAAGAGACTGATTGAGGCTGAAACTGTACAAATAGCGATTTTAACTCGACTGGACTTATAATATGTCTGCAAAGAGTAGACACTGTATTCCTGAAAATTGAGCTTGAAAAAAACTATGCTCAGATTTCAACGAATTTGCGTCAATGCCTCAAATATCTTTTCGACGACTTTGCCTCAGCTTGGCCAACAAACACAAGCGACAGCTGATTCTCACCTTGTGCAAGTCTTGTTCAGAACTGACTTATTCCGCAGCATCGCTCATGTTTATTTTCTGAGCAATGTTGCCTCAATTCCTGAGATGTGAACAGTCGCGGCGCGTTTTTGAATAGATCAAGTCAATTTCTTGGAAACTGAACGACTGTTCGACTTATAGTCTTCCTTTATTCGAAGGAATTGACTTTACGCCAGTCAGGCATGACAGTGATTCGTAACAAGTAAATAATGTTGATGATCAGTGAAGTCAATGATTTGATGTCTATTAAGATTTTGAGCTTGATAGAAATTTAGTGTTTTTTGTAAAGATTGATCTTTCAAATTCAAGCAATGAGCGTTTTTTTCCAAGAACAGAAAAGCTGGTGAAAAGTCTTACTTTATGCAACATATGTAAATTCATGCTCCGCACTTTGCAATGAATACCATCAAATATGGATGTAAATGACTTGAACATCAAAGTGATATGCTTGAATTGAGTGGGAACAATCATGACTTGACTTAGTATTATCAAAGACTCGATGGGGGGAGGGGTCGAAAACTCTTGGAAACCTCTCAGACTTGATGTGTGCTTTGTGTGGTGAAGACTCCAACTCCACGTGAAAAACTCTCGATTTACTCCTATCTCTGCCTAATGCAAAACGTAACTCGATGTGCTTGCACTACGACAGCGATCGTTTTAGAAACGAAAAATTAACCTTGCTATGCTTTGGAAATTTATTGTTTAATTGTCAATTTTATTTTATAGTTCTCTCCTCGCAGCAACAAACGCACAACAGGTTGGTCGCTATCTGCATTATTGTTCGATTTATTTCTTTGCATTCAACTTCCCGACCTGTCATCCGACCATCATTAATATGAAGCACTTCTGCGCTGGAACGGCGGAACACGTTGAAAGCTTTTAGACGATTACTTCCCTTTGCCAAAGAACCATGCAGAGTAGAACGTTGAATGGCTGCAGACCACAGAAAGATGATGCTAATTAAACGTAGGTGTTCGGCGCATGCGCCGCGTAGTGTAGCTGGCTAAAGTCTCAAAATATCGCGCAACTCAAAATAGCCAAGCGGTTCTTCTTTGCTAAAACAACCAGCTCTATGCACAAAATGCAGCTGAGCTTGTTTGTTGAAATAAAAGGCCAACAACTGACGCATTCTAAAATCATTGCTTGCATGTTTATTTTAACGAATGTAGCGCCGCGTATTCAGTTTTTAAGTTGGCCTCACGTAGTCGTTCGCCGGTGGTTTTCAGATTAAATTGAGTCTACTTACGTTGTATGTTCGTGACTTTAACACGTCAACATCAAAGATACAAGTAAAAGGTTCAGTGAAAAGTCTAAAAGTAAGGCTCCGTTTTGCATTTCAAATGTACGCTGAACTCAGACAAAGTGAATCCAAGCACCAGAAACATAGCTGTGAAAACATAAGTAGCTGCATTTACATTCCTGTCCAAATAATATTTTGCACTTTTGTGAAATTCACCCATTGCGCCATGTATTTTATGTGCAAACCTCTAACTCTGTCCAACTTTCTTCGACACTTTTTGCTTGGTCGACATTCACACTCCAGGCGTACCATTATTTTTCATTGAAAATTTTATTTTCAAATAAAAGCTATGAAAAAACCTACAACATTTTTTGATTTTTGTTTTCATCCTTTGCATTTGTAAGCGTTGAAATTAGCAGTGTGTTGTCAAATTAAGGCACGAACCTAACTGCAAGACAGCAACTTTGATTTTAATGAGAAGAGCTAACTTTAAACAGTTGTGCATTCTTCAAACAGCCGTAAAATGAAACGCACAAAATGACATTAGGGTATGTTATAGTGTGACATCCTATCAGCCAAATCACTGGTGCACATTAGCATTATTATCTGTGCAGTAGCTTTTTGCTTTTGCAGCCAATTTCACAAATTAAAATTGAACAATGACAAACGTAAACGACATTGGTTGCGCAGCATTCGTCAGCTTTATCAAAACACTAAAAGATATATGATTGAAAGAATTGTAGTGAAGTGAAAAAGAAGTACAGTTGAAAGCTGTATAATCTATTGGTAATGCAATAGGTTCTTAGTACGAGTTTTCTTGAAATAATTCTTGCAGCAAGGTGAAATTCATAAAGATATTTTCTTTTCTTCCAAGAATTGCATCAATTGAGTTTTAAAACGCTTCAGCTAATGGCAATAAAAAGCAGGTCATACGCACTCTTAAGGTGCATCACGCTACTGAAGACTATTTGCAATTCATTACGAAAGAACGTATTACTATAGAATAAATGGACCCTGAGATAATGTTGGACGTGCATGTGGAGCATGTCATTCTGCCATTTTATAGGTAATTATTGTTTCGAATGAATTTTGTGTGACGCTCGCTTTACTAGTAGGCCTTTTATGATTGCGATTGACCTACTAAACCACTGTAAAATATTTTTCACTATACGCATGACTTCTTTGCAAGAAAGTGGGCGCAAGAACTGTAATGCTTGTTCAGATTTTTGCTGTGAAGGTTTGCGACATTTACTGTATTAAAATTTCAAGTTTGGAAGATCTAATTGGAACTAACCCACAGCGATTGGCCAATGCTCTTTGTCTAAATGTGGTACCAATGCACCTGCTGCTATGCGAACAAGTGTTGACTCTGAGAGTGGTTTGTACGCAATCACCTCAAGAACGGAAAAAACATGTGCAACGACGTCAACTGCGGCAGGGTCAGGCGCGATCATCTTGCCACTTGTTTAGTTCTGCTTTTCACAAAAGGGCTAGGGAAATGCCTACTTTGTTTTCTTCTGTTTTTAAAAAGTTACAAGTTAATTCTAAGAAGAGAGAATCAAGCTAAATGAGAAGAAACAAGCAAATCAATTTTATGTAGTAGTACATACTTGTAAAGTCAAATCCTGTTCCGTTTTTGTGAAAATGGCTTTCAATATAGAAA
>JGI24022J15233_10010759_pt1 | contig 10396 bp, 7 predicted proteins | sample Ectturendosymbi2_FD_15233 | JGI IMG/M metagenome (IMG submission 15233)
AGTGGTTGGGCCCTAGGCCAGGCAACATGAGCCAAAATGACCCTAAAACTACTTCACTTATGACGTCAGTCACAAACAATCTGCACCCCGCAACCAAAAAATTTTTTTTCGAGTGCAATCTACCAGACTGGCTGATCCGTTTGAGCAGTTGAACAGCTCTCTAGTGCAATTGGCGGAGGAGCTAGGGCGTTGGTAAAGCAACCGAAAACTGCTGTTTTTTCAGCCGAAATCAAAGTACGAATATACCGTAGGCTGGCAGCCAACGAGTTAACCTGCTTTTGATATAGATGAACAATAGATTTTAATTTCTGCTCTAAAATGTAAGAAATGCAAAACATGGTTAATGATTTGTTATAATTGCTAAATACAGTTGTGATGAATTACAATAAAAAGTATGCACTAAGTTTAATGAACTGTTCACCTGAGATCAGTACACCACATCTTAAATTACATTTTTGCTTTATTGAAATGTGTGAATATCAAGGTTTGTAGAAAAGAAAATCAAACTGATGTGAAATACTACTGTCATAAACCGTTTATTTTTTGAAAAGTTATTATCATTTGCAGTACACTTTTTAATCTTCGTACCTTTGTTGTTTCAGGGTTGAAGATTGATCAACATTTGTCAAAGATGAAAGAGAAAGTGCAAAGGTTTCAAGGGCAACTTGGAAATGTTGATCCAACATCTCAGTGTGAGTCTCATACTGAAATGGCTGTTTGTATAGGCTGGAAGAATGCAATGTGAAACTTCAGATTATATATTCTCTTTCTCATGCTAATCTGTAAAGATATTTGTCATAAAAATCAGCAGGAAAACCAACTGCTTTTATTCTCTTTAACCCAAGTAGTAATTGCCTACATGTTGAGCATTTCGTATTGTTTATACACACTGTTATTTTCAAAGTAGTTTTGATTTATCACAATCTAAACTGACTTGTGTGTGCTTGCTGTGGTTTACTGGAGACAATCAAAATCTCTGCTAAATGTTCAATGAACCATATTCTGAATGAATGTGTTAGGTTGATGGTTAAACATAAACACAATATTTTATGCTGTTGTAATGAAGCGATTTATGTGCAGCGTTTTTGTTCCCATCCATTTCTTATGCTTACATTTGTACTCCTTTCGGAGTGCCATGACTGGTCTGCGAAGCCCATCTTCCTCCACTTGCGTCTGCTGCGGGCTACACAGCTACTTTTGTAGTGAATGCTGCATTGGTGAAAAGTCAATGACAGTACCATGTATGAACTTATCTTTGCACTCACTGATTAATGCTGATTACAAGGCTGGACAAGCTGTTAGTCCTGTTTATTGGAAATAACAACTTCTAGATCACATGTTTATGGTAAAACCTTCAGGATGAAATAAAGATACAGTCTTATGATATCTTTGGCTGCAGAATAGAAACGAAAATATGACATTGTGGCATAACTGGCAAGTAATTAACAATGAGCCAGTTCTTTATAAATGCGCTAAAATGCAATTAAACTGTTGACGCTGGGTTAATGTGCAAATTTTGTATTCTTGTAAAGTTCTGTGATCAAGATCTCAGTAGTTGGTCTAAGTTGGAGATAACAGACTTTTTGTATTGCATTATTACAGAAGCGCAAATATCATTGTTTTCATATCATATATCACTGAAAAAAATTTGGAATTCAGTGATCTTCTAGTATTTTACTATTTGATTTAGTTACTGCTTGTTTTTTCCATTGTTAGATGCACACAATCAATTGTGGCTAAAACTGAACGTAGGTATTATATCAGCCAAAACTGAAAAAAACTAAAATTCATGGGCAGTGTTGAATTCATGGCCTGACACTTTCTCAAGTTTCTAATGCTTTTTCTTTTTTCCTCTATTAAAATGCTGTTGCAATCAACAAAATGCCCACATTCGGCTGGAAGCGATGTTCTCTAAAAATGCTTTGCAAGCTTCAACATGTAATCCTGTTTTGTGTTTTCGTTAAGCATCGGTATACAGTATGCATCTAGTTGGCATACAACTGCTGCACCAGACGTTTTTGGCGCTGCCTGTTGCACGAGATTAAATGTTGTAATTGATTTTTTGTGTTCAATTAGTTTAACTGTGGCCATTTGTTTTTACATCTAGTTGTCAATAAAATTAAGCAAGCCATGGAAGACATTGAGACAACCATTACAAGTTTCAAGGAACAACAAAGTAAATTGTAAGCACCTTCGTGGGTCGTGTTTTACATATGTTAGTAATCCTGTTGTAGTTTGTAGCAATGAAGCATGATGTTCTGGTTGTTTCTGTGTGTGTATTTCATTGTTCTCACAAATTTGATGCAAAGATAAAAATTTGCTTTTTATTCTCATAAAAATTTGTTCATAATTTGCTTTTTTGCAAACTCCTGTTTGTTTACCTTATCGGACCATAACTGAATTTTGATGCTTGGACTTTCCTTTCCGCAGTTGGTTTTTGTTTTTATCGAAGTATGTTTGCCAACTATAATCGCCACGCAGTGACTTTCTTTTGAAAATGTGCAGACGAACAGTTGTGCGTATTGTCTTCAGTGATACGTATCGTTTCACCAAACCCTCTGCTCCATTGCGTTGACTTAGCACTTAGTGGAAAAGTTACTTTCGAGGACAGCTTTTCAAAAAATACAGTTTTCGTTCAGGTTTTGCAATTCTGTACTTATGGGTATTGCTGCGCGGGGCGTGTGCGAGTACAGTAAAATAACCCAATGTATTATGCAATGTAGCGCAGTTGTGGATACCATGAGTTCGACGCCTATCGCATCAGGTTTCGGTATTCGCGAACAAGGAACATTTGAGACAGTGCTCAGCGATCTGAAGTTTTTGCTCGCCGTGGTGGCCCTTTTCTTTATGCGTTTTTTAGACAAAAGAAGAAAAATAAGTACCGGATGTGCAAGAAAATAGCTACTTTTGCTTTAGGTTTGCTTTCAAGTGACACAAGAACCAGTCATGCCCCCTGCATTGCACTTCTCCAGCTCTTGTTATTCAAAACTATCGCATGTGATGCAGGTTCGAATCGTTGATCAATGATGAGAACGACACGGAAAGGGATGTCGAAATTATTCAGACACGTTTGCAATCATTGTCTCAATCTGAAAATGTGGGCTGCATGAAGTCAAAAGCTTTCTTTGCCAGACAAGCAGGTTCTAGCCACCTCCCTCCTGAAATTACAGCTTTTGAGGTATGACTGACGCGAATATGGTCATTTTTCAATGACAAAAACTGTAACTGATATTTTGAAAATTTTGTTGTCAGGGTCTTGTGCGGCAAGCAGTTTTCGCTGTTCCTTTAAGGGGGTTTCCCTGTGTGTTTTAGTCTGGGATTTTGTATCTGTTTTAGTCTGGGATTTTGTATCTGTTCGCGGAGAGCTGCGAATTTGACGTGTGTTTAGTAACGCTTCAGCTCAGTTTCTTGGTGTTGATCTATTGCCGATTTCTATGGTACTATTGCAACCTCTCCGTTGGCGTTGCGTTGAATGTGTGATTCACCACGAACGGGATGTGCGCGAAGAACAACATCCATATATAAGTGGCACGAACAAGCAATAATAGAGTGATTGCGGCGCATGATCTTTATTGTTGCTTGCTGCCACAGTGTGAAGCTTTGCGCACTTGCCGCTCGGGCTTTCCGATCGCAACAGTACAATGCAGATGCTTACCGTTGCTTCGTTCCGTTGTGTGTTGCAATCAGTTGTGAGATTTTTTCGTTAACAGCAGTTTTCGTGTTCCAGTAGTTCTAGACGTTTTTGTTTCTTTTTCAGAAATATGTGTCTCAATTCGGACCTCAAGGCGGGTGGGACGACTATGACCATTCTGCATTCATAAAAGTTCGGAACAAGTTCAAGGTGCAGAATGTTTGTGTAGGCATTGGCAATTGAATACTTTCTGTTACAAGTTACAACCGATTAAGTGGTGTAGTGAGTTGAGCACGCCGCACCAAAGCTGGTTGTCATGATTCGATTCCCGGCCGGGACATACCGAAGACGTTAAAAACGGTACTTGCCGACTGCCCAGCCTCGTGCTTGGTGTTGATGGGTGGGTGCGACGGGAACGACGGTTCACGCGCGGTGCTGCTACTGACTTGCCACTAGTGCAGCATTCGCTTTGGAAATAGCCGCGTGCCCCCCGGCGTAAGCAAGCTGAGGTGGCCGCCGCAGACCAGACCAGTCTTGACAATTTGAAGGAGTACAGAAGCTAATATAATGAATCTGAACTGTTACACACTAGTTTTCTTCAATCTAATCCATCGTAGAGCTCTAAAGTCGGCGTCAACGATCATAAACTCCGATTTTTGAAGATGAGCTTTGACAAATCTGCTTTCTCATTAAGCATAAATTGCTTGGGATATAGTTACATTTATATGGACGATGAGTTTGACTTAAAATAATAATTATTATTATCGTTATTAAAAAACAATTCGATTTTTTTCACGATTGCAGCGCAACTTTGGTGGGCTGAAATCCATTCCCGGTCGGCGTTTCATATTTCATATATTGCAAACACGTGAAACAAAGGATGCGAGTTTTTGTTGATTGTAATGTAAGACAAAAAATTTCGTTTTAACCGTTTGTGTTAAGACGAAAATTGAAGGTTAATGTTCGCATTCAGGCCAAGTCCACCTTTGTAGCAGCTGCAGTTGACAGCATTCCAGGAAGATCACAAGACGACATCAAAGAGCACGAAAAGTGGTATCAAAAATATTTGGAACTACAAGCAGCTAAAAAACGGGCGATTGTCGAATGGAAACTGAAGAAAGTGGTGTGTACACGTTGGCTGTTTTTTTTGATGTGCTGCGTTTTTGACAAGTTATTTCAAAGATGATCGAAAGCAGTGGTTCACATTCTGGTCTTCTCAACCAGTGTTCCCTCTGAGAAAATTCTACGCTGAGCAAATGTTTATTTTGTTGCGCACGAAGCGCATGCAACAGCGCAACCATGCAGACAAACAGTGAAGCGTTCCTAACGTTAACAGGGCTATGTGATATAAACATACCGTATTAACTTTAGATTGTTGGAAGTGCGCGAGAATGAGATAGCACTGCGCAAATTGTCTGGTGGTGCTGCGCAATTGCGCACCGTAGAGGAACACTGTTTTCAACATGCGGAAGCTTCGATCTCGCAACCTCTTGTTAGCAATCTACGTTTTCTAATTTCATAAAGAAATTTTTAAAAGTTCTCGGCAACAAGTTGGCAACTTTAAAAATTTTCAAAAAGATTTAAAGGATACGTTTTAACATTAAACCAGATATGCTACTTAAGTTTTATGTCCACACGAAGGATGAAATTAGCCGAAAAGGATTATATTCCCTCGTATTGTAGCTAGGTGATCTCACCTGTGGTGGGCATGGCCGCACTTCTGCATTACTTCGTTCAAGGATTCATTTCTATTAGGTTATTATTATTCGTTATTTTGTTCTGTTGCAAATAGCACAGCTGACCTCATCTATTTCTATCGTATTCAGCAAGAGAACAAGGAAATAGCCAGTGCTGACGCCAGCGCAGAAGAAAAGGAGAGACAAGAAAGTTTATTGCGGGAAAAGGAAAAACAAGAAGAAGCGGAGAGAGAGCTGAAAAAGAAGCAATTGGAACAATGGAAGGTAAATTATTTTCTTTCCAAATGATTAGGCTTATTTCTAAAATCATGTGTCCTTTATTTTCTTCCCGACTTACCCTCATTTACAGCAGATATGTATTCCTGAAAAATGATACCAGCTGAGCACACCAAGGTGTTCAGCGGTGTTTCAGTCAATTATTTCATAATTTGAAACCAAACCCATTGCTTCTTTCGTTTCCAAAACCAGATTTGAAAATAAACTTGTTTTCCTCAGGTAAAAAAGGCTGAAGAAGCCCGACTAGAAGCGGAAAAATTGGCGCAAGAAGAAATGAAGAAGAAGAAGCTGAAAGAGAAGGAAGAACTCGCAATGGTCAGATCATAGTTTCGATTTTGTGTTACTCAGTGGTCATGCTGTCTGCAACTAATAATTAACCAGATGGTTTGTGAAAAACAACACGGTTTTGACATAAAGACAAGCAATGTTTCCGGAACGCCGGCCGGTCCGCTAAAAGGATAAGCTTAATCGATTTGGCTCGCTAATTGGATTGTGCTGTTTGGTGCAGTAGCTTGTTGCTCACTTTAGTAAAATATTCAAATGTTTTTACTTCACGCTTCACAGAGGTTTTGATGATACCGGGACTGTGGGTTTTGCTCGTTGATTTTTTCAACGGTTAAAAAGCGTTTTTATGTGTGTATTTACGGCAAGCAATTGGTGCACTTAATGATGAAGATCTGTGTGCAAATTGTTTCACCTCATGTGCACTTGACTGTTTTTAGCGTGATGACAAAGTTAGTTTACTTTGTTGATTGTGGCAGCTGCTGGGCAACCTTATTTGGCATCCCTCACTGTTTCCACAACACGTTGTGTGTTTTGATAGGAGAATATTTATTTTTGTCGTACACTTGCGTTGTCCCTGCTGCATGTGTTCCAATAAAAACTTTGCTTTTTTAGAAACAAGTCCGTGAAGAAGCTCGCTTGCGTTTAAAAGAGAAAAAAGAAGAGAAAGAGAGGAACAAGTGGAGGGCGGAGGCAGAGCAGGAAGAGCTTCGATCGGCCAGAGCCGAGCAAGCTTTGATTGAAATAACAAGGTTTCAGTCCAGGGTAAGTTACTAACTTCTCATCAATAGTAAATGGCATTTTGTCGCAAAACAAAAAATCAACAGTCTGCCGTGTGGTTTTCGTAAACCCCCTTATCTTCTACGCTTTATTAGCCAAAATGTTCTTATATTTGTTTGTAGGACCGGCTAAAATTAAATTCTAGACAAGAAGAGAGAAAAAGAAAAGAAGAGGAGGAAAAAGTGCGTAAGGAGAAGCTTGAGAAACTGAAGAAAGAGGTTAAATGATTATATTCGTGCTTGATTGCCTAAATGTGTTTTTGATTGCTAAGCGTTTCAACGAATTCATTTACTAAGCTGACATAACATTGTGTCCACATCAAGCCGCAGTAGGTGCTCTGCTACGTAGCAAGAGTTTTTTGTAGTCGTTGCATTAACCTAGATTAATAGAATCCTTGCGATTGCACTTCGCTCTCTTCCTCAAGAAATATATTTCATTAATATTTGCAGAAGCAGCGCTTAATTTGCTAAACTAGTTTTAGAAGTTCGGCGATTGTTTTAAATTCCCACTCTCTTTCGCTTATTGTTTTCCACAAATGTGTTTTGTGTCCGAGTTCTTTCAGTCCGAAAGGAAACTACTTTCGTTATTCAGTATATTTCTGGCTGTAGCATCCAGAGATATGACAAACCAAGTGACACTTCTCTTGTGTTTTCATGTAATCGAGTCTTTGATGATACTGAATGGCTCGACATTGGTCACCTTCGAAAATACTGGACTTTATTCGAGTCAGCAAAGACAGGACTTGTAATGACTCGACAAGTACATTCCTGTCGGGGAAAGCACTTCTATGCCTTCCTGTTGGAGACAATCATTGTTCACATCATCTTTGTTCATTTATACTCTGCTTTCCTCCAAAGACAATATTTTTTTTTCATTTATTCCCGGATTTGCTCTATTTGCTACTAATAAAGGATTGTAAAGGACTCGAAATAACTCGATAGCAAAAGTCAAAGGATTCGAAATGAGTCGGCACGTTTGTGACTCGAATTGGACTGAATCGGTTATGGTCTCGAGTCCAAGCTTATTGCAAAGGTCTCGGACTCGATTTCCAGATTTGTGGCTCGTGCCCACTGCCCACCTCTGCTAGTGGCGACCTTCACGATATTCTTGTTTCAAGTATTTTTGGTAATAAGAGCTCCAAATACTGAAAGCAGCACGGAAAGTTAACCGACGGCCTCAAATGACGCAAAAAAACTACTGCTCGTCAGCTGCTTTTGTAAAATGGTTCCATGCATCTGTGTTTGTAACCCGACCTCTGCAATCCTTCCGCCGACAAACTTAGTCGCACAATCTATGTTTGAACTTTTAGCATTGCTGTTTAGATAGAGCCAAGTGTGATCTGAGCAGGGAATGTTTCTTTGTGTGCGAACAGGTGCAAGTCAGTGCCGTAGCAGACAGAAATCGCCTCTACCAACCGACCGACGCTTGGATTCAACGTAAAAAGCAAGCAAGGTCTGATACTTCTGGCCAAGGCTCTGTGATTAACATGCCTCACCGGTGAGTTGCACTCTACATTATTTGTGGTCACGTATACACAGGACTTATATGCAGAGTAAAAGTGCAAACTCTAGTCTAGGAAATTGAGTTATGCGTCCTGACCTACAAGCATGTGATGTTCGCTGGGCATTATCGGCTCGTGTTCATGTTCAATCGTTAAGCTGTTGTCGAAGTTCAATTGGCGCGCGCACTTTAGTTTTAGCGGAATGATTTGGGACCTTAGTTTCCTTCCATTTCAAAAATGTCATTCGTTGCGCTGACGTGCACAATGTAGTGGTTATTTTCTTAATGATCGCATGCAATGCGACGTATTTATTTAACGACATTGGCGGCAGGCCGAAGCCTGATTAATGCTTTTTGTCGGGGCCCAGTGGTCATTTCAAGTGTTAAAGGGGGTGCGGCGTATTGCAGATCAAAGAGGGTTGGATCGATACGTGCTTGCCGAGCTGTTTTCGAGAAGTTCTATGTTATTTGCTCAGGGTCGAGTACTTTCATCGTGAACAAAGGACAGTATTGAGAATAATCAAGATACTTGTTATGTTGATTGTGAACAAGGTTGGGAGGGGTAACCTTCACTGTTAAAGTAAGAACAAAAAAGTTTTCTATGGATCTAACGCATTCTGTCGAATAGACACATGTCGGCGATAAAGGCACGTCTGGAATATGCGAGGTGTTGGCAGACCCCCTCAAAAAATCTACTTTCTCCAGTCATTGCTTTCCAATCTTTTTTAGGGCTGTTCCCACATGGCGTCAAGGATTATAGACTACAGCCGAAATTCTGGAATCGTCCATCTGATGGCAATCGACGATATGCATGCGCGGTGTCGTGCTTTTCAACGAAATATTTGCAGTCGAGCATTTTTGGTTCTAACTCGACCTACCACCACTTTTATGAGACAGTCACAAACATAAGTTATACAACCGGCTACTTGAGCTTGAGCGACTTACCGCGCCACTGGCGATTATTTCATGGATGCCTTGAGCGTTTCGGCGAAAAAAAAACTTTAAAATGATTGAACATATCGCAAATTATTTGAAACTTTTCGACAAGTTTTTAGTGAACTAATCGCGTACGTTGCGTCAATGATAAAGAAAATATCGGAGCTACATGTTTCAATGCAAGATCGTGTTTCTTGGAATTGATGAGATAGACATCGGGTGACGCAAAGTCTCCAGTCATACCAGTGCACTTCGCCATCGGCAGTGAATAATGAAGCTGGTCTGCCGGTTTTCGTAATATGTGTCCGTTTGTCATCTTAGGAATAGTTTTGGCAATGACGCCGATGTTCTTCACTGTGTTGTTAACGCAATGTAATATTGTGCGCTGTCAGCTCCATGGGCGGGGGTGCAAACGCACCTGCACCGCCAAAAGTTTTGATTTATCGAAAAGCCGGGCAAAATCTATGAAAATGTTCGCAAAATACCCGAAAATACGAGCAAAAAATGGCACCAAACGTTTGAATTTGAAAAATTGGCACCCAACGTGTGGAGAATCATATGAAGAGGTCGTCCCAAAAGATGGTTTTCTTGATCTGTGTGGGAGGAAAGATTCGTAGAGTTAACCGAAAAGTTTTCGGGGAAATTCGGGCAAAATCTTTCGCACCCCCAAAAAATTGCCTGCTCCTACACCTACGTCCATCGATAACTTATTGTGAACTGCTAACAGCACCATGTGCTGCATCTGATCTGTGAATTATGTCTGAAAAGTATATCTTTTATAGAAATTGTCGAACCGCATAACATCGTTTCAGACCTCTATTCACAATCATTGTAAACGCATTTTTTATTCGCGATGGAAACTAGCGTCTTGTTTTCCGTGATGGGTGAATAAGCATCGACTTGTACAGTTAGTATTTGAATTACACTTGGCACAACATCATGCATTTTAACTTCGAAGTTAGCTTTTGGCGATTGTTTCGAGATGATCTTGATCATACAGATTTGGAAAAATGCGTTCGCGAATAGAATCTTCCGGTTCATAACTGCTTGAACGATACAAGTGGGTGCCATATTGCTTTTTTCGGTGTAATCAGGTTTTTTTTAAGGAAAATGTTCGGAACCCGGTTTGGATCTGTAGGGACCCGATTTCTCTGATTCTAGGGGCCCGATTTTCTCTGAATTTAGGAATCCCGTGATAATTTTTTCTGATTCTAGGGACCCGAATCGGGTCCCGAAAACGCCTTAAAAAAACCCTGGTGTAATGCAAGACTTCAAAGTGCAAAGTTTAAGATTG
>JGI24022J15233_10010762_pt1 | contig 10395 bp, 7 predicted proteins | sample Ectturendosymbi2_FD_15233 | JGI IMG/M metagenome (IMG submission 15233)
CCATTCGTCACTTCTTTCTATCCATGAGAAGCGTTTTGCTCGTCTAATTCGTCATTTGCAGTTCGCTTTAGATGTCTAGGCAGCGAGTACGTGTGGGAATTAAAACAAATTAAGGATCTTTATCTGAAAATTGTTGCACCTCGCAATTTGTTTATCGAATTTATATACGAGGTGCGAAGCGCGACCCGACTCCCCATTGAGAGAACGCGGAAAAGTTTATTAAAAATTAAAAGGTGCTTGATTAAATGGAGGAGTCCAGATAGAGTAGAGGAATTAATTGTTGTATTCAAACATAACGTCATAAACTTGTATTTTACTGCAAATAAGAGCACGAGTTACTATGATAAAGTATACGAGCTTCTATGATAGACTTTTCACCTGTTTGCATAATTCGTCACTTCGCCTAATTGGTCACTTTTATCTATTCCCCTTTAGGTGACGAATTAGGCAATTCTACTGTAGTAGGATAAAGGTAGAATTTTAGGATACAATCGGTTGTTATTTGCGGCCAGCCAGCGATAATCCACAATTTGTGCATCCTATGATAGTAACTAGGTTCCCCAACCCTGTGATGCAGGTACGGAAGAACACACGAAACCGCTTGATGTAACATATTAAGCTCGTCGTTACAAGCAGCACTTCTTTAAATGACCAGTTTTGTCATGATGGACTAACGTAGCTTAGCCTACAACTTTCGCATTGTGTTCACGTCTAAGCAACAGTCCGGTTCAAAACAGGAGTCTAGGAAAGTTTCAGAAGAAATTATCAACAGTTGAGGGCGCCAAGGCCTTTCTGGCCCCACAACCAGAGCCGTATCCCATGCCCCCCAATTGGGGGTCCACGCTGTCACAAGGGGCCCAAATGCAGTCCCGCCGTCACTTAGCCCCCAGAGAAAGCTTCGATCCCCCAAATTGAAATATGAAGCACTAGAAATCAGTGAAGTTAGGGGGCCCTTTGAAAGAAAAGTGCTTATGCATTACATTTATTTTGGGACCCTTTGCAAGCAAGATATTAACACATTACAACCATTACAACTGCTGTTGAGGGCCCTTTGAAAGCAAGGTACTTTAAACATTACAGTTGCAAAGAGGGGCCCGAGGCAAGTGTCTCGCTTGCCTTCTCTTAAACACACCACTGTATATAAACCTGACAGTGAACTTATATGACAGTGGTTCCCAAATTGCGGTACGCGTACCACTAGTGGTACGCGACGGCCTTCAACGAATAGACTGCTTTCTGTTTTTCTTCCCCAAAAAATATATTCACAGCTATAATTTTTACCTGCCTGGTTTTGTTAATGAATTCCTGAATTTTTGTGCAGACTACTTCCCTTGTTGGTTTCTAAAAATGGCCATAATACTTTCTCACAGCCATTTCTTCATGTTGCATTTGTGTCAGTTCTGGTTTTCCAAACTTTTGATCGAATTATATTTGGCACATTGACTTTTCCTGAAACAAGGTGGTACGTGTTGACAGCACGGGGCCCACAAATGGTATGCGATCAGAAAAAGTTTGGGAACCACTGTTATATGAGAATACGAAAACGATTTAAAACGTTCTGCTTCATCCGACATGCGTACTTTCCCACCTGATGTGCGCATGAAAACATTGTAATGTAAAGTTATCTTTATATTATTCAACACANTGAAGTTGCGGATGAGTTTATCACTTCAAAAAACACGTTTCGCGCGATTTTTCATAATTAAACCTAGACGCACAGGTCGACTAAAAAACAGATCTGGGTGGAAAAACCCTCAGTGGGAGTCCTGGTCACATGCGGAAAAGCGCCTACTACCGTAACTTGAAGTGAATATTTGAAGATTAATTGCCATGTTATTGTTACACAATGAAGACCACGAGTACAACAAATGGCTAGCAAGTATCGCAACCTGTCTGCAGACAAAGGAGCGAACTGCGCACTTGCGCCAAGCGTCTCGGGGGTCACAACTTTGCCCCAGGCCCGTAACGGGGCGAAGCCCCCCTCAAATTTTGTTCTCCCCCTTAGAAAAATGTGTTGGACATAGTTTAAAATAATTGGACATAGTTTAAAAAGTTTGGGCCCCTCTCAGAACACTCTTCGCCCCACCTGGTGTCCCAAGCTGGCTACGGGCCTGCTTTGCCCTGATGGGCCTCGCGTTCATTTACCCGGCCCTGCCTACATGCCTAGTTGTATACGTCCAGAAGTCAGACTTCCACTTGATCAACGTATTTTGTGTAGTGATTGTTGCAAAAAAATGTAGGCTGCTATGTCTACCCCAGGTAGTCTTCTCCTATTTTGTACTGCATAGCAGCAGGATACCTTTTATGCTTATGACCGAAGTTACACATTTGCGCAGCCTGTTTAAACAGCCAAATGGGAGTTAATTGTGTAGTTAGAAGAGTCTATTTTGGGGGTTGTCCCAAAACAGAGTAGTGCAGCTAGTGGCTTATGAATGTTAACCGCTGCGCCCACGTAGGCCATAGTCCATATCTGTTAACATTTATAGGCGATTTGAGATGCAAAATGTTATTAATCAAAAATGTGCCATGCACCAGGAGGTTAACAGTCCAGACATCAGCACGGTTTATGTATGCGTATTTCGGCCAGTAAAAAGCCCAATGCGCACGCTTTATAAGCATATTTCACTTAAGCTCATGGTAAACTTTATGAATTTTCGCCAATGAAAGAAAACGTTCACCGTGGGCCACATACTTTGACTGGCCTCATGTTTGCTCCTTCGGTAATAATGTTTTGATAACTGAACGGTAGGATTGATTCTGCTTTCCTGCACTTTTTTATATTTGCATTTCATTATGACATCTCCAAATAATCGCCGTCAATTAAATGACAATGATTTACGACCCAATTCCTTTTGTTAAGCTCGTTCAAAAAATTTTAGTTGGAAACTAGGAGCCTATTACGGGTATTTGCGGGAAGATATTTCTAATGTAATTTACACAATCTGCAAATGTTGTTCATGTTGTGACTCAAATATAAATTTTCAGAATGTCTAGTCCCCAGGCTGCACAAACATGAAGGCCCCCAATGGAAGACTTTCTGGCGACGGTTCTGCCTAGTCCCGCAGACACGATGGGGATTCGGGGGCAGTTACCCAAAATCTTTTTTATTCGCCCCTAAATTTTGTTGTGCTCAGAAAAATAAAAATCTTTCCCCTAAAAAGTGTATTCCCCCCCGAAACCTTAAAAGCTGGCTACGGACCTGGTTCTGCCAAAATTGTGTCTGCAATTAGGATACTTCGTTTTGAAGGTCATACGGTCCCGAGATGTAGCATAACCTTTTTACAAATAACCATTACGGGGGCCCCTGTAAGCATTTGGGGGGGGAGAGTTGGGCTGATACGGCACTGCCCATGACAAACTTGTAGAAACAGACTTTCGCTGGAACAAAGTCTTGTACGTGCATTTCGTATTCGCACAAGAGCACGTCGCTCACCTCAGATTAACGTGCTGATTGGCCAGATCAAAGTTCTTCATGTAGTGCGAGCATTCCATGTCGTCATGCACCAGACCACGTCCCGTACTTCCGAATGTTTCAATGGCGAACACCTCCCCTTCCTGAACAGATCAACGGATGTGGTCAGTGAGGTGAATATTTCACCTCATGGTCAGATAACCTCAAGCCATAAGATGCGATGAAAGCTGCGTGAAGCTAAAAAAAAATCTCCATCAAAGTTTACGTCACACGTCGCCTAATGCTTTCAAATTGTATAAACAAACGCATGCAGCTCTCGTTTGCATCACTTCGTCTTTTTTACAGTGGAGCTGGCCATGTATTAAAAAAAACGCGAAAGTTGATTGATAGGACCGAAACGTCAAACTTTTCTTGTGCTTACAAGAAAACTCGCCTTGTTTCAAGAAGATAGCCATTTAACGACGTTCGATGAATTTAACTTTGATGCAATCCTGTTTTTATCGCTGAGACATTTCCGTCATTTTGTCCGAAATAGCCTAAAAACTTTCTGTCATCTTGCGTTTTCGGACAATTTTTGACCGAATTCAATTTTTTTTTAATTTCAAAAAAATTGGGTAAATGACCAGAAAAAACACGCAATTTCCGTACACAGAGAAGACAAAACTACAACCAAAACCGTGTCAAGTTCAGCATGAATGAATCTAATGCACGATCATGGTTAACACCCGATGTTAGAAGGTCAGAAGCGGCCGTGAAGTTAACGTGGCCGGCTGCGCTGCGTTTAAGTAAGCAGGACACGACCTCCATCCTTGTTTGATCTCCTCCCCGAACAATTGGAACCGTTTTTCCTGCGTGGATCCTGTACTGACCGATCGAATGGCCACTGAGATTTCTGATGGATCGAACTGTAGGAAATAGCAAAAGCCTTGTGTCGATTAAAATGTTCAAAGCAACTGATAAAAACACCTTCGACATTCTCCGTACTCTCATGCATATAATCTTATGTACTGGAACACATACTAGCAGCATGGCGGATTAGAACTGCTGGGTCAGCCGGAAAAGGGGAGCAGAAAAGAGGGCACAAGATTTTGGCCACCTGCTTCACAAAACGGAGAACGCAAAGCAAAAAGCAAGGTCGGCAACTTTTATGGGCAGCATTTTCAGAAATGGGCACCAAGTTTTTTTTGATGGGGGTAAGCGCACCATATTCCAATTGGTTCCATCGCTGAAAAGCAGTTGATACAAGTTCAGAAGTCGATTTTTCTAGAATCTAAACGAACCGTAAGTCCTGCACTCATTTAACACGGTTTTAAAGCTCTGTGCAGCATGTCTCACAACGCAATCAGAAAGACGTTTACACATTTCGACGCCCAAAGATTGTATTAAACCGGATGCTTGAATCAGCTTGTCTCGTGAATGCATGTGCAGAGATTGTCGATGTTATCAACGTCACAACATTCATCCGAACAAAGCGATTACTTTGATATGTCTTTCCCCCCAGCTCGATCTCGTACGATTCCATGGTCTCCTGTATCACTTCGCCGATGTCGCACAAACGAACATCGATCCCTGGCCACAAAAACAATCGCGGTGAAAATAACAAGCCATTGGTATTATGACTGGATGAGATGAATTTCCAGAATCCGCCGCAGCAGTGACTGCTGCGAGCATTTCACCATTAACATTCTTTTCAGCAAAACTCAATCAACGCCAGCGCTTTACACGCTCCAGCTGGAATCACGTATAGGTGTCATGCGAACTTTCACCAAAATGTGTACGAAATTTTACAATTTCTTTATTTTGCTAAACTTCAACTTCCTTCAAGGATCAAAGGAAGCAGTAAAAATTTTTAACAGGCCGCTGTTCAAAGCCATCTGGGTTAGGTATAAATTTTTGATTTTTTAAGTATATAATTTCACTTTTGTATAACTTAAATCAAAAACAAGCAAACCACCATGCATGCGAGAGACCGGTCGCCACATACAGCAAGCAATCCGAATAGTCACCAGCATTTTTTATTCCAGTATTTGTTGCATCTTTTACGGCTTCCAACAAACGGTCATACTTCGGATTGAACGTCACAGTGAAAGCGCAGTCGATGATTCGTCCTGAACAAAAAAAAAGCAGAATATGTTTGAAGGTGCTTCACAGATTGAAAAGCAATGACCCCAAATTAGTCGAGCAGCATAGCATGATATTTCAGACCAATTGCTCAAATTTTCATAAAAGCACCAAAATTGGTACAGACTTATATTAAGGCATTCCAAACATGACAGACACAGACATCCTGGAAGACTGATCTCTTCACATGTAGTTCCACCAAAGCATCGTAGGTAGATGGGATTCGCTGGATGATGTTTCTCTTGGTGAACTCTTGGTGAAGAGTTTCTTTCTGGCCTCGTTAACTTCCGAATATGGACCGGTACGGCCATAGGGGAGTACGACAAACCTTTCAAAGCAGTGCATTGTGTCATCCTGAATGCTGACCGGTGTGTTGATCAGGGTCACAAGTGAATAAGTCATCTCTGGAAACGAGTTCCATGTTGCCCAGGTAGATTTCTTCCCATGTCCCACGACTGCTGATACCGTGTCGCATCCAGTAAGGCGTAAAAACAGGGGCAAGTGCCTTCTGCGACCGAGGGAGGCAGCAGCAGCTATTTCTTGGGCAGGGATATAGCGATGATAGTTTGTGCTACATGCAGCATGATGCGAGTGTCCGCCTCCTCATGACTGCATGGAGCCAGAGAGCTTTCATCTTCTTAGTCTTGAAGGCAAATGACTGCTTCACCATCGGTGACTATCACCTCCTTTGTCTCTTTTTGGAAGGACTGCACCAGCATAGCAGACACGAATGTGAAATAGCTCATCGTTGTTTGCGTCGACACGTAGAAAGCTCTGCCAGTTTCCTGGTATGACTGTGGTACTCGCCACACGCCTTCGCACCCCTTTTCCTCGGTTCTCCCTTGTTTCCGTCTCAACGAGTCATCTTTATAACTTTCCCAAACGAGATCGAGATTTGATACCAGGACCGTAACCAGCTTGGGACACCACGGGAGCGAATAGTTTTTTTGAGGGGCCCAAATTTTACATCGACAGCATGTATGAAAACAACGGGATGTCCAACACATTTTTCCAGGGAGGGAGAAACCCCCCTGCGCCCCCTCAGTTACGGGCAGTGGCGTAACTATGGGGAAATGGAAAACATCTGCCCCCGGGCGCAGCATTTTGTGGGCGCCAAATTGAGGCCGGAATGTCACGTAGTAACTACGAAATGTCAAATGTCAGGGGATGCTAATAATTACGATTTACAAAATGTCGAATGCCAGCGGCTGCCACCTGGTTCCGAAATCTCATGAAGATCGACAGCTAGGGTCAGCGCCCTCATGTGGTTTGCCTGACGTTCGCGTCTGGCCTTTTTCACGTTTTGCTTCAAAATGACTTAAGGTGTTTCAAAATGGCTCTTTTTGGATGCGTNCCTACANCATTTTGTAAGCACTACACCCCTGATTGCCCCTTGTCTTTTTGAAAGGGAGGCAACGGGGGTGGAGGCGCCTTTTCATAACAGTATTATAGGTAATTTCATGATTGATCAAGATCGACTTGAAAGAAATTTATTGCAGCTGTTCGCACACCCAGAAGATTCACACTGGTTTTCTACAGTTTTTGTTTTTATTTTTGAGGCCAGCATTTTTGCTGAACAGAAACAAGCATATTGGTAAAGAATTTTTTGTTTTTTATAACTTTGCATTGCCCTCAACTCTCTTACTGCCCCACTACTGATCTGGCGTCCCTGGTTACTGCAACATACGTTTTATATTAAGTCGACCTATAACTGAGCATCTCCACCGACATGATTGTTGAAATTCAGGTCACCAAATTGCTAACCTAAAACTTCTCACGGATCATCACTGGCCTTAGACATTTCCTAGGTTAATAAATGTGACACATGTAAATTGCACCAGTTTTTTTGACGAAATAATTGATAAATTTGCAGCAAAAGCAAGAAAACTTTGTCTTGAAGTTAGATAATTGCAAGTAAAGCATTTGATTGCTGTATCTTTTTTTATTTCTGTCAACTTTTCAGGGTTTTATATCCAAAGAAATGTTTTAGGATTTTGCAATTTTATGTTTGTCTAGTAGTTTTGTACAAAACCATTTGCCTTCAGTTTTTTTCATACGCATTCTTCTGTCTGTCCCTCTCTTTTATGTATTCGTGATACATAAGAGAGATGTACATCGAAACATGGAGTTCGAGAACACGATCTAAATACGCCAATGAGCCGACACGTCACCATGAGGAAACATCAAGTGCCCAGAAAGCGTTTGTCCGAGATGTACAATCACTTGTGGCTAAATCTACATGCATTACTTATATGTCTAACATTCTACCTAATACGATAAATCAACCCAAATACTATTTGTAAATTACCCTTGTAGTGTTTTCATTTATAAATACACGTCACTTGGAGAATTGATCAGGAGCAAAGAAACAAAGTACCTTGCAACCACCCTGTACACTACTTGTATGTCCGACATACTACATATTCGATGGGCCAACCTAAATAAAATTTGTAATGTTTTCATTTGCAAATGCTCGTCACAAGTAGCATTCATCACTTCCAANAGACCAAAGGAGAGATAAAAAATGATGACAGATGTTGCATGTTGTTAAAGAGAATGACGACCATTTTGAAAAATGGCCNCCAAACCCAACCAAGGCAAAATCTGGAGTGGCTCCATATCATTAATTGTTACTANTTCTTTAGTTAACGTGTATAGCAAGTTCTGTGCTTTTATGAAAATTTGAACAATTTATTTGCTATATTGCAGGACTAAGTAACGGAAGCGCAGCAACACATCTCACGTTAGCACTGACCGTTAATGTGGGTACCGAAGTCGATTTTGCAAACATCGTCATAAGTGAGGACAGTTTTGTCGCCGGCGTTCGGTGTGTAGTGAGCGGCGCAGTGGTTCAGTGAACATCCTAAAAATATGAATGATTCAATTGGCGCGGAAGCAAACAAGCAGCAACTGCGGCACTGTTTCTGTACAACAGCTCGAGATGACGACCTGTACGTAACAGAAAGCATGCTTGGCAATGTCTAAAGTGCCACATTCATATAATATCGAAGCTCGGCGCCCAAAGGCTGTTTTTTATTCTGCATTTACAGTTGAACTACAAGTTACGACAGGAATTGATAAGCACCGGGTCCCCACACATTTTCAAAAATCGTTCTCCATACCTTTTCGACACCTTTTCAATACTAAAGTAAAAACGTTCAATCACATTAATCGTCTTAATTTCTTGAAATTCTTAATCATGGAACTCAGTTTGCACATTGCATAACACTGCATAACTAATGAAATGGTTTGCCTTCAGTAAAATTCTGCTCAGATACTTAATTTCTTTTCCATTTGCAATTTTAATACTTTTTCACTTCTTAATGCATTTTTTAGCCAATTTCAATACTTTTTCANGATCTTGAAAACCGATTTTGAAATTCAATACTTTTTCAATACCCCGTGGNAACCCTAAGCAGTGCAATGGAAGAACTGGGTGAAAAAAACTCTGTCGCTGACCCAAACAGGCTCACNTCAGAAGTTGGAAATTAAGAGCAGGTGAAATACAATGCAACGGATGAGTACCTGTGGGAAAAGCAAGTCCGGCTTCCAACTTGTTTTCGTTNATCAAAGCACGCGAAGCAGCTTCCAGTCTTTCACTACAAAGAAGAGTTCAAAATACTATGGGGAAACACTTGAAGGATTAGTTCATGCAAATTTAAAGTAATGGGCGACAAAAACCAAGTCAATATTTCAGATCGCATGCGTAATTTGCACGTGCAGTTATCATCTTGCATGGAATTGCTCATCTTGAGTGCGACGATATCGAAAGTTTAAGAAAATATTCAAACCACACTTCTCACCAAATTTCGATCATCGTTAGACCAGGTTTAATAAAATCTTGAACATGTTTGCGGACTTGTCGGTGAGCTTCAGCAGCCTGCCTGAAGTCATTCCACATCTCTTCATACGACATGTCCAGTGCTTTCTTTTCCTCAGACGAAGTGCGCCACGCTGCAGTTCGGCTGCAAGTGCAAGCAGACACATTAGCCTTCAGCCGCCTAGCGGCTTCAAAAGCCTGAATGACTCAATCAGAAGCGGCGTCGCCCCATAAAGTCCATTGCTAAATTTTTGACCGGCCCAGGTGTTATCAACAACATATTTCTTTGTTCTGTCTGAAACACCTTGCGCTTTTTAAACATTTCACTTTGGCATCCAACTGCTTCATAAAATGGAAACTAGAAAAGCTTTGAAACTTCATTGCGCCTCAGCGAAATAACATATCCTTTGGCTTGCACTGTCAAGTCTGTGCACTTTGAGGATCGTGCTTGCGCCAACAAGCACGAACAGTACCACTTTAACACGTGACTTACTTCATTAACATACACCGATTTACATATTTCATAGAAATTGATTTACGCACATCACTAAATGCAGTTTTGATTTCGTGTTCTTGAAAAACTGTAAACGATAGACAACGAAATAAATCGGTCTTTTCGATTCAACTTGATTGCGAAGTATCTCACCCGTCCTTATCCGGCGGATATTCGCATTCCTGTCCATGAGGATACTTTTTATCTCGAAACAATTCAGAAATGGGAACTGTTGGGGGGTCGGTCTGTTGCTTAATCGCCGGTTTCTTTTTCCGTTTTCGTTTCTTCTTCGCTTCGCCTGCCGTGGCGTCTTGTTCTCCATCTGTAAACAAACACTGTGATACTAAACCGCTCGATGAGATGAAAATTAGAGATCGACCGATATGGCTTTTTTGAGGCCGATACCGATATTTCCAAAAATTTTAAATATTGTTTTCTGCTTCATTATCAAAATGTGATGTATTTTATGCCTTACCTTTTTTTCAAAACCTTAAAAATCAGGATTTATAAGCAAGAATTTTTGAAATTGCAGCTTTTTCAATACTTGAT
>JGI24022J15233_10010764_pt1 | contig 10395 bp, 10 predicted proteins | sample Ectturendosymbi2_FD_15233 | JGI IMG/M metagenome (IMG submission 15233)
AGGAACGCCACTGTGTACCATCACCTACCCGCCGTGATAACCAATGACTAGGGCAAGTTTTTGCAACTTTTGCAACTTCTTTACAGCTTCCCAAATACTCAAAATATATGTACTTCAATGTTTTGAGCCGTTTCCAGGAATTATAGTGCAACTTTTTCGATTTTTACGTGCACATTTACTGCATTTTTATCAAGTATTGCGCAAAATACAAAAGCGTAATTAAAAAGAAATATTACAAAACTATTTCAGTGTGATACTCTTTTTGATTGCATGAAAAAGAGCTATATGACGGATTGGCTGCGTCTCAATGTTACCTATGGCAAAAAAGTTGGTTTGCAAGCTAGAAGTTTTACAACCCCAGCCAAGTACGACAGTGCCCAAACTCAATTAGAGGTGGGAGTGCGGAAAATCTTGGCATTTGGCCAAGTCCGCGCAAACGAAAATAGGTTGTGTCAAGTTTTTATCAGTTAAATGTGCCCATAAATTACAACTTCCCGCGCATAAATGCGACTTTCCTTGAAAATAAATGCAGCTTTCTCACTTTTTTACTGCAACAAAAACTTGCCCTACTAATGTCAACAAGACCACTGATCAGCATTGAGACTGATTGTTGCATAAAAACTGAATGTATCCCAACAAACAAAAATCAGTCACGGGAAGTTTCTGGCAAAAGCAATTACATTGAATTTATTAAAAGTTGGTTACTGCAGGAAAGAATACTGCTCAAAACATTTTTATATCAGTTGTGTAAACTTTGATGTGCACTTATGGCAGCAAATGTTCAGCATGCAATTTTTAAGAGCGGCAGTCCACCTGAGGTGAAAAACGATGACTAGGCAAAGTTAAAAAAATTGCACAAAATCCCACTTGGCAAACAAATCGGAAGAAAAAGGTGTAGCAATCTTTTGCTGAGTTGAAAACAATTTGCTCACATATTTTTGCTGAAAAAAGCTTGTTTCCGGTAAAGGGTTAACGCTTTTATTTATCGTACACCCTGACGCAATCGATAAGGGCAAACAAGGGTGATATCGGAGAAATGCAGCGTAAATCCACAATTTAAAACATTCAACAATTAAGAACTGTTGAAAATTGTACGAGATAAAACTTTGTATTGTATTTCCCAACAATAGAAGTTAGACCTACCCATGCTGGAGAGTCATAATCCTTCAACATATTTTTGAAAATCAACCAGCAGTGGGAATGAAGATAAGTGTTTATGGTGGAATTCAACAGATGTTGTGACCTGAGGATGAGATGAACGCCAAAAATCCTCGCACAGCGGGAACTCATCATGCCTTCAGACTTTAATCTTCGCTGTCCAGGGTATCGACTGTGTGATCTGGGATTAAAACGGCAGTTTCACAGTTGGTGTAATGACAGCTGCATACTAACATATATCCTTCTCTCCCTGAAGAAAGCAGTGACCTGCTAATAATAAATGAACGCGCCAGTGCTTTTTGAGAGCGAAAGACGTCTTGATAAATTTTGAAGCAAGCAAAGGGTTTCGTCACAGAAGGCAGAACAATGTGAAAAAGACGGTTTACGGCGAACGGAACTAATTACTGTCTTGCCGTCTGGCAAACGGATCGCTTCACTGCGAGAGATCACTGCTAAAGAACGTGCCTTTGTTTAAAGATGCAGACAAAGCACGTATAAAGAGACTGCATTGGCAACAACTGTCATGTTTTTGAAGACGGACTTGAGCAGACACTAATGGTGCAGTTAGATTGCAAGCTAGATAGGTCCAGTTAAATGCTAAAGTTATGACGACAGTTTAACATTTTCTAGTTTCATTGCGAGGGAAACGAGGCACTAAATATACCGATTTTAACCGGTGATTTCATGTCACAGCCGTTGCGTACTTGTTTCTGCCCCTTTTGTTATAATATTCTAGCTTCAAAATGTTAAATCCATGTGAAGAGTTGGTTGGGAATGCATTAGCATAAACTGCTTGTACAATAGGTTCACTACTGCAAATCGGTTGGATCCCTAGTGAAATTCCAGATTTTTACTTCCTAGAGAGTTTAACACAATTGTCACAGAGTTCAGCATAGAGTTTAGCAACATTGCCACCATAAAGTTTAGCCGGTATACAGTTATAGCAAAATTCCAATATTTCGTGAGTGTTATCAAAACTAATTTTTTTTAATTTTCAACTTTTAATATTCGTAGTCAAATCGTAAAAACCATGGAGGACCGTTGATTTTCACAGACAATGCAGAAAATGTGACTACAATGCAGATTTTCACGAAAGCACTTAAGATACAACGAAAGACAGTCTTTCAACAGTGTGAAATTCTTTTTTTTAGATATTCGATGCAAGTCATTAACATTTTACGCAAGTAATTACCAAAGCATACATCAAAACTTGAACAAGAAATAATCTTGTTCGTTAATTCAGCTGCACCAAATATGAGCTTTATTGTGTGCTTTTCTGGGATCTGCCAGCCACGTGAAACAGCCTGGCGAACATTACGTCGTCATAGCACAATACACAATATTCGCCGTATTTGGTGGGAGCTGTTTGGACATTCTGCACCACTTAACATGACGGCATGGGTTGAAGTCCCACCCATGAAAAAGCACGGCCTGACAGAAGGTTTGTTGTTTTACTGTAACTATTGCAATGCTTTGTCTTCAATTGCTGCAGATTGTCTAACTGAAACAGGTTGCCGAAGTCAGCAAATGTGCCATGAAATGTAGATATTTTTAATGGGCTAATTTCCATTGTGTTAAGAAACTGTGAAACTATTTATTTTTCTGTTTGCAATTTGTTTGACACAACTTCGATTCACTGCAGAAACCATCTCTTTCGAACTAAGCGACAAGAGGGAATTGCGAATGTTTTTGACGGTGGCAGAAAACACATTTTTGGATGACGCCAGTTGTCCATTAAATGTACTGCTTTCCTCATCAGCGCGAATTTCATCGTTTTCTTCACCATCTTCAGATGAAGAACATGATGACTGTGAAGTGGTGTGTGAAAACCTAAATGAAAAGGTTTGTTGTTGTGCATTTTACGCAACAAGTAAGGGTGTGGATTGTGAGCGATCAAAAGGCTTTCCAGGTTTATTTATGGAATGACACTTTATGATATATATATAGATATATATATGTATATATGCATCAATTCAGTGCGTGCTTTTAAAAAGTTAAACCTAACATCGAACTGCCTTTAAAGCAAAGCCGTTCGTCCACACTTGTTCTACCACGCAAACGAAACTGATGTAGTGTTGCATTTTCATAATTATGCGGTGCGTGAGAAGTTTGCCCACCTTCTCCAGAATCAGATCCGCAACCAGCTTGGGTCACTAGGGGTAGGCGAAGAATTTTGAGGGAGACCTAATTTATGTTATTTGCAACTGCATGACTTCAGTAAGCACGATTAGAAATACAAAGTTTTAAACAATGTCCAACACATTTCCAGGGGGGCAAAGCCCCTTTCGACCCCATTAATTGCGGGCCAGCTAATGTACAATTTCAACCAGAAACCAGTAGTAACTCATTTATCTGTTTCAAACAAAACAGCGGATAGTGTCTGAGCAGAGGTACCAGAGAGCATTGCAAAGAAATCGAGAGAGACCGAGCACTCTGAGGAAATTAATATGGAACGCATATCTTCGCTCTCGACCTTTCCACCCGCCTGTGTTACACGTGGACCATCCCAGCACTTCACTTCAACCAACTTTCTTTGAAGCATGCTGCAAAGTGTCTAACGCCGTGGAGTAAGTACATTTGATGAGTGTGTGGTGATGCGGTGTTTTCTGATAAATATTATGTAATCTTCCGGATATCCTGTTGTTAAATTGTGTAATCTGCATAAAATATTTCACTAAATTTAGTTTTTCGAAGTGTTTTTGTATTCAATTCCTAGAGGAAAAAATACCAACTACAAACACTCTAATAAGTTTTACTTTTGGCGCAGAGCTTTTCAGAAAAACTGTATATTCTCAACACCTGCAGCAAAGAAGCCCAGATTGCTTCGGTCTCCGACCACTTAAATTCAGATGCGTCTCTAGCATACTGTCAGACATACTACAAAACTACTTTGCAGGTAAATTTGTTTTCTTTAATAGGGGACAGTCATGGTTGTTTTAAAGATATGATCTTTCTGCAAAAAAAACGCAAAAATAAATGCAATAATTTTACACCTCTTGCAGAAACATTTAGAAACAATGAATAGATTGCTGCCAAATTCAGCCATCAGGTCCGAAAGGTATGTCGATTGATTGTCCTATTTGCAAGCATTTGGTGTCAAACCAAATCCAAGAAGAAAAGATACTATCTGAACTAATTACTATACTACCCCCCTCGATAGAAGATTTCTATCCGATTAGTTAGCACAGCACTATACTGCAATTCGTGTGTTTTACCATTGGCGAGGTGTTTCTGTGAGCACAGCATGTGCAACATTATTAAAACAAATTTTTGTATTACGCACTTTGGCAACTGCTGCCAAAATTTGAGTTTCCCATCTTGTATCCTATTCCAGCTAAAAACAGAAACATCTAAACTTTTACACTTCAACCATGGGCGTTGGAAGGCCCACCTGGATTTCGTAATTTGTTGTTTTTATTAATTTTTTAGATTCTCTTAGCATTGTGTAGGTAAAGTGAAATGTGACCACTGTTTACTTTCCTGTAAAGTGCTTCGACACCACCTGGAGATATCCACTATTGGTCCCCCAATGACTTCAATTTTGAATAATTACATGTAATGAAGGATCACACTGTGATAGTCCTCTGACAACATGATTTCTGAAAATATGCTCTTCGCAGGTCGCTCCACCAACAGTCGATTGAGGAGCAACTGAAAACATTCTCTTTTCTGCATTAATAAGTTTCAAAAGATGCAAACAAACGACCCTACAAAGTTTTGAAAAGCCTGGAAAGCTTACCCAATGGTTTCCATTTCGCCCTTGGAAGTTCTACAACCTGATTTAAGCAGCACGACAAACATCTTTTCAAAGTTTTGCGTCATCTATGCAATTTGAAAAGTAGTCTTTTACGTTTCTTTGAACTTGGAAATATTGGTTACATTGCATTTTGTTGCGTTTCTTCACCATTTTCACTGTGAAAATCTTTGCCTGCTCTACGATATTTTGTTTTTCGCGTTCATTGTCCAGCCAATCAAATATATGGTGCACTTGCGTTGTAAGTGAATACTGAAATACAATACTAAACAAGATTATAAATCAAATAATTTCCACAATAGATTGCTTTGTGGGTTACGTACTGGTGCAAGACTATAAGAAATGAAGTCCAATTCTCATTTGCAATATTGGGTGTGACTTAAGGTGAACAATTTATGAATGGGACATTCCCAAAATAGATAAGCACAGCGAATGCCAGAAACTGCTAGGCGTAACCGTAGTCACCAGGGCCGGAGCTAGGTGGTTGGAGGCCCCCCCGAGCCTGGTCGTTAGGGCCCCCAATATACAATACATTGAATTTCACACATAGTAATTATCTAACCAAAATATCGACTTTTTTTAAAGCATTTTCTACAGCATCAACACAACGTATAAGCAGACAGACTTTAAGCATTTGCTATGTTTCAAGCTAGGGAAACGACTTTTTCGGAGTTTCCAAAAATGCAAATGTGTCTGTCAACTCAGTCATATCTAATGTTTTAGCAGTTTCACTTTCAATTGATATCCTTGCCAGATTTGTTAGCTTTTCATCAGTCATAGTTGATCTGTGAAACGTTTCAATTAGCCTGAGCTTGCTGAAGCTCTGTTCAGCAATATTACGCACAGCAGTGATCGGCAAACTATCGTTCGTTGCAATGGCCCGAAACAGGCCTGTAGGCATGGGGGGGCATTTGGGGGCAGTGCCCCCCAAATTTCTTTTGTGTCCCCCCAAATTCTGTTGCGCCCTGAATAAAGTGTTTTAAACATATTAAAAGCAAAAATCTTGCCCCCTAAAAATGTATTGTGCCCCACCAAGCCTTGAAACCTGGCTACGGGCCTGGCCCCAAACCCCCTACAATGGCCCCAAACCCCTTCCATGGGCTTCCGCATAAATTTTTCCATGGGGGGCAACGTCTAAATTATGCTTATACTTTTCAGGTTGCTGACGATGCAATGTAAACGGACGTTCACAAAACGCTTGCTCCATTTTGCGCCAATAGGCACAAAAAATACACTTCGTTAGCAACAATAGCCAATTTTGCGATAAGTTACAAAATAGACAATCTGCAGATTTTTCCAAGCAGGGTACTTTTTACAAAGAAGCAAATTGCCATGGTCTTTAACAAAACCACAATTGTGTCTTTATTTTACCTAGCAAGATTTGCCAGCATCACTTAGAAGCAAGAGCTGCAAACGTCTAAAATCACGTCCAAAGCAATTAAACACCCTTTCAATAAATCCTTGCTTGCCTTTACTGACTTTTCACGGTGAATGCTCATCCACATAAACCGGACAAGCGTTCAGTCTCACACTAACAATGGTTTTTCAAACTTATCACGCTTCATTTTACTAGGCTATAAAAGTACGTGGCTGTCAGCTATCATAACTCACTGTCCACCTGCGTTACTTGCGTTCAACAGTGGCATGCCGCAAAACGCCTATACCACCCAGCAGGGCGTACGAGAGGTACATTGTACGAACGTTAAAGTACGCAAGATCTGCTTTTCTGTAATCAAGACTAAAAGTATCAGTGTAAACCAGCTGCCAATATAACAAATAATCTATTTGTAAAACTTAGCATGACAGCTGATTCTCATTACTATACAAACAAGCGGGTGAACTGCAAAATTGTGAACTGCAAATTCATCACTACACAACAACACGACAGTGAACCTGGTTCTTGTGCACTATGGGTGTCATAACGGCAAATAAACTGTCAATGAAAGAATTAAATCAATGTACTCGGAATCAGGCTCTTGACTTCAGGTTTGTTAGAAATTTTTGGTTCCTAGTCCCAATTTGCAAGGGGTGGCGAATGACCGTTTTTGCTCTCATGCGGACGCCCATGTCCTTTCAATGGCAATTACAGGCCCGTGCTTTCTTTGAAGGCCCAATTTCAAACTTATGTTGTATTCAGTTATCTGTAACATAGCAATGATATGTTAATGTAGTAAACCCTATAATGACGTTAATGTAGTAAACCCTATAATGACAACGTCAATACCGTGTTAATGTCAAACAGTCAATGTTATATACAGTTGTTACAGTAGCGTATGGTTGATTCCACGTAACCAGCGCAGCAAGCACGGCCCACAACAAGTGTTGCGGGGCCCTATGCAAAGTGCTGAACGACCCACAATTGGCCCGAAGCCTACCACTGGCCTGGGCACAGTGTTATTCATTAAATAACTGGATTTCTCGTTGATGTAAAGTTTCGTGTTTTCATTGGACAACTCTGATGCAAGATACACTGGATACTATAGGCGGGCTACGAACACGACTTTATATGCTTGCATACCGGTTATTCTACTCTTGTACAGTAAAAGAATACAACACAGTCTACACAACAGTGGTGTGACTGACGGGGGTACAAGGGTGCGAACCTCCCCTTGACAAGTAAATGCACAACTGAGCCCACATTATGCTTATATTTCGGTAATCAGTACTTTTTTGGTTTTCAGTAAGTTGTTTTTTTTGCGTTTTTCGGAAGTTTTTGGACTGTTGCTTTGCGGTGATTTCAGGTTTTAGTATATGGAAATCCACATCCCGATAAACTTTCATTTCTAAACTTTTATCTGAATGTTGGCGGGGGGGCCCCTGCGATTGCCAAAGGGTCTCTTTCAGCTACGTTTCACAACCTTGCTAAAACCTCTAGCAAGGCAATTGGTCTCCAACTTAATTTCCCTGAATAATTTTTTACTAGGCTATACTAAAAATGCTTACAATCAACGTGGATTCAGCGAACGTTACCTGCACAGCATTCAGCTTACCAAGGCAAATGCTGACAACGAAGATGAAGCTATGCACAATGCATTTAGCAATGGTTCGCTTTAGGAAGTTATGGGTCGTGTGAAGATTGATTTCTTTGACGTATTAGATAAATATGAATATTGAAAGGGTAAATGTGTGAAATCAGTTCTTTCCGAGTTCAGTTTTGGTGTCTCTATATGCCGTAACAAAGGTACTCAGTCAGATTTGGAGGCTCCTTTTTTGAAGGATGGGAGAACAAGTACTTTTCCCTAACCATTTTGGTAGGCTCACGTGTTTGATTTGCAACGATTCTGTGAACAAGGAATTCAACATAAAACGTCATAATGACACAAGACGTACTAATGTTTCCACGTTTATGGGTCTAACAAGAAAGGACAAGCCTAATAGACGTAAAAATGGCTTAAAAAAGCAGCGTTCTGTCTTCCAAACGCAAACCACTTGCTCTTGCCAGCTGCAAGGTAGCACAATTAATAGCAAAAGACAAGAGACCTTTTACTGATGAAGAATTTGCGAAAAAAACGTATGATGGCAGTTGTAGAAACCATGTGACCAGAGAAAAAAACTATTTTCAGATGCCACTCTCTCAGCAAGGACCATAACCCGTATTTGTTTCTGTGATACATTTAAGATCTGAAATTTCATCCCGGTTTGGTGACATTCGTTCACTCGAAAGTTATATCAATTGTTCAGTACTTCATTTGATATACAGGTGGACGTAGTACAAGAGTAGTATGAAATAGAACTACTTTAGCTCATGGGCGCAATTTTGTTGTAAAATGTGGGGGGGACAGCTTGGTGTGAAACCAACATAGTCATCGGGTCGATGCAGAAGTGACGCTTTGTAAATACAGATTCCCAATCTTATTTCTAGAGGTGTTTTGAGAGCAAAACTATCAGAGCAACACATGTCCTTTTAGATGATTTTCATATTAATATACTTAAATTTGTTTCTGGACACGGTAGTGTAGTTCAGCCTGCTTCCATTAATGTCGTATTTTGATGTAAGCAAGCACAGCAATATAGTAGAATACATCATTTAGGTTTCAACATAGCTGTCAGTTGGAGTGCACAAAATGCTGAATCGCACTGGTCGCACGTGCATATCACTCTTACAGCAGAACACTTCAGTTTTCATGCATTTTATAAGAAGTGTGGGTTTACAACGCGATTTGATGTCTTGTTCCAGTCGCTTAACCTTACAAAGACGATAAATATTTTTCTTGCACATTTCCGTTTTTTGAAAATGCCACAAATATTTTGATGCTACTGGGCATCATGGATGCAGCCCCACCCCTACCAAAATCTTCATTGATATCCTCTTACCAGCAGCAAAAACATTTAGCCTAAAATCAGCGTAGCCTGCTTCACAAAATGATTTCAATCTATTTTTACTGTTGGTGGGTGGAAGATGCATCCTTTCATTCTCTCCTTGTTGGCCCCTGCCTAGATACACACACTGAGTTGCAAAAGGGCCTCATTTTCAAACCTGAACCCGGCCCGAGCCCGCACGCGGCTCGAGCCCGACATTTATTTTTGAAGCCCGAATTAGGTCTGAAAGCTATATTTACCGAGGGAGTTAGGATATGCGCAACTGCGGAGTATCAAAAAACGTTGCGTGCATGGGTAGTTGCAGGTACACGGTTTATCACACCGAAAATAGCAACCATCTTCACCAAAATATTGGCATAATCTGACACAAACGTAGCATGTTAGTCAACGATAATACTGCGGAATGTGGAATATCATGTTTCTCTAAAAAAAGAAACTATCACGAAACTATCTACGATGGCGCTATAGGCATTAAAGAAACTTTCTAGGATATCTCTATAGATATGAAAAGCCGGCTTGTAAGCTTCTGAAACAAGCCAAGAATGGAGTGAGTGATTGATCTTTTCGACGCAACGCCATCGCGTGCTAATTTCCTCACCGTTGTCGTCTTCTCAAAAACAGTGTGAGACTAATCCCAGCAGAGAACAAAAGAACGCAGCTGTGGTTGCAAACAGAATTAGCTGAAGAAAAATCACAATCACTTCATTCACAGAAGTTACCGCGGTGAGCACAACAAATCTACGTCACGAAACAAAAAAATCGTTACTCTTAATGCAGGTTTTTTAAAGGAAAATGTTAGGTACCCGATATGGATCTGTAGGGACCCGATTTTCTTTTATTCTAGGGGCCCGATGATAATCTTCTCTGATTCTAGGGGCCCGATTTTCAATTCTAGTTACCCGAATCGGGTCCCTAAAGCACCTTAAAAACTCTGCTTAATGTTATAAAAAGGTTTTGTATGCAGGCCCGAAATATTTAGACAAACTTTAGCCCAGCCAGACTTATAACTCTGCACCACGTCAAAAGTTTTATTCTAAGAGTTCAACTTGCATAACGACACAAAAATATATTTGAGATTAAATCAAAATGTAGGCTACAACGGTGAATTAGCAAAAAAGTTCCAAGTTTCACCTTCAACACGAAAAGAATGTCCAACAAATCTA
>JGI24022J15233_10010765_pt1 | contig 10395 bp, 6 predicted proteins | sample Ectturendosymbi2_FD_15233 | JGI IMG/M metagenome (IMG submission 15233)
ACCCGCCGCCCATCCTTGCCCACCCTTCGGCCTCACTGCCGCTAGGCGACCCGTGGAAGCGGCAGGACTCTTCAAACAGGTTCTTCCACCACCGCATGTCGCTGTACCAGCCGCATTCGGCTCACGAACACGTCAAGACGGTCAACGCGAGCCTGGACGTATCTGGCGTCCACACACCTCATGAGCAAGAATTTGAAAAAAGATCACAGAAATATTCAGTTTACCTTGTTGTGACTTTGTGAAAGGTGCGTTAACTCAAAACAAACGTTGCCGCCACTACATCTTTTAAATCACTCTGTTTTTCCTTTTTTTTGGTCGATTCTGTGCAACAGCTTGCCAGATATTATCGTAAAGGAATTTGCCCAGTTCGGGCCAAATACACCTTATGTGCAAGAATTCACAAAAATATCATAAAAATAACAAATTTTCATGTCTCAACCTAACTTACTTTTTTGCATGTACTTCCACCAGCTTCGAAAACATCACGGTATGGGTCTTGTACAGACCACTAATGAAGGTTACTGGCGGAATTTCGGATGTTTTCGAGTATTTTCCTTGCCGTTTGAAACCGTACTACCCGCGTTTTTTGTGGAGGAACATGTGTTTGATTTTGAAAAACTAAAATTTTTCCGACATGCAACAACTTTCTTTTTTAGGATCAGCTGAGCTTGAGAATAGTTTCTGAGTTGTTCAAACACACGCCTGTTAACCTAATCGTTTCCGTAAGCTTTGGTTGTAGTGGGAACAATTTTACCAAGGTGGGGCAATATATACCAACACTGTTTGTTTTAAAATAGACCTGAGCAGGGATATTCAAGTACGTACTCTCCACAGTGATGGTAAGCAAGGAATCTATCGGCAATTTTTAATAGGAGATCGATTTCACGTAAAATTACGCATCATCAGTCCCGAAATTCGCAAGCAATGCTTACGGGTTAGAAGTTGAAAAACTCAAGACCATAATGAATAAATCAGAACACAAGCTCAGAAATCAGAACGTCTTAACTAAATTTACTGAGCTCAAGAGCATGTGCTGCAACAAATAATTGTGACTAATAAATTAGAAAAAACGTCTTCTCAAATAAATAAATTCATTAGGACTACAAAATTAATTGGTTGACGCTAGTCATTAAAACTCCTCAGGAATTTTAAAACATAAATCAAATCGTCATACTTATAATGATAACCGTGGGTCGATTAACGCCAACGGTAAAATCGAATTAAGAGCACATGTTCGAACAAAAGCAGGTAGGTCAAAAGGGGCATCAACAAAACACTAAACGCAAAAATGGAAAAACTCGCTGCTAATTTCTACAGAGTTGAGTATTGCAAGAAAAACTACGCGGTTGAAGAATAGATGTTGTTAGAATAAAAGCGTAGTCAGAATAACTTCAAGGAAATATTTATTCAATTCTGAGAGTTCATAGGAAAGCACTATGAAGCAACTAGTACAAGGAAGAAGAAACGAAGCAGTGTATCAACTATTTCAAATCATTAATACTAACCGTGCGTGTTGAAATAGTTTCAAATACGAAGCATTACGGCAACCAATACGTTTAAAGATAATTTTACTTTACAGATGAGAAAAAGCTGGGTAAATGCAGTATCACACGACATTTTAAATCCCAAGTGTAGATTTGTTCCCCACTATACTCGTCTGAATTAGTGCCAGGATCTGACGAGCTGTAGATCACTGAGGGCAAAAATTGTATCATTTAAATACCGCCAAAAATGTATTGTTTTTGTGTTAATTATACAACCTTAAACAACCGCACCAATATACCAATCGACAAAACACCTGAAGAAATGCAGAGTTTTTCAAAGCAGAAAGTATGAGCAAGTAAAAATAATTATCATTAACTGGCGACATGCGCTGAACGTAAAAAATTACTTAAACTCAAAGTTATGGACGTTCAAGATCTTCTTGAATCCCATGACGACCCAAACCGTGGGCCTCAATGTTTTGGCTGTCATCTGTTTTCCATGCCCTCGTGGTCATATTTCGCTTGTTTGCGACAGGACAACGCAGACACCCAGATTTTGGGTATGGTTTGTTAAAAATTAAGTCTTGGGCATATATCACTTCAGCACACCGTGTTTCTGATGGTGATAATAAGTTATTTGCTCATTTCTGCGTAATTCAGCGTCATCCCTATGCAAACCGTCGCCAATAATTACCCTGAGAAGACCACTTGAAAACGTCTTCATCTTGTTTGAGCCTTCAGCACCGTCAATCAGAGATCTTCGTTATGTTGAGACAATCTCATGCTTTGATTGAAGTTTCTAAAAAATAGAAAGTATAGGGTGTTAAAGAAAAGATGTTAAACGTTACCTGTGCTAAGAACACCGTAATCGAAGAAAGAAACTCGAGCATTACGGAAAGATAGCGAGCTGGTTACGTAAGGTTGAAAAAAGGCTACAGCCTAAGGCGCCATTGCAGTACCATCAAATATTTCAAAGAACAAGACAATTTACAAAAAGAGAAAATATCAAAATGGTAAGACAAAACAAAGAAAGAAAAATCCGAAAAGTCAAATCATATGTGCAACAATCATTAACATAGCAGAGATGATAGTGGGCAAGCAATGCGTGAAGAGTTGAGAGATGTGCATGAGACATACCCGTAGGTGAGAGAAGTGAGTGACAATGAAGGTTATGAAGCAGAAAGCCATGCAGCAACCATGATTTTACAGAACAAAGGCACGCAGCAGAGGCAAAAAACAATTTTTATCAACACATACCATGAAGAAGCAACACAGTTACTCAAGGACCATAATGGAGTACCACAGTTGCATATTATGTCCCGCAGGGCATATACCCGAAGGAGGTTAAGAGACAGGGGGAGGTCGTAAAAGTCAATCAGAGATTTCAGTTATACCAACAGATTACAAATTGTTTTACCAATAAAAAATTCATCCAGTAGGTGAAGGGTACATGAAAAACATATATGCTAATATACGAGTTTAGGAAATTGGTCTAAGAATAATAACATCTTATTCATGGCGCCATGATACATATCCACTTGTCACATATCTATAAATATACATCCACTAATCTTTTATCTATATGAGATTCTTCTACACAATGTAGACCACGGGTTCATAAAGTTTGCCTCAATACACCCAGAGGTACTGAGATTAGATGTTGGTGGTATTCAATAGTGTTGGGAAGTAAAATCCAAATCAGTCTTTGCATTGACGTTTTTCCTCACTACTCTAGTTAAATATTTTTTACCAGTTCTGTTTGATTTCTTACAATTTTTTGTCATTAAACTTTTTGAAAAGGGTATCCAGATCAACGAAAATTCGACGCTCAGGGGCATTGAGGCGTTAAAACGTTAAGGACCACTGATGTAGACTCTTCAAAGAATTTTAAATGGAAAAAAAACAAAAAACATTTTAAATGAGTAAAAATGTGAAAGTGATCATAAGTAATCCCACATCACACTGAACAAAAATAAAGAAACAGAATAAAGATGGGTGACAAATTTTACCTACTGGAAACACAGGGGGTGACAGGCAGGAGAAGAAAAGAAGAAGGCACTTAAAAACTTCACAACGCGGCCGTAAAAACCGATGAGGTAACAAACGTCGTTTCCACAAAGCAACGTATTTATGCAGAAACAGCGTGGTCCAACTGCTTTTGACCTACGGGCCATTTTACAAAAGCGTGACAACCTGCGGGTCACTTCCAACAAAGTGATGCATAAAACAGCAGTTTCACAAGATTTAAAACTAAAAAAGGGAAGAGAATTGAGTGTGTCATTGAAATTATTACACAACAGCAAATACTGTAAAAATTTATTACAAATCCCTGTGAGTGTGATGCCTATGCTCGAAGCTTTTCTGACACTATCGTTCCTCCATCAATACCAATGTTAGTGTTAGCAAGCCGGAGACTATCGTCCAGTGTTTCGTCTGCCATTCAATATCGTGGAAAATGTACTCTCACACACGTATGTGTTTCCAAACACCGAATGCATTTTTTGCGCGAAATCTTTCACTGTGGGAAATTTATCTTTACTGAAAGTTTTCAAGAAGCTCTCTGCAGTCTAGTCTAACGCCGTTAAGGTAGCACATTCAAAATATGTTACGTTTATTCTAATTAAAAGTACCTGTACCTAGACCACACAACATTAAAACAATACTGAGAAAGCTCGCGGGCCTTAAAAATTCAGTCTGCTGGCCACATGCGGCCCGCGGGCCTGTACTTGGAACACACTGATGCAGAATATGATATCGCTATCTCAATAGCTTTTCTTTGTTCCTTTCTTCAGAATGTAGCAAGATATATTTTATTCTAAGAAGATTATCTCAAACATTTGAGGATTACGCTGTCTGCTACAGCAAAAGCTCGAGCTGAAGACCTAGTACGCAATTTACCCATCAGCATGGAACGATAAAAATGTTAAATCATTTAAATTATCTCTTCAGCAGTTTTCTAAAGCTTGCAGTTATATTATCTGTAGATTAAAGGTAATTTCAGTAATCTAGCAATTTTCAACCTCTGCCCTGAAAAGATTGTTGATCCTTTCTTATTTTTAAGACTGCTCTAAACACGAGACATTGTGTTCAGTACGGTTTTTCAATATCACAACTGGGTAGGTATGTTGACACAAGACAATATCGCATGTACTGTACTATTGGGTCAGGTGGTTTTTGCTTAATATACGTGTGATTTGGTCTTTACTTTCATTTTCTCTCGTTCTACTTCCCGATTTTACTCTCTTTTTGTCTGGTCAAATGGTTATTTTTGTTTCACATCATTTTTACGTTTTGCTAGCTCCGCAATTTACTCTTTTCTTTCCTGTTGATGTACTTGATGTTCTTGAATCAATGGCAACTCTGGCATGGCTTCCGGTTTTGCTACTGCTCGTGTGCGTAAGCGAAACATTTGAGAACGGGAGTATTTAAAGATAGCACATCAAAAGACTTTGACCGATGAAAATTTGAAAGCAGTTTTCTTGGTTGAATATAACAACTTTTAACTAAGCATTGACGAATTTTAGAACTGCAATGTCCAGATTGACAAATTTCTTTACCCTTTCTTGCTGCTTATTTTATGAGGTTCAGATAGGTTGCCACCAGACGCTACTATACCATGCTTTAGCCAACATCGCAGATAACATTTTGGCAATCATGTTGTTTTTTACTTTTTGTGGGTTGCTCGTTTACTCACCCGTGGCTATTTATCCTGATTTTGCATTTTTTCCCAAAGCTTGCGCTCTGTTGTGGAAAACAGATCCCCAGTGCGAAAGCCCCGTAGCCACGGTTGGGGCGGCATTCAGGGGCAATGCACCCCAATTTTTTTGTGTCCCACGCAAATTTTGTTGTGCCGAGACAAATTTGTTTTAAACATATAATAAAATCAAAAATATTTCCCCCCTAAAAATGTATTTTGTCCCCCGGCCCAAACATTAAAACCTGGCTACGTGCCTGCAGTGCGACATCGCGCCAGTCATATTTTAAGGAAAGTACAACATTAGCTTTCCCTTCCCTACAATTTACAGTTATCGTTACTTTCCCGCAAGGCGTAACTCTCAAGGGAAAAGTTTGGCGATCCCGGTATTGTGCATACTTTCGCTTAAAGTGTGTCTCTCTCAATTACATTTTGTGATATACCTAACCTACAGGCCACACCAGACTTCACCTAAATTATATATGTATATATACAATTTTTGTGAGATGTGTGAGAAGGGGACAAACTTTCTACAAAATAAACGTGAAATCATCTATGGACAGCATTACATTCAAACACTGCTCGGAGGGGAGTTCCTAACAAATAAAACAGTCGCAAACGTTAAGTCAATCGACTAAAGCCAGTGCAAACTTATCACACAGAATAACAGTGCAGTTGTGCTTCGATATGCACTTATTTTCTCTTTAAACGGAAGTTGGAGTGATATACCTATCTGGAAGCACCTCTCACACGAATCGGATAGAAATTTCTGTACTGGCGAATGCTGTTCACATGATGCATCAATGGAATTTCCTTCGTGCAAAGCGAAGCTTAGTCGTATGATTAAGGCTTCATTCTCACTACTTGCTAAATCAGGGTTTCCAAATTTTTTTATCAGAGGGTCACATCAGCCATTACACAACAGTTCTACGGTCGGACATCTTACGCAGTGTGATTGTTTCAAGACATGTCACATTCTACCAAATCAACAAATTTTTCGTTTATTTTTTCATAATTGATCAAATGTCTTCGCGGGCCGCAGTTGGGAGACCCTGTGTTAAACAATCTGCCCGTACGCCCCCTCAACAACACATGAAAGACATTCCTCTTCATTCAAAAACGCTTGGCCTCGGACAAGGTGCCGATGCACTTCGAAACAATCGATTCATGACCGTCAGGACGGATCGAATCAGAGCAAATCAATCCATATGCGCCAACAGGTTATGTTGCTTCTTCAAGTGTTCTTGCCGCTAATTTTTTTTAGTGACGGCAATTGGCGGCAGACCGAAGCCTGAGTTGTGCTTCTTGCCGCGGCGCTTGAGGTGAACGCTCTCGCCCAAGGAGCGCTACGGCGATTCACTCAGTGGCCGTGGGTCGAACACCCAACCTTCCAACTGAGAGGCGGAGACGTTACACCTGAGCTAATTGCAATATTGAGTTTTAGTTAAACACAAGCTCTGTATGCTAAACAAATTTTCCTAAAATGCACACAATAAAAAATCCAGCGAAACTGTTTACGCCTGTTCGTACAACTCCTTACATCCCAGAAACAGACTTCATTGCAACCTCTCCAACTTTAAAATTGCCACCAAAAGACATTCGCGTTTGTAACAGTTTCTAAGACATATTGCAAAATCGAACGATGTCTACGCATTAAGTTACATTAATGTTTGGCTAACTCGTTAAAGCCACTGCGCACACGAGAGGTTAAGGCTGACGCCAAGGATAACGAATTTTAGATATGCTGAGTTCATGGTTTAGAGGATATGTTATACAGAACTACACTATGTGATTGAGTGTTATGTTGATGTCTGTCATTTCAGGTCCACGAAAAAATCGACTATAAACACCAGAAAGGAACTTCACGCACTTTGCATAGGGAATGTTTGGCGGCCTCGAACAAACATGATTTCATCGGAGGAGTGGAAGTAATTCCTGTCCATGTCGCACAACTAGATGTTATGTTAAACTTTTCAAAAACTTGTATCAAGGACGAAAAGTTTCACACAGCAAATTGTACGTTGTAACTCATCGCAATCCAACAAGAAGTCTGTTTATTTACGAACTTGGCTTTCACAGACTGTACCTTCTCTTTCTCGAACACTTGGGCAAGCAACAGTGACATACACGCCAAGACTGCCAAATATTTTTTCATCTTCTCTTATTATAATCGGAAATTAACATTTACCGTAAAATTTCGTTTAGTTCATACATTCAAAGTTCAAAATGACATAAAAAATGAAACAAAAAGCTGACACAGAACCACTTTTTGATTGAACTTCATTTAAACACTTGAACTAAGCAAGTGCAGTTGTGACCCAAACGCTTTAACTCGCTGATTTCACGCTACCGGTTGAAAAACAGCTTCCTTCATGGTTCAGGTCAGGAACTACATGACATGTAATCTTAACTGGATAGGAAAATAGAAAAATGCCTTAACCAAACACCGAGACAGAAAATCGGTCGGTAATGTATATCCGAGGGAGATGGCAAGCACAGGAGTGTTATGGTCAATCCGAAATACGTCGATCTATGCAAAAACTTGCATACTTTAAATGAACCAATAGACAGACATGGCACTTTTGACAAAGGATCGTCTCGATAATACATAAGACCGTGGTGCGATAGTTAAGTGAGGTGGACCTCATTCTGCATATAGCACGTCATAATCATGTTCTTATTTCACGATTTATTCACAAAATCAATAAAACTTAGATGTTACACTAAGTTACGCATATTGTAAAGAGAGCAATAGAAATATGTGATAAGATTGAATAAATCAGATTTTGCAAGACGATTTTCACATGAGAATGCATATTTTTTTCAACTGCACAAAACAGGAGTAAACGAAAAAAATCGCTACGGACGAAAATCTCGAATAAACAAACTCAACCGCATGTACTGCTCGGTTAAAAACAACACAGCCATGAAGGCGCACAAAAGTAATAAATAGAAAAATATAAAGCAGTCTTACAGTTAGGGAGAAACTAGGTGAGAAGTAACCTTGTGGAAGAAGATTCGGATATGAACAATTCCATCACAAATAAAACCGCAATTGTTTACTTTGATCCACGTTTGAAGTTTTGCACGGAGCGTTTACCTTCGCGCATTACGTCGTAGCGTTTTTCAGCCCGATGTGAGCTTCAGATACGCAAAGCAAGTGGCGATGGAAGGATTTCTTCCAGCAGTGGCCAAAAGGCTTTTATCCCAGGGTGGAGCGAACAGTGGTAAAAACTTTATTTTACCAACTCGAAACTAAGAGGAAAACAATTTTCCACTAAAACGTCAATAGGAAATTATTAAATTTCAAGTCCCTACTCCACCCTTCCGACGTCCATGCACAAAACAATACTATGCTGTTCGCAAACACTAGAAGAGTTAATACCACTACGACGCGATAACTATCTTTCGTGAAGCAGGCGAACGTCGATGCAGCTTTACATATGTTCGGCTATAATACAAAATTAAACTGCCACACAGGACTCTGTGACGTAACAGTTGCAGTGATGCAAGTGATCTCATTTGGCGAAAGACACTGTCTTGTTCAAGCAGACGCTTGTTTATTATCGCCTTGTCAATCACACAGTTTGTCACGAAAGTGTTTTATCAATTAGTACCCAGTGAAGATGTGCAGCAGCACAGTGGTGCAAGTACAGTGGTGCAGCAGCACAGTGGTGCAAATACGGATAAATTGAAATGATCAGAGGTTTATACGCAACAGTCAATCGTTTCGCACCAGAACTGGAACAGTAGATTTTTAAACACTGGGTTGGTTGCCTTAACCTTGCTAATTGCAAAAAAAGAAACAAAAAATAGGAACAACTGGCTGTGTGCATGCACAAAAGCTTAGCAGATGAAGAATACTACATTGGTCTTGTGCAGGGTTTCTCAAACTTTTTCAACCACGGAACACCACGTCTTGTTGTTTCGTTTCACGGAACACCAAGAAATTAGTGTGTGATCTGTGGGTGAGGGTTTTAAGTCCCAAAATCTTGGATTGCTGAAAAACAAGCGTTTTATGTAGCTGATTCCCGCTCATTTTGAGGTAACAAAGACCAATATGTGACGAATGGGCTCAAATGAACCTGCAGTGCGTCATGTCAATTAATCGGCAGAATACTGAAAAGGCCGCGGAATACATCAGTGTTACGCAGACCAAAGTTTGAGATACGCAGGTCTAGTGCATCAAGACAAGCTTACTGCAATTTCATCATTATGTTGCTTGGAACGAACGAAATTTTCCAAAGCTTTGGGAAAGCACGGTGAAAGGTCCAATTCGACGATGCCTTGTTCCGTTTTGGGTGTTTTCCCTGTAGATATTTTAATATCGCAGAACGGGTCCTTCACGAAATCTCCACAAGCAATGCGAGACCACATGTCCAAGTACGAAAACAATCGAACATCTTCGCTTTGTTCCAGCTTGACCGAATTCGCACCCTTCGACCAAAACACTTGAACTTTGCAGCAGCGCATGCACAGAAGTGTGAAACCAACTTGGCCGCGGAGTTTGAGGCCAGGGCAGAAGAGACTGAGAACTTTGCTGATGTCTTGGCGCACTTTTTCTGACAAATCTTGCGTGCCATCAAATCGAGGTAATTTCACAAGCTGGTGTTCTCCGGATGCTTCTAAAGGATCATTGTCGGGTGGATAAAGAAGATGTGATCCGCTTTCAAAGCAAATAGTCTCATCCATCACAACTTTGTCTTGGTATTTGACAGTGAGTCGGTATTTGTATCAATCTGATTCTGAAAAAAAGAATGTGGCCTGAAACAATCGTAACTCCTAAACGCAACGCTATAGGACTTTTGACTGTTTAAAATTTACAACAAATTGCGCTGATCGACAAATTTAATCTGATCGAGAGTGATTTTCATTGACCACTTTCCTGGTAAGCTGTAAGAAAGAGATCAGCCATCATGGATATAAAAAGGTCTCAAACTAGCGAGCAGAAATGTTAAGTAGTTCGTGTTTAACGTCAGAAGAAAGAATTTGAAAAAGTCAAACTTGGATACGAAGGCAATGCATTTCGTTAAAATGTAAGGGAAGAATAATTACATGACTCCACAACTAATGTCGAGCAGAAGATGTCTAATCGCCAAAAGTAACCAACGCCATTAAACACAGCTCGTAGAGAAATGTCTACATATTTTAGTGTTACAACGATATCGTTGAGCGCAGGTTTCGGTCTCCAGTGGGAGTGAAAACCGATGCGAGCAG
>JGI24022J15233_10010767_pt1 | contig 10394 bp, 6 predicted proteins | sample Ectturendosymbi2_FD_15233 | JGI IMG/M metagenome (IMG submission 15233)
GCAAGAGCCACATTACATGGCTTGGCGGGCCGGGTTGTGGCCCGCGGGCCGCCTGTTGCACACCCCTGTTTTATTGGGTCTGAAAAACGTGGGCTTTACAAATAAAAATAACAACGAGATCGCAATCCTAGTACTGTTCCAAGCTTGTTGAGCCTTCCGAAACAATAACATTGATTCTCATTATGTTTCTAATTCAAGCCAGGGCTTTGATAAATGCCGTCATCCCTTCATAATAGTATAAGCAGGTATTTTAAGGCAAATAAACACAAACTACTTTTGTGGTTGATACAATTACGTGTGTAGTTAACTGTTAATCTTTTTTGCACTATTGCAAAAGGTAGAAATACGTGCAATCTTAAAACACCATGACAACAATATTTTAAAGTAATTTCAGACCCACTGCCCCTGAAATAATCTGCAAGTTTTTGCAGATTTCGTGCCACATGCTGCGTTTTTTCGCAGCTAAAAACAATTTAATCAGATTTGTTTAATCAGTCTTATGATAAAAATATTGATGTTAACAGGACAGCGAACAACGTCTAACCATCTAACGCTGAGTAAACGCACGAAAACATATTTAAAGAACCTAATGAAAAGTGTAAGGAGGAGCGCAGGCAACTGTTGATAGAAAGTCGACTGGAAACCAGGGCTGTGGAGCCGGAGCTTAATTTTAGGTTCCGGCTCCAGCTCCAAGCATTTAAATTTATTGGCTCCGGCTCCGACATCTAGACGTTGGCTCCGGCTCCGGCTTCACAACAAGTTCGTCCATTGAAAACTAAAAAACATTGTAATATTTGTACAACTAGATTACCCTATGAACTATGTCTGTGGAACCGGGACCTAAATTTCAGGCTCCGGTTCCACCACCTAAAAATTTTCGGCTCCGGCTTCAGCCATCCAAAATTGTTTGGGCTCCGGCAAGACCGCCCTGTTGCAAACTATCGCAGAAATCTACAGCATAAAACCACAGCAACTCACGTACTTCTCTTGTTAAATGTCCGTCTTGCTTAATATTGTACAAGCGGAAAGTCCAGTGCATCTTGTCCGTAACTGATCCTTTCAAAACAGTCGCAAGGCCAAGAACGAATTGCTGCAAACACAAGTCGTACTGTGCGCTGTCCCTTGATAGAGCAGAAAACAGGGCAGTAACTTTTTTAATATTCGGCAACATCCCGACTTGCAATTTATTATGAAGTCATTAACAGTACCGTATGGTGTGACAACTGGAAGGATTTTACTGAAATCCAAAACTTGGGAACTGCAAAACAAAGACGAAACGGCTCTGTGAGACACCGTGAACGACAAGAATCAGGTTCAACTCAGCGCAACTTCTTTTGCTTTTTATCTGATTAAATTTAGTCTACTGGTCGCAATAAATCCGAGAACCTGCTCAGCATACTTTAGATAGTTGCGCTGAAAGTCCATCTTTGCGTTCAATTATTGTGCATTTTTTCGGGCCATCTAACTGCTGCTAAAGCAAGGTTTTTGATTTTACCCTTCGCCAGAATTCTTATCTGGGAATGTCAGTAGACCTTGAACATAGCCCAGTGCACTTGCTCAGTAGAATGCTCCTAACGCCAACAAAAGTTTAGCCAAACTTCGTCCGCCGGTCGGTTTGTTCGTTTCTATCATGCTGAGGTGCAGAACATGTTTCGTTGCTCAAAATTTAAAAGCGACACTTTGCACATGATTTGTTATGACTTTTGTTGAAGTTAAGATTTTCTGCCGGATTTAAATCACAGAGCAATGCACCAAGCTTTGCCTTATTTGCTAAGTGCTTTTAGTGAACTTAAACTATTTGGGTGTGATTACCGCAGACGCATTTGGTGTTAAATAAATGAAAAAAATCGCAACTAAATCACATAATAAGCTCATGCGGCAACAGTTCCCTGTGTGGGCGCCAGCTTCTTTAAAAATAAATTTAATGCAAGACCGTCATGACTGCCAGCAAGCTATAGTTTTGGGACTAATTTTCCGTAGGTTGAAGATGGATTCATCACAACAGCCAATAGCTTGCGTATTGAAAACGCCAACAACATCAAAAAAATACCAAGATCTTACGGGAACCGGCCTTGCACAACGCAAAATTATGCAATGGCCTTCACAAAATGTGTTGAGCCTAGGCTTCGTAATAGTTTATATTTCTACTGTTTTTTTATGCAATACCTCACCACTGGGTTCTTTCAGGTAGTCAATTAAAATGTTCGCTTAAATAAAAAATAATTTTACCTGAAAAGTTACAAATCCTTCGTTCTGCTGGTCGAATGTTCGAAAGACGTAATGGGCGTAAAGATCGGAGTCTGGTAAAATATCAACGGTAAGACAGTGATTGCACAATACGCTAGCGCATCTCAGAATAAATAATTTGCTGGGTGTAGCACGTTAAAGCTTTTTTTATTTTATACGTCCAAAAAGAAACAGACATGTGGTCTAAATAGCTGCCACACCCCGCGTGTTATTAACATGCACTGCTGGAGAGGCAAGAGAAAGATGTTCCTTGCCGTGACAAGATACTAAGTTCAAATTTGCAAGCTCTACAACAGCTCATGAACGGAACAGTGAAAACAAGCGCTTTCTCTCTCTTGCCATCTTCCATAAAAAGCTTTCTGAAACCCAAGCCGCTCGTTTTGCATCTTGCAATCAAATCATACGCAAAATATTCAGCTACTTCTTTTTACCTCCGTTGGGAAAGAACTGGCCGTATATGGTTTTGAATCGTTCCTCAGTGGCAACACCGGTGGGGCATTCCTAGAAAAACATAAAATAGAAGCGCACTCAGAAAAGGATTGTCGATAATTTGATCAACATTCACGGCGTTTGCCTGGTAGGTAGCCGGATCTCTTGGACACATTTTTCAGGATTTTGCTTGAAAGCTTCAGTTAGTCGTGTAAGTATTGGCTACACACATTTTTTGAAGTTGAAAAAAGCAGAGAATCGCTTTTTCATCGTTTTTTTCCTTTACACGATAAGGGGCCTGGTACTGAATAATAAGTTCCAGAAGCACACGGAACCATTAAAAATCTGAAGTCGTTTTCCGACACTATGTCACCGAATCAGCAGCAAACAAAATAAAGGTCTGGACTATTTTTTCGTTGAAAAGTTGATCCATAGAAATGCAGCCTAACGGTGTCAATCATGTGTATAAGGCTGAAAAATATTGCACCATGATGTAATGGCATTATTTTGTTATGGTGTCGTTTCAAGCTCTAGCAATGTGTCTGAAACATTCGTTCAATTTTTGGTTCATCGCAGTGCCAAATATAACAGGCCTAAATAATGCACCAGACAAGCAACGCAATCAATTTTTGTTCTGTGATTAAGCTTTCATCCAGCTCACTCGCCATTAGTTGTGTTGCTGACAGTTAGGTCTCACGGGAAAGTCTAGGTTTCATTGTGATTGGCACGAAGCAAGTTAGAGTTACGCCAAACTCTCTATAAGCTTGTTTCGCCAGTCTCCATTCCAATACTAAATTAAACGCTAAATCATTTGCTTCCTATAAGCAGATGAAAGATGTTCATGAAACAAAAACAAAAGAACATGCAAATAATGTCATTTTGTGTGTCAGATAGTCCATTATCGAATTTTCTGGAACATTCAGCATTGCATACGGTGAATAGGAACGATCTCGACTGAGCTTGCGCTTTGTTAAACAACGCAGTGCATAAATTCAATTTTGCGTTGCTTTTCAACGGCAGCTTAGTTGCACGAGTAAAATGGCAGTTTTTCTATGGTTGGCCCAGTTCCCAAGCTGTTCCGATTTCTATAATTGTAGCTCTCTTAGCGAAAATTTCCGATACGGCCAGGCGCACTTAAATTTGTGACAAAATGTGATAGTATGATAGTAGATTCTGTTTGAATAAGGACTGAGGATGCATAATTTTACGTGAAATCGATTTCCTATTAAAAATTGCTGATCGATTCCTTGCTTACACCCATCGTGGAAAGTACTGTACATACTTAAATGTGATAGTATATGTTCATAGTTTGAAGGCAAAGAAATCACCCTATGACAAAAGTTTAAGACCACTTTTAAAATAAAGACATATCGCCAGATATTCGTAATGGACATACTTGTTATTCCCGAAATAGCTAGTGTGGTTACATCATAATTTATATATTTCGCTGACATAAAATGCTGTAGAATGAGGTTTTGTTTCATTCTCGCAGAGCAGTGTTGCCAACCTTGCGGTTTTCCCGCGAATTTGGCCTTGTTTTTTTGTGGATTTGCGTTTTTTTTGAAGACTTGTGGTTTGCTTGTTTTTAGGCTTGTTTTAATTAAATTAGCTTGCTTTTTGCCTTGTTTTTGCAGATTGCTTTTTTTCAAATTTTATGGCACTTTTGCTGTTTCAATTTACTGCAAAACGAAATTTGGGCGTGTTTTTGTGTAAATTTGCACATTTTCGGCTTGTTTTTTTGCATTTGCCTCCCTGCTTTTATATTTAATTCACCTGCTGGTTTTATGATTTTTAAATTTTCCTACCAAACGCAAATTGGGCTTGTTTTTTTCCGTTAAATTACCTATTCTAGGCTTGTTTTTCAAATTTGCTTGTTCATACAAAATAACCTGGCATCACTGGCAGAGCGGTTTAGTCATTCAGCAGTGTATCTGACCAGAAAGATCTAAAATGTACATCTAGAAATGAGCTGAAATGCATCTGTCAGCACTGAAAAACGTGGAGAACAAGCAACTTTTTGAGAACAAGCTTATCCAAGTGCTTGACTAGCCAGGAAACTGCTCTGACCTCAACTCAATTGAAAATTTATGCAGCTTGCTGAGGAATAAATTATCTGAAAGCCAACCTTCTACTATAGCTTTGCAGCACTGCAAATTACACTAAAAGAAATTTGGGTGAAAGACATATCGCTTGATTACCGCCTCAACCTCGTCAGCAGTAAGCCACGTCGGGCGTGTATGCCGTTATAAAGAATGGAAGCGGCCATGAAAACTATTGAAAAAGTGTTTTCATTGTGAAGATATGTTTCGTACTTTATATTTTTTTAAGTGTCCTTTCTTGTTCGTAATAAAATAACTTACATTGCAGTGTGCTTTTAAACTAAAACGATTCAAAACAACAGCTGTTTTTAAACTTTTGTCCCAGGGTATAAAAGCCGGGGCCGTGTGAGGATTTTTCCCGACGCAGTGCGTCTTTCAAGCGATGAATCGATATTTCGATGGCTGCACCGACTCTTTTGATGTAATATTGATTAGGAGCAGTTTGTTTTATGACGAGCCGAGAAAGACGTCTCAGGTCGGGAGCAATCTGTCTCTAAGGCACCTATTCAGCCGTGTGCAGATCTCAGTCAAACTCTGCTTTCCATTCAGTTTGACATTTGGTTAGCAATTTTCGATCAGAGTTGACCTTTGCCAAGAAGAATCGAAGCAAGCTGACTTCCGCCTATCCTAACTTGAAATAAACCGGTGTTAACATTTGCCTTATCTTCATCTTCTTAGATCTTTTCAATTCGTCTTTTTAGATTTACAAACGCATACACAACCTAAGGAACCAATTCTGGAGTCATTTGCATCATTTGCGCAACTGTCTATTTAAAACTAAATTTATCTGATTCATAGCGAATGGAATAATGGAATATAACAAAAAGTAAACTTAAAACCTGCTTTTTCTTTTTCCTGTTTCCGTACTCGTAATGTTTTTGTATAAATGTATCGATCCAGCACAACAATAAACGGTGAACAGAAAGTTTGTGACTGTCGATCACGCCGGGGTAATCGAGCTGATAGCTAAGGTGTATTCACCAGCATACTTGAGCGGGGAAATTTTGACTGGCGCAGTGATGAAGTGAACAATGAGAAACAACCAATCGAACTTCACTGGCACCATTAACCACTAAACGCGGTAATGTTTTAAAGAAGATGGCACTATTTACGCATTGTTCACCTGTAAGCAAAATAAGTGCGGTTGGTCCTTTTGAAAAAAACAGTTATCGACGAAGCGTCAAACCCATGTATTACAAGTGTGAATTCTGTCGCATATGACACATTTTTTTCAAGATTTCCATGGAAAGCAGTATGTTAACCAAGATTACAGTCGATTAGATCGCACGGTAAAACCCACAAACTGCTCATTCACTCTGTGGTTTTACTTCTTTGATTGCTTTTTCTCTCTTCCGGATCCATGATCGCAGAAAAGTTTGACTGAGGTTAACAGTATGGAAAGTGGCAATTGCCTCTTTTGAAGGAATCATATGAAGGCCGGGCATTTCGCCCTACCAGCAGATTGTATGCACGTTGCACAATCTGGAACAATATTTCGAGCCTCAAATTGTTACACGACTCTGTTCGATCATTTTGTCGAATTCAAAGGCCGTTTGGGTATATTTTATAGAATTCGAGACTACCTGAAAACAAGCACACTTATGATCAATCTTAGCCTTGCATACTCCTACCTACAGCATGCCAATGGTGCTTGGGGCTCAGCAACGAAAACCAGTCTACACAGACTAAACACCATCCATAACAAAATAATTAAGACTATCATTAAGAGCTCTTACCGATGCCATGTAACATCTCTTTGTGGCCAATTAAATTTATTGAAACCGGATGACATATCAGTTGGAAATTGTTAAGCTTATGCACAACTTCTACAGCGACAGAATGCCCAGCACATTGAATCGTCTCTATACTACCGTTAGTTCTGTGCACACCCACCAAACCAGAAGTTCTACTTCTGGCCAATACTTCTGTCAACCAGTCTATACCAATTCGGAAAAAGATCAGTCAGGTTCAAACAAAGGCCCAAGAATCTGGCGACAAACAGATTCCTCTCTTAGGGAATTGCCAACAGTCACCTCCAAAAAACGATGTAGGAACTCGCTTAATGAAAATTACAAGAATCATCGTGAGTAATGCCTTCCATTTGTTGTCCCCTTGCCCCCTACCGGAGAACCACACCGAAAGTCGGCGTCTATTTTCGAAGTTTGCGTTATGTTACATGGTGCGATTGTCAAATGTCAATGCATCTAATTACTCAAGTGCGCTCGTATGTGCGTTTGCAGTTTTCCTTTTCTACGTGTTTTAATATAACTAGCCTGCTAGTTTGCGAATACGTTGCTGCCGTGGTCCAGTTCTTTGTTGCAGAATATCAAAAAAATCTGCAGAAGAAGCAGATGAGTTTTAACACCAGGCCCTGTCTCCAAAAAAGAACCCCTTACAATCCCTGGAGTCTGCATTTCGGGCGGAGAGCAGCTCGAACTAAGGTGGATCCCCGATTGCTGCAAAACGACTCAAAGAACCATTAAAACTGTCTTTGACATGGGTGTGCGTGGATCAAGGCAGGTTATTGCAACCAGAAGAGGATTTCTTGTTAGTCTGTTTTTTTCTGGAACTTTGCGGTCCATGACACTTAACCGTTATGGCTACTTGTCTCCGACAAGAGTATCCTCTTCACAATTTGGTCATTAATCCCACAACTTGTGCATCGGACTGCGACAGCACATCTTGCGGTCGACAAAACCTTTTATAATAGAACTTTTGCCGATCTCATTTAATTTGTAGGGCACCTGACTAGATAACCTCTTGCGTTTTTTCGGTGCCCCAGCCTTCGTCGTATTGAAGAGCATATCCTGTGCAATGAAGTTAGTACCGCCAAATAGATCTATCTACAGTATATGGGCAAAAAGATGAGGTTTAAGTGGAATGAAAGTTCACCTGGATAAATAATTGCCATCGGAACTTACATGCTGCTGACTGGTTTTACATCGCTTCTTACGGCCCGATAAAATTTGCTTTCGAAATAATTTTTTTTTGTTTCAGGGAAGAACATTAAATATAAAGGGGACCAGAACTGTTTCAATTGCTGCTTTGTTTTAAATTCCAAATCCCCTTTTGTGCAAAGCGGCAAGAACAGGACGTTTGTGAAGAAACCTTTGCAAACACAAAATAACGGCGGGACCAGATCAATCCTCTTGTCTGCACGGAACACGATCACAATATAATTTCACTCGACAGATTTCGTCAACGCCAAGCGGAAAGCGCATGCTCCTCACGTTCTTGAAATTTCTGTACAGAGACTTCAGTTCCGCTTTGTCGAATCCTGTCATTTCCATCAGCACTTCAATCCTTTCCGGTGCGCAGCGCACGTGGGTCCGTTCGATTTCTCCGCTCTCGGCATCTGAAGGTCAGCGCAACATTTGAGTTTCACAGTTTGATTATTATGCAGCAGCAGCAGCGGCATACATTGTTCTAAAGGAGGATATTGGCAAGGAAATGCTTTGTGTCCTTTTCAAGCAACATTACAGTGCGAACAGACGCACGAGCGTGTCGAAAACATGAATTTACAGAAAGTCATATTTTTGATAAATCAATCTTTCATTAAATCAAAATGCGTTTCTATAAATCTTAATCTTATATGGGAAGGTGATGTATGCATAGTCTGTAATCCAACATCCTAAGCCAAAATAGAAATACTTTGGTTTCATAAAGAGCCAATTAAGTAAGAATTGGACTTAGAAAAACACTGGATACACTCGAGAACGAATTTTCAGCACAAATTCTAATTACATAATAGTACACAGATGTCGACATAATTGAGGCATTTCTTAGCATTGTCCAACCTGCGCTTTACCATTAACTGACAGCTCAGATTTGTATTTTTGAAGTTTTCTGAATACAGTAACTTTCACAGGGAATGAGAATGGGGGAGGCTTGCACGAGATCTTCAGCACTAATGAAATATAATCAATACCCATTTAAAAATCTTGGCAAAAACTCTAGTTGTTTGTAATGCCGATGAACCCGTATCAGCTTGTAGATGAACTTGAATGAACCATGACTGGCTGTTTTTTTACGGTAAGAGATGGGGGGATGGCATAGAACAAGAGGTCTCCAACCTACAGACCGCTGGCCAAATCCCACTCGTTAAGCCATTTAATCCGGCCCGCGAAGACATTTTGTTAATTATAATGAAAAATTAAATCTTTTACGACACATTTGTTGATTTGTTAGAATGTAACATGTCCCGAAGAATCACATTACGTAAGATGTCCGACCCTTGAACTGTTGCGTAATAGCTTATGTCGCCCTCTGACGAGAAAGTGTGGAAACCCATGGCATAGAAGATTAGAAGGTGAGCGGCCACTGGGCCAGACCCAGACAAAATCAACTCTTGCCGTACGGGGAAAGATCATACAAGTAGGTCTACACAGGCCGCTGCAGTCTATACGTTTAGCACAGTCTTTACGTTAGTCCTGCGCTGAAAAAATCGACCACTCGACAACAACTCGCTTGCCTATCTCCTTAGGTTAGATGACTTTTGAAGGCAACGCAGTTTGATGACTTTTGAAGGCAACGCAATTTGTTGTGTGGATCTGAACTGCAAGCATTCGCGTATTGAGTGATTCCCAACTTGCCTGAACTCCCAACGCACTAATCATATGCATAAAATCAAACGACGCACTGCACCAATAAATATTCAGGGATTGGTATTTAATGCGATTCATCAGCTTGCTTGTGAAATAAAATACGGTGTTATGTTTGAAACGACTGAGCGCATTTCTCTTTCGATGCTTATCTTTGTTTTATTATTGCAACAGCGCAAAAGCCAGCTTCGCGCAAGTACGAGGCAGCAAACGGAATTAAAATCCGGAGAGCTTCTTCAGATGCAAAAAATGGATCTAAGCAGGATTTAAGCTTGCGACGCCCTTGCAATTTCAAAACGACGAGCTCGTATTCCACTCGTTTGGAGCGGCAGTGATTCGTTGTGTTTGTTGAAAGTTCATCTCTACAGTAAAAGTCTCTAAAGGCACGTCTCTCGTGTGAAAATAGCTAGCATACGAGAAGCGAAACCAATATCCATACATTATGATGAAGAAAACTAGTAAAGCTTTATTTAAAACACTAAAGTGAGCCTTTCATTTTGTTACTATAGCACGAACGGCCTGGATCATCCAGAAGAACCTAACAAAAGCATCGCGATCGCGAAACAAACTTTTGCTGCTGGTTGCTTTTGTTTTATTGGCTAAGAGCGACGTGATGTCAGGCAGATAGAATCACACCGCAAATGTTTACTGGCCTTTCACTCTTAACGGGTTCATGATTATGTAGTTGTGACACAAATTGTTCAGGTTACAACCCGATCGAGCTGTTTGCTAATCTGGTAACTTGCCAATGTGCCTCAGTATACAGTCCCTGTAACTTTAAGGAAGTGAACCAACTCTTGACTGTAGGAAACGTGGTAAAACTGGATATGGGGAGAATCTGACAACTGTGTTGGAAAACGTTCGGAATATTTATCAAGGCCTGCGCGTTAGTCCAAGCGTGTGCTTTACCGCGGCAAAGCACCTAAATTGAGTGCCTTGATGGGGCGAAAGAGATATTGTTTATGAGAGCAAATCTCCATGATATAAATCTCGCAGTAATGTAGTGCAACCAGTGCCG
>JGI24022J15233_10010769_pt1 | contig 10393 bp, 6 predicted proteins | sample Ectturendosymbi2_FD_15233 | JGI IMG/M metagenome (IMG submission 15233)
TTTGCCTGGGACACCCTGGACACATGGCCGAAACAACGTAGGTGGGATCTCTCAATTCGGACGAGAAGTGGCTGGATGTTCAGGGATTTACAAATTTCACAGCTGTTCACTTTTTCGCAAAGTGTCACATCTTGAACTTTTTGCAAATCACGTCCCTGCCGCTTGTGTTTTCATTAGTATTTATTCAGTCATTACCTAAGATGTATAACCATGGTTAAGTATCGGAACAAACACCAGTTGAAAAGCTGACAGTTTTGCCGTGTTTGGAAGCTCCCGTTGTGTGATTACTAAGCGATAAAGCTCACGCAGAACTACGTCTGCTTTGCCAATTCCCGCATGAATCTCCTTCCCTCTTCCGTAAGTGTAATGCGACTCACTACACTGCCTTGGGTATCTGGAGAGACAGAATATCTGGTTATTTTTATTGCTGATTTTCATTCCAGCTTGATCGTGCGCAACAGAAAGCCGAACGAGTGAGTGTTGAAGGCCCTGTTGAGAAGGTGCTAGCAGTACCAAATCTTCGACAAAAAGCAAAACTGTGACTGTCTATCCAATGGACTTTGAAGGAGAGGTGTGAAAGCATACACTCTTACCGTACGATTGCAATTTTACTCCGCTGACAGGACATAAATTTCTCAGCAGGATACAGTGACATGACGGCCGGTAACGGGGGATTGTCAACACCGTACACCCGCAGCACTCTCCAAAGCTATCCACGAGGAACCCGGTATCATGATTTCGTGAGGTCGACAAAACATGTGCAGATGTCTTTTGCATGGTCCAGCTTCACCACTTGGCTCCACCAAGCGGTTGATTTTTTGCCACATTCGCCTCTCCGTGTTGTTTCTGCCTGCACACCCGAGCAACAGATGAAGTTATAGCTGCTTTGAACAGCCGCCATTCCACCTCCGCGTCCTCTGTGCATTCCTGGAGTTCTCAGAACATGGACGATACGCAGTCTGCAGACGTCTTTCTTACGGCTTTGTCCGCCAGGACCTCCCACTTGATTAGGTAGGATCTTCTCGCCTGCATGTTTGTATAGGTTCCGCCGAATTTTCCAGATGCAAGTTGCAGACCAGCAGGTGGTGATTGTTTGGCATTTCTGCACCCTTTCTGATATGATCATCTGACACTGAACGGAAATAGTCAGCTGAAACTATGCAGAAAGGAATGAGTGACCGTTGACCCAAATAATTTCTGCACCAGGTCTACTTGCGCACATCTCTGTGTTGGAGGAAATGTTCCTGAAACACAGTGGGTTGTTACAGCAGAGTTGTAGCAGGAGTTTTCCATTATGATTTATATTTACTTCAGTATAACCATGTAGGCCGATCACACCACATCAAACCCCATCATATTTCCCAACGTGTACACTGATGTCTCCCTAAACAAAGGATCGAGGATTCGTTAGCTTTAACCCTTCGCAAGGAATAACTAATTTTTTGCCACGAATTGCTGGTACAGCTCACTTGAGTTTGGGCCGTATACTTGTACAAAACACAAAGATCGTTCCAATAGCTTCAACATCAACATGCACACTGTTCCTGCTATTGCAATCCATTCATTAACACAGTTTGCTTGCTGAAGGCTTACAAGTGTCCTCATTACAGCCTTACAAACCTTGCTGGTACAACTAGGGAGTAGAAAAGCTTCCACAAATCATTTAATCTAGCTTAACAGTGTTAGAACCACGACGCTTTGTGAAAAATTTTCCAACAGCATCCAGGGAAAATTACTTTTGACCTTCTTGAAGAATGCGTGTTCTTTTCCCTGTGAGCAAAGTTATGTTTCAGTTTCCAACTCTGTGAATAACTCTGCGCTGTGCTTATTCGCCTCCCAAGATTCTTAGCGGGCGCAACGTGTGGCCTGCAATCATGGATACCTGGTGGGGAAACTGACACGAATTTTTCGCGTCTCAAAGAGTATGGTTTTGAATGGTGCCGTGTTGGTAACATTCATTTCCCACTCTTTTGCTGACGAATGTATTTTATGATTGTTGGTGTGTTTATCGTTGTTTCCTAGCATAGGTAAATGTTAACCTTTGATTCACATATTCATTGATTTACTGCCATCTTCACTGCCGAGGATTTTGTATAAAACAGGACTTGGTTTTCATGAGGATTTGGGCGATTTTGGTGTTTTCTCGCCACCTGGTGAAACAAAACTAAAATGGAACAAAACATTGCAGAAATAAGTTTATTGTTTAGTGCAGGGGTCACCAACGTGGTGCCCGGGGGCACCAGGTTGCCCGCAAATGCCAAGGTCGCCCGCGGGCTTTTATTAAAAATAACATTAGCATGCTCAATGTCTTCACATTAACGAATATCAATACTAAAGTAATTGATGGTAAATTTAGTAAAATTTTGATTTCACATGTGTGTATCAAACCAGTAACCCTTCGCATTAATCGGTAATCGGTAAACAAGAAGTAGCTCGCAGTTTCAAAAAGGTTGGTGACCAAAGTGTTAATCGAACCCACCTCGTGCGTGGTGGCGCGATGCGCCCTTCATGCTCGTTGACATACGAATGACATGCAATGAGCGATGACATACGAACTTCGACTCGCGCGGTGCGAGGTAGAGAGAAGTTGGATAGGTGTGTCTGTGAGAGCCATTATCATCGTTTAATTCTCGAGACGTCTCAAGTTTTCTGTTCGCACGTTCTGTTTCTATTCTGTTTGAGTTCATCCGAGACAACAAGAAATAAAAATGATCAAGTACGTGAAATTCAGTCTCAGTGTGAACAATGATTATAAACACTTGACTCCTTAGGCGACCACCATCGTCGCTTACCAATACTTCCAAGACATCCGTCTCTACACAAATGGCCCCCACACCAGGACACGTCGTTTCAACAGTTGTAACAGTTCTACAGAATTAATGAACCCACACAAGGAAAATGGACAATACCAAAGTTGCTACTCGAACCTGAGTAACAAATTTAAAATTTTTCAGTTTTTAATAATTCTGAAAGAGTTTGTGATCAGATTTCTATTGCAATGTACTTCAATATTTCCATACTTGAGTTTTGAATGTGCTGTCGGCAACGAAAACTACCGAGTTTTATTTTGCTTCGTATCACAACTGTGAGCATGAAATAATCTATTTAAACGTATCTGTGGTTTCTTGTACTTGTACACGACATTGGCTACTTCAAGATCGTAAATATCTGTTTATTTGTAGGCTTCTCTGCATTCATAAATGCTTGTAATTTTAAAAGTCGCAATTCCAGATATGTTCAAACATCTAGCCTGGATTTGGTGAATTAATCGAATTTTTCTTAATTTTTTTCCGACAATACTGTAATATCTGGCGTAATATTATGGAACAGCTCATTCTATTTGAATAAGCATTGTTTGCAGACTTAAGGACTCACTATGCATAGTTCTCCATGAAAGTGATATCCTATTAAAAATGTCCTAGTAAATTCCTTGCTTATGTCACATGTGGAGTGTAGTTAGTATTTCCATCATTACGTATCAATAATGCTTGAAAAATATATCCATAATCACCATTACATACATGGGCGTCGGAAGAATTTTTTCCAGGGGGGCCACTAGGGGATTTTTCCAAAACTTTTCCTGGGCTGGCCCAAAGTGGTGAAATTTTAATTTTTCCTCTCAAAACTCGGAAAACAACATTTTGCTAAATATTTCAAAATCCAGGGGTCTTTGCCCCCTTGATTCCCACTTCCGATGCTCATGATTGCATATATCTTGAATCTAAAAACCTGCTTTTTAATACCAACTCTGGATTCACAAACATTATTTCAAAATTTTAACCATGTGGAAGTTACTTATAAACTTATTGTTACTGTATTGAGTAGCTGCTAATCACAGGTTGTGTTTTTAAATATTTCAAATGTTTGACAAAGTTGTTCACACCGTTCTTCTTTTTCAACTATGCACCAGCTTTGTGTCACTGACTCTCTTCGCAACGTCATGCCGTCATACTTATCAAGAAGCTAGCAGCTTTTGCGTCTTGGAAGCTTTCATTTTTGAACTATTCCATGTTTTTTCTGGAGCGCCACAGGGGTTTGAGCTTGGCCATTACTTTTTGATTTATTGGTACAAACATAAACTTTGCCATCTCTTTATTTGCTGGTGATATTATAATGTTCTTCTAAAGATCCTGAAACTATGCATACTCTATTGTTTCATAATATGTGTCAATTAGACTTGTGGTTTGATTTCTGTAGTGGTATGCCATCAGTGTTGCAAAAATGCGAGTTCTTTCAATTGCAACCAATCTACCTCTTCATCCTCCGTCACATTTTCGTAACCAAGCATTAACTGCAGTTACTTCCATCAAACATCCCGAACTCATTTTTCATAAATCTATGACTTGGCGTTTGCACATCTCAATACAGCATCACAGAGGAATGCCAATATTTAATGTGTTGAAGGAATTGAACACTTTACACCAAGAAATTCACTGTTATTGCTTTTATCGTGCATACGTTTTGTCCGTCCTTGATTAAGAAGATAGTGTTTATGATAAGTTTTCTGTTGTAGACATCACTTATCTAGAAAGCGTTCAATTGTTGCTACAAAGCTTATCCTTGGTTGCCACAGGACTACATCTCATGAACATATCTACACCTCCGTCGTCATTCAAATTCTTATCGCATTTGCTACATACTTTTCGGAACATGCCCTTATTTCCTCTCTTCCTTTGTTCCAAATATTTCAAAATCTTTCCAACTACTCATCGCATTTTTATCTCAGTGTACAGCTACACTCACGCAAAACCTCGACTCTGCATATTTCAATTTTATAAAACGCTGAAAACTTTGGAATTCACTGCCCCCTGCGTGTTTTGTTTAACGTTCTCGCCAAATTCTGCTTCAAAGTATTTAACTTGTTTCTCGCCAAGACAAGCAACGCATACTATTTGCGCGGTTATAGCACTCCTTTAACTGCAATCTTGCGCGAGTTTCGCATGGGCCACAGAAAACTTTATATCGATGGCCACTATCGTCGAAATTGCCAATATGGTTCTGTTAGGACTGAGCATCATATATTCATTGAATTCCCTTCTACCAACGCCTCACGTCGACTCAGAACCGTCGCCAGAAAGTTTTCAATAGGGGGCTTTGCGTTTCTGCGAGAGAGCTTTGGGTTTGTGCTGGGGTCTTGACACTCTAAAAATTGACAAAAAACTAAACTGATTTATTGTGTTTGCTGTTTCAATTTGGCGGGGCTTGGATTTTTGGCGAGGCTAAGCCCTCAAAAGCGCCCCACCCTGTGGCGACGGGAGTCCTGCTTTTGTCGAGAATTCAAGAGATTCTTCAGATGAAGGTGTCATGTCGTGCTCGGTATTAACATTTTTTAATTACAAAGAGCTGTTAAAAATATTTTTAACCGGGCATCCGATTTACCGAGAGATCCGTCTATGTCCCTGTTGAGGCAGACGTGTTTACATTTTGACATTAAACCAATTTATTTTTTCTTGTTTCCAGTGCCGTTTCATCAGCAATCAATGCTGTGGGAATTTTATTTTTGGAAGATTTCATTTTGAAAGGATGGCCCAACATCACACCATCGATGCAAGTTACCATCAGCAAGCTACTTGGTAAGCTACAGTTTTATAACGTTGCATGTTTTTTCACTTGCTATTTTTATTGAATCAGAAATGAGCGTTGTGAGGTATTCATGCTTAGTAGCTAAGAGCATATTTGCGAAGGAAAGACGAATATATTAAATTTACCGTCTACAAATCCCAAGAATAATGCGTAATTTCATGAAATCAGAAAACGTTGAACTGGAGAGGTGTGGTCGTGTAAATGTGAGTGCATACGCTAGTGGCCTTAGCAATCTGCTTACTCTTATTGGTTTTGCCAGACTGTAAAGCAAACTTGCACACTCTCATGCAACTCTTTTACAGTGGCTGCATTTGGACTTCTATCAATGGGATACGCGTTTTGCGTCCAATACATGGAAGTAACAATCATTGAACTAACTTTTATAATACTTGGTAGCCTTGGAGGTCCGATGTTAGCCGTATTCACGTTGGGTTTGTTTTTACCTTGGTGCAACGCAAAGGTAAATTAACTGTGCATGCCTGATTATCAGCAGCGAGATTGTATATAATACTTTAAATGCATTCTATCCGTTTCAATCCCTTCTGATTACCAAGTGAAGTAAGACCGTGAGTTATTCCTAAAGTAACCTATTGCACACATAAACAAAAAGTTTATGCGATTTGTGAAAAAGCAACTAGAGCAAGAGTTTTTGAAACTCGGTTAAATGTGATTTGTGAATTAGAGCAAGAGTTCTTAAAATGAAATTAGAGCAAGAGTTCTTAAAACTCGGTCTTTTACAAAACAGCTAAACTGTGACATTACCTTGATTTCTTCTAGAATAGGCTTCGATCATGCCTAGTGTGCTAGTACTGTCACGTATCTCATGTTCTTATAGAAACGATGGCAATGGATGTAATGTTTAGCCTCTGCTAGCAGTCAGACAGGCATTTGTAGTGTTTCAGTGGTTTGCATGATGTTCCATAATAAGGTTGTAGAATTGTACATGGCGGAGTGACAGGGAACTATATTAGCCTTCACATGTGCAGATGACTGTATTTAAATTTCACCAATACAAATGTCCGAAGCACTTCCTAAGAGAGGAAGTATCAGTTGCGGCTTCGTGTTGCGTTGTTAGCACATAACGTGCATATTATTTGAACTTAACATTAAAATTCGTCGAATAGAATGTAGGGTGAGCAAACGTGAAAATGGCTGAAAACACATTTGCATTTACAATATACCAAAACCTTTGCAATAACTGATTAAAACTTTATTCCAACTTCCGTCATTTTCGTACCGGTTGTAGTGCCCCGGTTAAATTTTTGAAACATTTCTTCAGGTTTGTGATAATTGTTTATTAATCGTGTTGACTGGGAAAGCACTTTATTATATCTGAACATGCGTTAGTTGGTGGTGCTGTAATTTTAATGCTGTATTATGTTCTACGATGGATTTATTCCTTAGATATCATGTTTGGGACATATCAACTTGCAATTGTAAAGTTACGAAACTAAGCAATTTTAAATGGATTTAATGAGGCAATTGTGTTTATTTTCATGACTATCATCATTTTTGCAATATTTCAGACATAGGAAAAACTATTTCATTATGCTGCAGCAAAACATATTTTGAAGAGTACACTGCACTCTCTTATTACTGTTGAAGTCATAATTTTTATTTGTTTTTCTCTAACAGGGAGCAATTGCAGGCCAAGTATTGGGTACCGTTTTCCAATGTTGGGTGGCAGTAAGCAGTCTCGTATATGGTAAACCTCCAGAAAAATACAGCTTTTCGCCAACGTCCATTGAACTGTGTGTAGAGCCACCATCGCTTAACTTCACAGAAATATTTATTACTCATCAAAATGTATCCTCCACACTTGTAACTGTTGAAACGATTGGAACAACTTCAACAAGGTAGCAAACTATCAAAGACTTCGTTCCATGTACCTTTTTCAGTTTCAGCTTTAATTTTACTGTAGAATCTTGGAAATTTTTGTGGAAAATTCGAAAACTTGCAAACAGCAAAGTGAATGCAAACAATTCATTTAATTTCTGAACGCATGAAATGCAATTAGCCAACGTTCATTTTCCGCCTCGATGTTTACTGCGTCATGTAAATTGCTTTTCGCTTTATAGTTACAAAGGAATCTAAGAAAGTAGCAGCTTACAATACGCTCATAATGCGAGAGACATTTATTGAAAGGAGTACATTTTCTTTTACAGTAATTTGAATCGAACGAAGCAAACCAATATACCTTGACCTATGAAGAATTGCCGCAATTGTAGATTTTGTAGAAATTATTTAGAATTTATTTTTTGAATTTGAACCACATTTCTAGAATTGGTTGCCACATGTGTAGATTGATTGGAGTTGTACATGATGTTCTACTTTGCTTCAAAATCGCTGACATGTGTTGAATACTGTAGCGAAAACTTAAAATAAGTAACTTCACAGTTTATGTGTGTATAGGACAGTTATTCAAGACACGTTGTTTGCGGTATCGCCGCTCCATTACTCAACCGTCTCCTTTCTCGTTACTGTGATTGTGGCAATGGTGGTATCCTTTGTAACAGGTAAGTACAATTTTGTTATTGCCGAGTTTCGAGGTATATGACGCCGCATGACACAGCGCCAAGAGGAAGTCATCTAGTTTTGGAAATCGCAGTGCAGCACAGGCAATAAGAGGGAAACAGGTCGAGCTCGGTGTCTCTTTACCGAAACATCACGGACCCTACATTCTGAGCTCGCCTCTCCAAAAACAAACCGATACATGTGCGAAGAAAACAACCGAATATTTAAAAGTGTGAGGTGTGTTAGGATCAGGGAAAGTTTCAGGTTGCATCATATCAAAACAGTTTTCGCTGATCATGCTTCTGCTTTTACAAGCCTCCCTGTTGTTTAAACCTTTGCAACCATTTTTAAACCCTCGAGTTGTAACATCTCATCTACACTTTGACCGTTCTTTCTCAGCTTCAATTTAAGCACAGGTTTTGCCTGTTACCAGTTTTTCCCGTAAAATTTCATGCATCTGGATAAGCTTCGCATGATGTGGAAAGAAAATACACCTATTGCAATTACTGTTTTTATACTGAAGAAAAGACACATTTCAAATCACAATGAAACAAGTTCGACATTTGATAAAAACAATAATACTGCGAGATAGACGAAACTTCAAACTGTCTTGGGTAAACAGAATCAAACGACAAACTGAAGTACAACGATTTCAACTACCTTATCAAGGTAGTATCAAATATAACAACAGAAAATCCAATAACATCCATGTCCGAAATTATTAGCCACACATTGAATGTTATTTTCCAACTGTTCAATCAAATGCCAGTTTAACATTTGAATTCCCGAAAAAACAAAATTTTGGACTTTTGTCTGGTACATAACTGGCCATACCTGACCGCTGATAGAGGTGCAGAGTTATTCAAACCCTCCAAACATGCAGAACGTCTTGTAACTTCGATTAAAAAATTGTTAAGGTTTTGGTTAGCACTTTCTTGGAAGTGACGAAACAACTGGGTAAAGGCAACAGTTTTTGGCATGACGTCACCTGATCCTGAGAAAAAATTAATGGGGGGATTCGTTTGTTTTTTCATTTCAAAAAATATCCGAAAAACCTCATCTTTGGATCCCTTGGTTGAACTCCTAGCGTTTGCGGTTGGCAAGTTATGGCTAAAAAACACGAAAGTAATTGATTAATTTGTGTTTTTTGGTCATTTACTAACCACAAAGACTAGAATGCCAATTCAGGGCTACAAAGAAGAGGATTCGTCTAGTGTTTAAAAAAAACAGGAAAATCCCCCCTTGAAATTTTTAATCAGGCCCCGATGACGTCATCCGAAAAACTCTTTACCTGCCCCAGTTCTTTGGCATCTCCCAAAAAGTTCAAAACTAAAACTCCAATTTTTAATGGAAATTAAAAGACGTTCTGCATCCTTAGAGAGTTTGAACAGCTCTCTACTGATTTGAGCTACAGCCAATTGGTCAAGTATTGTTGATCTGGTAATAGAGCTGTCCGTAGTTTACTTAAAGTAAATCGTAGAGCGCGCGTTTCACTTAGAGATCTATTTTATTCAGCACGCATGGTACAGGTCAAGAACATTTATAATTATGAATTAGCAAAACATGTGTACAAAATTTATCACAATATCTTTCCTGATTATATCACAAATGGTTTCAACATTTCTGCTACTACCAAAATCAGAGAAACTAGACAAACTTCCTCATTGACATATGAAATTCACCTAGCTAAGACACTTAGTGAACGACGTCACACATCTTTTCGAGGACCCACAATATGGAATGATATTCCAAATGATTATAAACTAGTCAATTATTTTCGATTCTCTTGATAACAGAAAAACTATTTAATTGAACATCCATACGTATCATAAAAACTTAATTTTTCCGCTTGGCTGCTGTAATTGTGTTGTAGCGCGTCCTGTTTGTGCTAATGTCTTGTTGTTATCTGCACCGTCTTTTGCAGATATATGTATAGATTTCTGTAGATTATGACGCGTCTTCTGTGCAGTTCGACTTGTATTTCGTGGGGGAGGATGACTCAAAGACCTTGCGGTCATTCTCCTCCCCCTGATATCTGATTTTTTCAGATGTTAAATAAAAATGTCTGTCTGACTTCTGTATCTCTATCGGTTGGCGAGGTATGGTCGGTAATATAACCAGCCAAAATACCCAAAATTTTGGCTTTTCGTTACTTAAAGGGCAAAGCAATTTGATGTAACACTATTCCTTTAGTCACTTAAAAGCATTAGTGTTTCTGTATGCTTTCGAGGAATCAGTCGACTGCCATTTGCTTTCGTCTTTTTGCGATGATTCAAACTTGCACATATCTCTATTC
>JGI24022J15233_10010771_pt1 | contig 10392 bp, 7 predicted proteins | sample Ectturendosymbi2_FD_15233 | JGI IMG/M metagenome (IMG submission 15233)
TTTTTCTTTAGAACTAATAAGGGAATTAATGAGCTTCCACATTTTCCCAGAATCATTTCGACAAGACAAAAATTGTGACTGATAATAGCTTTTTTTGCTGATTTCCAATAAATGAGTAACTTTATTCCTGTACTTTTTATACTTTGCATGGGAGGTTAGCCCACCAAAGGCCCCCATGGCGACGGGACTGCATCTGCATAAAGTAGTTTTGTGTCAAGTTGCAAATGCATTCAAATAGTTTTGCGAACAGCTTTGTGATTGTATCACAATTTAAAACATATGAAAGGTGTCAAGATTTATAACGGGAAATTAAAGAGTTAAAAGGAAAGTTTGCGTGAAAGCAAATCCATTACACTTTAAAGGCCAGGCTTTTGCCTCGCACAGCTCAAGTAATTTTCCAAGCGTGTTGACAGCTCAGAAAACTGCTCCTGAAATTTGTTTGCTTCAGACACGGCACGTTACGCAGTACAAGCGCGTGAATTAACGCGGTTCGTTGCGTAGCAACGGCCGTAATCATTAACACGTATTAGCTCATAATTATAGCATTAAAAATCTCCCAGATTACGAAGTATCGGTTTTATCCATATGCTCCTATAGTCTAATTAAGCGCGGCGCTCGTTCGTATCTTATTTAATCGCAACCGTCGGAAATTCCCCTGAGCAACGGCAACCGCAGCAAGCATCGATTCTTGACGTTGTTCGATTTCCGTTCGCGGAAATAAATCTCAAGTCCAGGCTTTAATCGCCCTGATCCGGCGTATCGCGCAGGGTCCAGAAAAACACGGCACGCATTAAACTACATCAATTAGGTTCAACGTTTTCTGTTTGACAAGCGCGAGTTTGCTGGGAGCGAGTCATTTGAATTACACGCTGGCAGGGGACGCTGCAAGCGTTGCTGTCTCGAGTGAAGATGCTCCTCGTGTGTTTTATCGACCCACGCCAATGTTCTGCGCGGACGTATTCGAAACGTCGTCATTGCGACCAATCGCTTTATGCTGTAATGCAAACAGCTCCCACTGCCAGTCTTGTCTGTGATCTTCAGTCCCGACACACAAGAAGTATCACCACTTCTATTTCATTTCCCGAATGAGAAACTGGATCAATTTTGCGTTGTCTTGGATTCTGAGTATTTTTAACGGATTTTCTAATCGCTTCTGGATTGTTTTTTTTCGTGGTTAGGACAAGAAATGAGCACTTGCTCAAGCGCAGTAGTTACCTTGCGGAGAAAGATTTTGTAGGTGGGCTTTTTCACATTTCGTACAATTTTTGACAGTCTTTTGTTAAACTAACGGTTCGTTAGGATTTTGCTAAGTGTTGATGTCACTACAAACGTAACAGATGTGGTAGGGTAATGTGATAATTATTTATCTTTTTACGTCATTTCGTCCCCACGGTGTGTGGTAAAACAACATGGATGAAGACATAAGCGTTTTTTCCAAGATTTTTACCAAGGAAAGGTACTGCGTCTTGTTATTGGAGACTGCAGTCGTGATTTTTTCACGCTGGAACTTGGCTTGGAAACAAACACTATTAGACAAGCTTGATTGAAAGGTTGTCCAACTATCACTTGATATAGGAGTCCGCCAGTAATTCGCGGAAAATTTGATTAGTTTACTGTACAAGTATTCACTGCAAAAAGTCCATTCGAAGCAGAATTTCAATCATAATAGATGTTATAGAGAGTATATATTTGGCTTGAGCTACAAACCTCAGCTCCGCGTGAAGAACATGAAATATTAAAATTGACTGAATTCACTAAAACAATGAAACCAAACACATCTGAGCGAAAAGACTAAATTCCGATCTTTAATTTACTTTAGTCACACGGGAAAAAAACAATGGTAAAAAGAGCGTGACGTATTTGATTAAGAACCATAACGCAAAAATGCAATAATGATTAAGTGATTTATTCAGCTGGCTGGAATATACGATATTGATACGCAGAACCGTCGCCAGAAAGTCGTCAATAACGGGGCTTTACGTTTGTGCGGGGGTGCTTTACGTTCGTGCAGGGGAGGCTTGGTATTCAAATTTGACAAAATTTCCACTAATTTATAGTGTTCCAAATTTCTATTTGGGCGGTCTTGAAGCTTTGTTTGTGGGGTCTAAGCCCACCAAAGCTCCCCGTGACGACGCGCTTGTTGATACGGCCGCGTCATTGGTTACTACGATCTATGGCTGTGTTCGTGTGTTGATATGTTCTTGTGTTGTGTGTTCGTGTGTTGCCAACAAAGCAAAAGGGAGCGGATCAAACCACCTCAAAACTTCCGCTATGCAGGAAGACGGTGTTGAAATCTGAAAGAGCCCAAATAAATAAAACAAGTACAACGTAACGAACTGAAGCCTACGCAGCAAGGAAATAGCACATCACACTCCATGCTTGGAGGATGTTCTGGAATTTAGAACATTGAGTTATCCGGAGCAACCATGCTGGACAAATCAAAGCTCTTTGTCAACATTTACAAATGAATCTCGATCTGTATTATGATCCAGAAGAGCTTCTTCGAGATATTTTACTGAAGCTCTGCTAGATCAGGTCTGAAACACAGATCTGTGAATGTCGACAATGGTTGTATGGTTTCGATAAGCTTGCTAAAGCCGTTGACAGTTGTATAACTAAAGTAAAAATCACAAAAGAAATGCGTGGTAAATGGACGAAGCCAAAAAAAGGAAAACATTCTGGCAAGACGAATAAACTAGCCATGCAGCTAATGTTGAAACATGAAATACCAACATGCTAAAAATGGAATCGCAAAGGCAACACAACATACGCGCATAGACTATGTGCAGTGCATGTATCTGAATATAGCTAAGACCTCGGAAACCATACCACAGATTAAAAGTGTGAAAGAACAAAATACAATATTAACTACCCAAGGGTAAGAGCTGAAAGGAAATAAATCAAATCGACCCTACGACTATCACCATAGGTGGCGGAAGGGGAGGCCGCATGGATCTAGCCCCCCACTTTTTTCTGGGGGGTCTGGTCCCCACTTTTAAATTTAGAATTTTTTCCTAAATAAGTTTAAGTGACATAATTAATATTGGGTCCATTGTTAAAGTCAGTCGTTTAATGAAAAAAATTTGGCAGAATTTTGACACTACTGATTGTAATTTGGCAGGATTTTGTAAACGTTTGGCATAATGCACCGTGCACAATCTGGTCATCTTGCTCGGGCTTGCTTACTGTGTAGTGCGTTGTCGAAAAGTGTTTCCAGATGATGTAATACTACATAATTTTTTTAAATGGTGTAATTTTACGTGGTTGTGTGTAGGAAAAATCTCGTGCCCCAACATCGAAAAATTATTATAATTTCAATCATTTGAACATGATTGTAAATAGTGAAACTTTGCTGAATCGTACACGCAAAATCAAATATTTGACAGATCAATTTCAATTGTGTTTTTGTATTTGCATTGGCAACACTAAATAGCTATATTTTATTTTTGTAATGGCAACACAATTGGAATCCTTATTGCAGACAAGTTGCTGCATATGCTTTGTCTTGTCTTTGCATTCCGGTATCTAAAATTGCATGACGACATACTGTAAATGTCGATGCCCTTGTAACTGAACTAAAACTATTGAAGAACATATAATCGTCTTTCGCACCTGATACCTTCAAAACTGTAGATGGTGTTAGCAAAGCTCTCACCCCTGTTCGAAGGGGAGTTACAGGAGTACTGCACGACTGTTACGGCTGTACTCGACAGCAGGGTTGCGGAGTCGGAGGTAAAATATCCGACTCCGACTCCCGACTCGGACCTTTCCAAAATTTCCGACTCCAGACTCCGACACCTTTACATAAAGGGAATGAAATTTGGCTGTTGTTAAAATCAATGGAAATTGTGGCGCACAGCAAGAAATATCTGTTTCAACAAAAGTTTTAAAAGAAATTGTACCATTTCAACAGGAATTCCCAATTTAAGAGTGTGATGTAAAAAATGATCCAATTGGACATCCGGATTCGGAGTCGGACAAAAAGTCCGACTCCGACTCTGCCCAAAACATCTGACGCCTTGCGACTCCGACTCCGCAACCCTGCTTGACAGTACCAATGTCAAATGCTACAGCAGAGCGGTCGTTTTCGTGCCTTCGACGGATGAACAACTACTTGACATATAAACTTAACGAAGAGTACTTGAACCACAGCGTATTGTTTCACGTTCAAAAACACTTAATAAATCAGGTTGATCTCATAACGATACTGCAAGTATTTATAGCAGTAAATGATCGCAAACGTAACTGTTTTGCAAAGAAGTATGTACTGTAGCACAGTATCATCTGTTTCTACTAGGGAGCGTTCACATATTCCGTCATCAGAAGTTTAGATATCTATTTTTTACGCCATCATCATTTTCAAAGCCCCTCTCACCCCTCTCTGATGATGTAATGTGTGGACGCTTTCTTAACTTTGTGCATGTTGCTATTTGTGTACTTACTTGTGATGGTTGAATTTTCTGTAAGACTAAGAACAAGTAGTTACATTTATGTGCTCAAGGCAGTGTAGTACAGATAGATAGGGTGTAGTGTAGATAGGGGTCGGTGAAGGCTTATAAAACATTGCATAAAATTGCATATTGACAAAAGTTAATGACGTCTTATTTCAATGCTTGTGACGTCACAGTTGCCAATTCAAACCACAAAAATTTCCATACTATTTTTTACGTGCACTTGTTCCCCCCACTTTGTAAAATGTTCCGCCACCCATAACTATCGCAGGATATGGAACCCGAAAAGCGCTGAAAAATGTGATGAAAAATAAAACAAACACCCAAAGTAAAACTTAACCAAATGTCAGAGAAAAAACACAGAAAGCAAACTTAGGATGTGGGCAAGAGATTGTGCATTCCTGAAAGTTGCTTGACAAAGATTGTACATTGCTAAGTATTTTGACGCACTGGTGTAGGAGGCGGGGGTGAAACTGAAAACGCACACCCAAAAGTTTTGATTTGGTGAAAATCCGGGCAAAATCCCTTAAAATCCGGGGAAAATATGTAGAAATCTGGGCAAAATCTCTGAAAACCTTCACAAAATCCCTGAAAATCTGAGTAAATTTCATGAAAATATGAGCAGAAATGGCGCCCAACATGCTTTGATTTGAAAATGGCGCCCAAAATGGCATGAAGAGCTGTTTTTTTTGAAGGTCACTTTTTTTGGAGCTTTTTCGGGCAAGTTTGGGAGAATTCGGGCAAAAATCCTTCGTACCCCCCAAAATTTCCCTGCTCTTACACCTATGTTTTGACGACATTACTGGTTTCGCAACGAAAAGAGCTTGTGTAAATTACCCACAGTTAACACCTCGGCTGTGCACTTGCTGACATACCCGGGATAAAAATGGCTGCCGGCTTCCAGCACTTATCTTCGCAAGAGCTGTCGTGGTTTCTGTGCTCGCCCCAAACTACTGTCTACACTCACGCAGTTTACGGAGGAAACGGCGGTTACAAATTGCCGTTGCGAGATTAGAAATGTCAACATAATTCGTTGTTTGGTGCCAATCTTACCTGTTCTTATTCATTTCCGCACCAGCTTGCATCATTTTTATTCAGCGCTTCACAAGCCTCGCATCTGCGTTGTCTCACAACATGCAGCAGTTTTTGGCTGAGGCGAACATAATCGCGTTTTGACCGGGGCTGCCTCGTTTTTCTCGGTCATGTTCCGGTCAGTTTCTTGCTTATCCCTGCCAGTTCAATCGCAGGACTTAGAAAAAATTCAAGGTGGTCATGTTTGTGACAACTGCGAGATGAAGTGTAAAGTTTGTCGGAAACAATGGAGATGGGTCGCGAAAATTGGTGTTTCTTGAAAAAAGCGATGACCATTTTGTTTGCTCTTCACTTTATTTTTTGAGAAAAATTTCCTAAGCTTTGCCGGACACTCGACGACTTTACTGGAAAAGTTTGTATCAGCTAAATGCTCAATTTTACTTTGTTCTATTTCAAGATACACTCATATTGGCATAAACTTCTTATGAAAGTTTCCCAGACTAACTTGAGAAACATTTTTGTAAGGACAAAATTATGGTCACTCTGCTTTTTAGCAAGCGCTTGAACTTTGTCGTTTGCTGTAGTGGTCGCATAGCTGGTGATGTGGACAGGGGGGGAGGAACCGAGTTTGGCCACATAGACCTGAGCACCCGATTTTAAACTTCGAATTTTGCTTGGATAAGTTAAGCAACACAATTATTATTGGGTCCGTTGTTAAAGTAAATCGTTTAATGAAAAAAATTGGCAGTATTTTGACAATATTAATTGTAATATATTATTTGTCATTTGACAATGAATTTGGCAGAATTTCGTAAATGTTTGGCAGAATACACAGTGCACAATCTGGTCACCTTGCTCGGGCTTGCTTACCGTATAGTGCAAATACGCTGACAAAAGTTAATGACGTCATATTTCAATGCTTGTGACGTCACAGTTGCCAGTTCAAACTACACAATTTTTCCATAGTTTTTTGACGTGCACTTGTGCCCCTCTATTTTGAAAAAAGTTCATCCACCACTGGATGTGGATACTATACTTGACAAAATCGCGGTTGTGGGTCAATTTCTAATCTAACGTGTAGATATGTACAAGATCAATACAGTGTTTGATTTGTTTGCTGTACTTGCACCAAAAAGTTTTCTTAAAAATCTTGACACCAAAACTGTAACTGAGAAATACACTTACAAATGCGAAAATCCGGGTGGAACAATTTTATACAAGTCGTCAACATATTTGCATGGTTTCGCAGTAAAATAGCCAACTTCCTGTGCCTTTATGAAAAATAATAGAGGACAATAACACGTACGGTTGTTGATAACAAATGTTCTTCACCCACCAACACTTTCTGAACTGTCTTCGAAATTACAACAAAGTTTGATTGATTGCGTTTGAAAAATGTAAAAAGCATTTCCATCGCAACTAACCATATTTTCGTTTTTGCACAAACATTAGCGACGACATTAGCAGTGTCACTGGTTGCAAACTTATAAAATTTTGCGTTTGAACTCTTTCGCACTTGTGAACCAAAATGTTTGAAAGTGTTTACTGTTGTGCCCAAAATTTGTGCTCGTTGAGGAACCGAGTCCGTTCACTTGTGTGAAGTTTAAGTACGAAAATTAGGAGCAGTTTTGCAAAATCCGCTCTTTAGCAGAAACAAACATTATAGGTTTAGTGCTGTAAAAACGGAAGCTCGGAAAGCAGATTAAAAGCTGGCATTTTCAAGTGAGGTCCAACACCTCATATAATCGCTGGTCAGGCGCTAAAAATGTCATGAGCTCAGTAATAAGTTAGAGACGCAGTTTTCTGCAACTCGTGATTGCGCTGACGTAACAGTGGCTTGATTTTGCTTTTATTTTCTCCTTTTCGTTTTCTTTTAATTTAAAAATTAGCCTTTGCAACGAACATTGTTTGGGTCGAAACTATTTCGCTATTCATAACACCTCATTTTAGCAATTACAATAATACTTTTCGTGTGCCTTTTTCATCAAGTTTAACTTAAAAACGTAAAATCATTAGTTTATCAAGGATAAGCCCTTCGGAGGGCAACATTGGATAAAGATAACTGTTTAATATTGCTCTTTCATGCAAAAGCCCGAGGTCCGCCTTGAATGCAGAAGACTCAATTTTTACCGGAGGAACTACAGTCACTCGTTGAAAAAGGTACCGTGGGTAAATTGTTAGCTATCTCACCAACGAGAGTGTTTTTGTAATAGTCTGGAACATTTTTGCTTTTGTTTAGAAGTGAAAATAATGCGGAAGTAAGCAAATATCGGATACCAACCTTTTACATTCCATCACCTTCAAGCCATAGCGACTGAACTGGCCTTCCGGCTTAGTATCTGATGTTTCAGCAGTTCGTGTTAATACAGTATTCGAGGAACATGCCATTGGATATTGCGTGCTCCTTGTAGCAATTCATGTTTTAATACGTGTGGTTTTCTTAATCACAATTGCTACAACATGCACGACATACACTCGAGTATAGGATCTCTGCTTGCAACATTGCAAACACCAAAGACGGATTTTGTATTTTTTGCCTATTGCAACATTCTTCGTAAATGAATAATTCATGAAGTAATAGAACATTTAAGCAAGACCTCATTGACAATCTACTGCAGTTTGAGTAATGACCGTATTTTCTGCTTCATTAGCTCAACTACTGCATGTCAGCAATTTGTATGAACGTAACCGAAATCACAAAGCGACACAGAAGTTACCCTGCAGCAAAGCAACATGATAAGAAAACTTCAGACACGAGCTCCGGCTGAGATCAGTCGACCGAATCCTGAAGAGCTGAAAACTGCAGCGCATGATGCAAAAAGCTGTATTTCTTTTGATATAAGATTTCACTATTTGTTATTGATTGCCTGGGGGAAAACGTGGCAAAAGAAAAGAGTGACAACTTATTGAATGGTGCTTCTGATCAACAGCAGATTGTTTCAGGTGAACATTTCGTGCATGGCAGTTTATTCGGTGCAATATTCTGCCATTGGAGAAAAAGCAAGTGATGGACTACCGACGCCGACAAAGACATTCAAGTTCTTTGATCGGAAAAAAGCATGTTCTATTCCACACAAATTTTCAGTTAAACATGTTTTGAGTCATGGCCGGCAGTGTTTCTTTTTGATGTAAAAGACAAGGCTTGAAATTTTTGTCGCTGATGCAAAGCTTTGGGCGCAAAGGTCTTTTGCACTAGTATTCTAGTATCCTTAACAACACAAGGCGAGTACATTGGCAAACGTGTTGTTGCAAAACTAAACTCCATCTAGTGTTTATTTATTTCATGATAACAGACGGCAAACTGGTGAAAAGCTGAAAACACCACTACTTTCCGCACTTTGAGTGCAACGAACGATAAAAGAGATATAATTTAGCACCAGCATGGACAAACAAACAAGGATAACATCAAAGGATGTTTGCCTTTTGCCGCAACACAGACACGAAATAGACCGTCTTCCGGTTCCACAAATCCACAGCAAAATGATTATAGTCTTTAGGATGAGGCAACGCACATCAGAACTTTAGTTCCAGCAGAAGAATTTTAGCAATGACAGCGGATGCATTTGCGCGATTGTCAAGAGCGTGTTTGTGGTTTTCTTGATTTAGCTTGTTTCTTCAACTTGAAAGCGAGTTCAGCAAACAAATTTAAAAATGAAGGAATTATTTTGCAAACACTGCTTGCTATCAGAAAAAATTTAGGCACGCAACTTTAGTTTGTTGACTTAGCTTTTAAAAGGTTGCGAAGAAACAGGTCCAATGCAAAATCTCTTTTGAAACGAATTGCAGTACATTCATATTTACTGTGACCACCATATTCAGTGGGGTAGTAAGAGAAAGAGAAGGAGCGCCTTTCCTTCACTATTTGTGAAAAGAAAACTTCGTTTCCTTTATTTTTAAGAGAGGCATCGATGCTTATGTCTTAATTTATTATCGAATTACCATCAATATTTTTCTGTTGTCTTGACTGGAGCAAAAAAATGTATTTTTCAAATGAAGTTTTCCACGTCTTGCTTTTTGGCCACTGCGCTGCTGGGAATAGCTTTGTTGGTTTAGATACAACCGCAATCCAAACTTTAGCTGCACTGTAGGGAGGGTTCTTGTCGAAGGTTTGCGCTTCAGCTCAGGTTTTGTAGCAAAGCTAAATTTTATGTGTCGTTTTTCTCGATCCACGCCAAAGATGCGAGAGGTGAAGCTTGTTGCCTCGATTAGGGGGTTTTCAACTAATGTAGTGGCTCTTAACTTTTCCATCCATGGATTCCGTATTCTTAATGATATTGGACAGATGACCAATATCCCGGTTTGCTGACATACAGATTAAATAAAAACGCCTTGGCACTCTTTCTAGGGACCGCAAATTTTCACTGGGAACACCAGGGGCTCTGCGGACCCGTTAAAACCACTGAACTAATAGCAGAGTGAGTTGATCAATATAAAGAGTCGACTGACTGTTGTGAGAAAAAAACAAAATGGGAACGTTGGAAAAATAATGGTGTACATTCCACGCCCCTGTGAACCTATAGTTGAGAAGGCCGCTGCGTTAATATTTTCACACGCGTACCAAGCTTAAGTTTGCTCGAGCTATAGAAAAAATCGCGATGAAGTTTAGGTGGAATGCGTGATGTACAAGGTACTTAGACAATAAAACAAAATAATTCATTTCAGAGTAAAGAAGTCGACGATGCAGAACCAGGTTATGACTAGTTCTTATGAAAAGAGGAGCAGCATGAAAGGACGTAACGAGGTTAGATGGCGCCCGGGCAAGAAGCAAGTTTGGCGCCCCATGTTCGAATTTGAGGTCTCTAGGAAGCAAATGTACTGTATTGAAGAAAGTACATGCGACATTGCTGGGACTTTTCGGCGTCCCCCGGCAGTCATTCGACGCCCCCATAGTGATTCCCGAAGAATTGTG